>CEUZ01272726.1_pt1 | contig 30897 bp, 37 predicted proteins | sample 361511 | NCBI WGS metagenome assembly CEUZ01 (sample SAMEA2622822, study PRJEB7988) | marine metagenome | biome: marine biome (ENVO:00000447); feature: surface water layer (ENVO:00002042); material: "saline water (ENVO:00002010), including plankton (ENVO:xxxxxxxx)" | depth 5 m | reverse complement strand
AAAAAAAATAACGAAATTTATAAAATTGATTAGAAGATAAAGATAATTTTATGTTGTTTCAAGAATTTTTATGCCTTTAAGATTTTCTTCTATCAATGAAACCTTATTAATATTCTTAACAATAATATTTTCAACCTTTGCTATTATCGGGCCCTTCCAGCATCTTTTTATCATGAAATTTATACTTTTTTTATCTCCTGTAATTTCAGCTTCAACTCTATTGTTATTTGTATTTCTTACCCAACCTTTTAATTTGTTATCTTCACCTTCATGTTTAAACCAATATCTGTAGCCAACCTGTTGAACTTTCCCGACTATAAATAAATGAACAACTTTAATAGATCCTTTTTTATTCATCAAATTCTATTAATATCTGATCTACTTCAACTGCGTCATTGGGCTTAACGCTAATTTTTTTTATTTTTGCATCTTTAGAGGCAGTTATCAAATTTTCCATTTTCATTGCTTCAAGAACTAATAAATTTTCTCCAGATTTAACTTTTTGTCCATCTTTTACATTTATAGAAACAATTTTTCCTGGCATAGGTGCTAACAGAAATTTAGATAGATCAACAACTTCCTCTTCAAGCATATATTTGTCAAATTTTGCTGTTTCTTTATCATAAAAAACAAATTCACCTGAATAATCTAAATATGTGATAGATAAATGATTTTGGAATTTATCAAACTGTAATAAATATTTTTTTTTATTAATTTGGATATCTATAATTGCATCATTTATTTTCCAAGAACTTTTAAGTTTAAATGATGAATTCTTATAAATTATTTTAATTATACCTTTTTTTCCTTCATTAATTTTTATTGCGTATTGTTTATTATTTAAATTTAAAATGTATCTATCTTCTTCTTGATGAATATTTCTAACATTTTCATTCTTTAGATATCTGTAACCAATATACGCTGCAACAGGTACAAATATTTTTTTTAGAAATTTATTAGAAGGTTTAGGGTAATTATAGCCATCTTTGTATTCTTGATCTAAAAGACCTGTGTGTATATCTCCTTTGCAGAAATTTTTAGAATTAAAAATTGAAATTAAAAATTTAATATTGTTATTAAAGCCTCTTAAGTAAAAAGAATTTAAAGCATTTACAATTTTTTTTATGCATTGATCTCTATTTTTTCCTTTAACTATTAATTTTGCAAGCATAGGGTCGTAATTAATACTTACTTCTGATCCGTCAATAATTCCAGAATCTAACCGAACATTTTTTTCACCTACTGGTTCAATATATTTCTTAACTCTTCCTACAGATGGTAGAAAGTTTCTTATAGGGTCCTCTGAATATATGCGAGCTTCCATAGCCCATCCATCAATTTTGACATCTTCTTGTTTAATTTTTAATCTTTTTTCATCAGCCACTCTTATCATTTGTTCCACTAAATCAAATCCCGTAATTTCTTCTGTTACCGGATGCTCAACTTGCAATCTTGTATTCATTTCTAAAAAATAAAAGTTATTTTCTTGGTCAACAATAAATTCAACTGTACCTGCTGATTGATATTCAACTGCTTTTGCTAGATCTTTTGCTTGTTCTCCCATTTCATTTCGTAATTTTTTTGAAACAACTGAACTGGGGGCTTCCTCAATGATTTTTTGATGTCTTCTTTGTATTGAACATTCTCTTTCACCTAAATGTATTACATTTCCATAGATATCTGCTAAAACTTGTATTTCTATATGTCTAGGTTTTTCAATATATTTTTCTATAAAAACCCTATCATCGCCAAAACTTGATTTTGCTTCATTTGAGGCTAATTGAAACGCATCTTTTACTTCATTTTTATTTTTTACAATTCTCATTCCTTTTCCACCACCTCCAGCAGAAGCTTTTATCATTAATGGAAAACCAATATCATTAGCAATAACAGATGCATGTTTGTAATCTTTTATTACATCATTAAAACCAGGAATGGTATTTACTTTTGCCTTAATAGCTAGATTCTTTGATTGAATTTTATCTCCCATAATTTTGATAGCTTTTACATTTGGTCCGATAAATTTTATTTTTTCCTTTAATAGTCTTTGGACAAAACGAGCGTTTTCCGATAAAAAACCATAGCCTGGATGAATTGCATCAGCTCCAGCTTCCTTTGCAGCATTAATTATTTTTTCTATTGAAAGATAACTTTCAGATGCTGAAGCAGGGCCTATTAATAATGACTCATCTGCTTCTAAAACATGCTTAGAATATTCATCAGCTTCAGAGTAAACAGCAACAGTTTTAATCCCCATTTTCCTTGCAGTTTTAATTACCCTGCATGCAATCTCCCCCCTATTTGCAATGAGAATTTTTTTAATCATTATATTTAAAGGGGAATGTTATTATGTTTTTTTGGAGGATTTTTTAAAAATTTATTTTTTAACATTTTTAAGGCTTTGCAAATTCTAGCTCTTGTGCCGGCTGGTCTAATTACATCATCTATAAAACCTCTAGATCCAGCAATAAAAGGATTAGCAAATTTCTCTCTATATTCCTCTGTTCTTTCAGCAATTTTCTTTTTATTTTTTAAATCATCACGAAAAATTATTTCAACAGCTCCTTTTGGACCCATTACTGCAATTTCAGCAGTGGGCCAGGCATAATTTACATCTCCTCTTAAATGTTTAGAACTCATAACATCATACGCACCACCGTAGGCCTTTCTAGTGATAATAGTTATTTTAGGAACTGTTGCTTCAGTATAAGCAAATAATAATTTAGAACCATGTTTTATAATTCCACCATATTCTTGTTTAGTACCAGGTAGAAATCCTGGAACATCAACAAAAGTAATAATAGGAATATTAAAACAATCACAAAATCGTACAAATCTTGCAGCTTTTCTAGATGAATCTATATCCAAACATCCTGCAAGAACCAGTGGTTGATTGGCTACAATTCCAACAGGTTGTCCATCCATACGAGCAAAACCAGTTATTATATTTTTGGCGTAAGCTTCTTGAATTTCGAAGAAATCTTCATTGTCGATTATTTTATTAATTACTTCTTTCATATCATATGGTTTGTTTGGATTTTTTGGAACTATTGTATTTAAAGACTTTTCGCTTCTATCTTGTTTATCTGTTTTCTTCATAAGAGGAGGTTTTTCTCTAAAAGACAATGGTATAAAATCGAATAATCTTCTTACTTCTTTTAAAGCAACAATGTCATTTTTAAATGATCCGTCAGCAACGCTTGATTTTGTTGTGTGAGTTGAGGCCCCACCTAATTCTTCATGCGTAACGTTTTCATGTGTTACAGTTTTAACAACATCAGGCCCAGTTACAAACATGTACGAAGTTTTATTTACCATAAAAATAAAATCAGTCATTGCAGGAGAATAAACAGCTCCTCCAGCGCATGGTCCCATAATGACAGATATTTGTGGAATAACTCCTGAGGCCAAAACATTTTGTTCAAAAACTTTTGCGTATGCTGCAAGAGAGTCGACGCCTTCTTGTATTCTTGCACCGCCTGAGTCATTTAAACCAATTACTGGCGCTCCAACTTGCATAGCTTTCTTCATAATTTTTACAATTTTATTAGCATGCGCTTCAGACAAAGAGCCACCAAAAACAGTGAAATCTTGGCTAAAAACGAAAACTTGTCTTCCATTGATTGCTCCATGTCCTGTTACCACTCCATCTCCAGGAACTTTATTGTTAGCCATACCAAAATCTGTAGATCTATGCTCAACAAACATATCCCATTCTTCAAATGTATCTTTATCTAACAAAAGATTTATTCTTTCTCTTGCTGTTAATTTTCCTTTTTTATGCTGGGTTTCTACTCTTTTCTTTCCACCACCCTTTTGAGCTTGCTTTCTTTTTTCTTCTAATATTTTGATTATATCTTTCATAAGAATATAAAAATAAAGAGTTTACTTAAGTATGTTTTCAAGTAATTCTACTAATTTTTTAATTTTTTGCACCTTTTAAAATATTAGAAATAATTAATTTATTTATATCATTTTTATTAATTATAATTTTATATAAATAACAAAATTTTTTTATATGATCAGGAATTGGTGCTGTAAAATTTTGAGTTTTTCCATTTTTCTTTATAATACTTAATTTGTAAGCATGTAAATACAATTTTCTGGAATCAATGTTTATATTTTTATCCAATTTTTTATAATATTTTTTATCGCCTATTATTGGGCAGTCTATATTAAAAAAATGTTCTCTGATTTGTCTTTTTCTTCCTGTCTCAGGTTTTATAAGAATTAATGAGTATTTATTAATTTTGTTAAGTACAAAATATTTAGTTAGTGCATCTTTTTGTTTTTTAACTCTTATTTTATTTGTTATTTCCCCACTATTTTTTTTTGGCACACCATTTAAAATTGCTAAATAGAATTTATTAATTTTTTTTTCTTTAAATTGATTTGTTAATTCAACAGTTGCTTTATAATTCCTTGCAAGAATTAAAAGGCCGCTTGTTTGCTTATCAATTCTATGTACAATCCTTGGATCTTCATTAACACCAAATCTTAAATCTTTTAATACATCATTTAAGCTTAGTAAGATTTTAGAACCACTATGTACAGCAAGCCCTGAAGGTTTATTAATTATTATTTTTTCACTATCTTTAAATAAAATATTTTTAATTATTTTTTTTGTTAATTCCTTTAATCCATGTTTTAATATTTTTTTTTCTTCTTTTTTTTCTATTTCTAAGTTAGGTATAATAATGGTATCTCCTATTTTTACTTTATAAGATAATTTAGTCTTCTTACCATTTAATTTAATTATTCCCTTTCTAGAAAATTTTTCTAAAAGACTTTGTGTAAACTTAAAAACTTTTCTTTTAATAAATTTATCTAATCTTTGTCCTGAATCAGATGAACCAATTAAAAATTTCAATTTATTGTTTTTTTGGATTTGGTAATTTAGATTCTTTAAATAAAACGTGCTTTTTTATAATCGGGTCAAATTTTTTTACTTCTAATTTTGTTTTCTTTTCACCTTTTGTGCCTCTTTTAATTACATAAGAGTGGCCAGTTCCAGCTGTACTTAATAATCTTTTTACTTCATATGATCTTGCCATTTATTTATCCTTATTCTTTTCTAATTTTTTTGCAATTTCTTCATTTTCTTTTAGTTCCTTTTCTGAAACTTCTTGTTTATCACTATTTGAAGTAGTTTTTTGTTCACTTTCAACCGCCTTATCAGTTGGTTCTCCTTCTTCAACTTTTTTACTCTTTTGAGGTGGTCCTGAATCCAAACCTTTAGCTTTTTCATCTCTATCGACTAATTCGATAACTGCTAAAGGTGCCATATCACCATATCTGAAACCATTTTTTAGTATTCTTATATAACCACCATTTCTACTTTGATATCTTTTTGCAATAATATTGAACAGTTTGTCAGTAATTTTTTTATTTTTTAATATAGAAAAAGTTTTTTTTCTAGAAGCAAGACTCCCATTTTTTGCAAGCGTAATAATTTTTTCAACAAATGGTCTTAGATTCTTAGCTTTAATTAAAGTTGTATTAATTTGTTCATGTTTTATTAAAGCTAGAGCCATATTATTTAATAATGCCTTTCTATGAGATGTTGTTCTATTAAGTTTATATTTAGAAATTTTATGTCTCATTATAATTATAAATTATCATCTAAATTTTTTGATAATTCCTCTATATTTTCTGGTGGCCAATCTGTTATGTCCATACCAAGATTTAAACCCATTTGCATTAAAACTTCTCTAATTTCATTTAAGGATTTTCTACCAAAATTTGGTGTTCTAAGCATATCATTCTCAGACTTTTGAACTAAATCTCCAATATAAACAATATTATCGTTTCTTAAACAGTTTGCTGATCTAACAGATAATTCTAGCTCATCAACTTTACGTAATAAATTTCTATTAAATTTGATTTCTGCTTCTTCTTCTTTAGACTTATCATCAATTTCAGGTTCTTCAAAATTAATAAAATACTGTAATTGTTCTTGTAGTATTCTTGCTGCCATTGCTACTGCGTCTTCTGGTTCCATTGCGCCATTTGTTTCAACATTTAAAGTAAGTTTATCAAAATCTGTTACTTGGCCAACTCTGGAATTTTCAATTTTATAAGATACTTTCTTAACTGGTGAAAAAATTGAATCAACTAAAATTAATCCAATTTCTTTATCTTCTTTCTTTTGATGTTCGGCAGGAACGTAGCCCTTTCCGTTTTGAACAGTAAATTCAAGATTAAGTTTAGCGGATTTATTAAGATTACATAAAATCAAGTCTTTATTAATAATCTCTATTTCACTTGATGCTTCTATCTGAGATGCTTTAACTTCTCCTGGCCCATTTACTTTGAGCATCATTTTTTTAGGTTGATCACTATTTAATTTCAAAGCTAGAGATTTAATATTTAAAATAAATTCGGTAACATCTTCAATCATTCCTGGTACTGAAGTAAATTCGTGAAGAACTCCATCTATTTGCACAGAGGTAACAGCTGCACCTTGAAGAGATGACAATAAAATTCTTCTCAAAGAATTTCCAATAGTTAATCCAAAACCTCTTTCAAGAGGTTCTATTACTACTGAACCAACATTTGTTTTTTCTTCTTTATTTACATCGATTTTTGTTGGTTTTATTAATTCTGTCCAGTTTTTAAATGCAAACGGCTCAGCTTTTTTTAAATCTTTTTTTTCTTCTTCTTTTTTAGTCATTTTTTTTATCCTTTCTTAAATAAAATTAAACTCTTCTTCTTTTAGGGGGTCTGCACCCATTATGTGGTAATGGAGTAACATCTTTTATAGAAGTAATTGTTAGTCCAACAGATTGGAGAGCTCTTACCGCTGACTCTCTACCCGCCCCAGGTCCTTTAATAAAAATTTCTAATGATTTAACACCATGGTTTTTTGCTTTTTCTCCGGCATCAGCAGCAGCAGTTTGAGCTGCATATGGAGTGGATTTTCTTGAACCTTTAAAACCTTTAACTCCAGACGAAGACCACGATAAAGTATTTCCGTTAACGTCAGTAATATTAATTACTGTGTTATTAAAAGTTGCATTAACATGCGCAATTGCATTTGGGACATTTTTTTTAACCTTTTTTTTTAAAAATCTTTTTTTAGTTTTTAATTTTGATTTATCATCTTTAGATTCATCAATCGAAGATTCATCTTTTGTTTTAATTTTATCTTTTTCTTCTATAGCCATATTTTTACGCTGTCACTTTCTTCTTGTTTGCAATTGCAACACCTTTGCCTTTTCTAGTTCTAGCATTGGTATGTGTTCTTTGTCCTCTTACAGGAAGTTTTTTTCTGTGTCTAAGTCCTCTATAAGTTCCTAAGTCTGTTAATCTTTTTATATTAAGAGAAACATCGCTTCTTAAATCACCTTCAACTTTATACTTGCCTTCTATGTACTCTCTTATTTTTAAAACTTCTTCGTCAGTTAATTTACTTACTCTTTTTTCATCATCAATTCCAACATCTTTGCAAATTTTGTTAGCTGTAGTTTGGCCAATACCATATATATATCTTAGTGCAACTTTAACACGCTTATTAGTTGGTAGATTTACGCCTGAAATTCGAGCCAATTGATTACCTTAAAAAATAAAACGAATTATACTAATTAATAATTTTAAGTCAATACAAACTAACATATTTATTTTTTTTTCCTAATTTAAAATTTTATTTATATCATTATTTACATTTTCAATTGATTTCATACCATCAATTTTTTCTAAAATATTCTTTTTTTTATATAAATTTATTAATGGGCTAGTTTCTTTGAGATATACTTCTATACGTGATTTCAAAATTTCTGAATTATCATCTTTTCTATTTTCTTCTAGTCCTCTTTTTTTAATTCTTTCAACAACTTCGTCTTTATCAATTGTAATGTGTAGTACACTATCAATTTTTTTACCTACTTTATTTAATAATTCTTCAAATGCATTTGCTTGATCTAAATTTCTTGGGAATCCGTCAAATAAAATACCATCATTTTTTGAAAATTCTTCAGATATAATTTTTTCAACTATACTTATAATAATATCATCGCTTACAAGTCTGCCTTCATTAATAATTTGATCTATTTTTTCTCCAATTTTAGTTTTTTTTTCGACTTCATTTCTTAAAATTTCTCCTGTTGAAAAATGGAATAATTTTTTTTTTTTACATATCATTTTTGCTTGCGTACCTTTTCCGGCTCCCGGAGGACCCAAAAGAATTATTATCATTTTACAAGCCACCCTTAAAATCAGATTTATTCAATAAATCTTTATATTGATGTGCAAAAAGATGTGATTGTATTTGACCAATTGTATCCATCATAACAACAACAACTATAAGAAGACTTGTTCCACCAAAATAAAATGGTACAGAAAATTTAGATATTAATAATTCTGGTATAATACAAACTAAGCCGAGGTAAATAGCTCCAACAAGGGTTAGGCGAGTAAGAACATAATCAAAATATTCAGCAGTATTATCTCCTGGTCTTATTCCAGGAACAAATCCTCCATTCTTTTTTAGATTATCAGCAGTTTCTTTAGGATTAAAAACAATTGATGTGTAAAAAAAACAGAAAAAAATTATTAATGATAAATATAAAATTAAATACAATGGTTTACCATGGGCAAGATAGGTACTTAAAAAATTAATGAAGCCTGGGCCGCGACCACCTGTTAATCCACTTAAAGTCAAAGGTAAAAGAAGAACTGATGAAGCAAAAATCGCAGGTATAACACCAGACATATTTAATTTTAATGGCATATGGCTACCTTCTCCACCGTACATTTTATTTCCAATTTGTCTTTTAGGGTACTGCACAAAAATTCTCCTTTGTGCTCTTTCCATAAAAACTATAAATATAAATACTAAAAATACAAAAAATATTAATGCTATTATAAAAAAAGGAGAAAGCGCGCCAGTTCTAACTAATTCAAAAGTCCCGGCTATTGCAGATGGAAGATTCGCAACTATCCCAGCAAATATTATTAAAGATATACCGTTACCAATTCCTCGCTGTGTTATTTGTTCTCCTAACCAAAGTAAAAACACGGTACCGCCTATAATAGTAATTACTGTACTTAGTCTAAAAAACAAGCCAGGATCAATAACTGCAGAACCTCCAACTCCACCCATATTTTCTAAACCTACTGACAATCCATAGCCTTGAAATGTTGCTAATAAAACTGTTCCATATCTTGTATATTGGTTTATTTTTTGTCTACCCATTTCACCACCATCTTTTTTTAACTGAGATAATGATGGATTAACATGTGTCAATAAAGACATTATAATTGATGCGGAAATGTAAGGCATGACACCTAGGGCAAAAATACTCATTCTTTGCACTGCACCACCTACAAACATGTCAAACATTCCCAATAAACCTCCAGCATTTTGGGCAAAAATTTCCTTAAAAATTTCTGAATTTATACCTGGTATAGGTATAAAAGTTCCAAGTCTATAAACAATTAAACAGAATAAAACAAATAAAATTTTTTTTTGTAAATCTTTCGCTTTACTGAAAGCACCTATGTTTGCTTCTGGATTAATTTCTGAAGAAGACATTATTCTTTAATTTTATTTTTATCTTTTATATCTTTTTTTTTATCATCAATAATATCTTTATTATTTTTTTTCTTAGTTTGTTTAATTAGGTTTATCGTGCCTCCAGATTTTTCAATTTTTTTTATAGCATTTTTACTTGCTTTTTCTGCGTTTATAATAAGCTTAGTTTTAATTTCACCTTTACCCAAAATTTTTATTCCATTTAATTTTTTTTTTATAATTCTTTTTTTTAATAAAAAATCAGTTGAAATTTCATCCTTAGAACTAATTTTTTTTTTATCAATTAAGCTTTGTATTTGAATTAAATTAAAAGCATTAAAATTTTTTCTAAAAATACTTGTAAATCCTCTTTTTGGTAATCTTCTATATAAAGGCATTTGACCGCCTTCAAAACCTTTTATTGAAACTCCTGACCTAGATTTTTGTCCCTTGTGACCTCTACCTGAAGTCTTTCCTTTACCTGAACCAATACCTCTACCTAACCTTTTTTTTGATATTTTTTTTTTTTTTATATTAATTAAATTATTAAGCATGAAATCATCCTTTTTCTATTAAAATTAAATGTTTAATTTTATTAACAAGTCCTTCAATAGGTTTTGTCATAACAATTTCTTTTGTTGATCCAATTTTTTTTAATCCTAGTGAAAGTAAATGTTTTTTTTGAATACTATTTTTTCCAATAGTACTTTTAATCTGAGTTATTTTAATACTCTTACTACTTTTTATTTTGTTTTTCATCTATTTTCTTTTTAAAATATAAATCTGTTACTTTTTTTCCTCTTCTTTCTGCAATCTTTTTTATGTCATCTAGTTGGCTTAATGCATCAAAAGTAGCTCTAACCATATTATGTGGGTTTGTTGTTCCAATAGATTTAGCAACAACATCTTGGACTCCAAGCGCTTCAAAAACAGATCGAATTGGACCTCCTGCGATAATACCTGTTCCTGGTGGTGCGGCCCTAAGTAAAACTTTTCCTGAACCATGTGTGCCCTGAACATCATAAAAGAAAGTTCTATTTTTTTTTAAAGGAAAATATTTCATACTATTTTTTGCTTTATCTGTAGCTTTTTTTATAGACTCAGGGAATTCTTTTGCTTTACCATTTCCATATCCAGCTTTACCTTTTCCATTACCAACTACAACTAAAGCTGCTGTACCAAATCTTCTTCCACCTTTAACTACTTTTGAAACTCTATTTACATATACTACTTTTTCAATTAAATTATCGCTGTTAGTTTTTTGATTTCTTTTAAAATTAACTTCCATTTTAGAATTCTAAACCTCCTTCTCTTGCACCATCTGCTAAAGCTTTTATTCTTCCATGATAAAGATATCTTCCTCTGTCAAAAACCACTTTTTTTATACCTTTTTCCTTTGCAATTTCTGCTAAATTTTTTCCAATTTCACTTGCTGCATCTTTATTTCCAGTAGATTTTAACTTAGATTTTATTTTTTTATCTATAGTTGACAATGAAACTAAAGTTAAACCTTTTGAATCATCTATTATTTGAGCATAAATATTATTAGATGATCTATAGACTGATAATCTATATCGACCATAAGAAATTTTTTTTATTTTTTCTCTTGTTCTTCTTTCTTTTAATTTTTTTTTATCTTTGTTTTTTGTATTCATTTATTATTTTTTCTTTCCTTCTTTTCTAAAAATATATTCATCTTCATACTTAATTCCTTTACCTTTATATGGCTCAGGTTTTCTATAAGATCTTATATTCGCTGCAACCTGGCCAACTAATGTTTTGTTCGAACCAGAAACTTCTATAGTGTTAGCATCTTGACATTTAATATTAATACCCTCTGGTATTTGATAATCTATGTCATGGCTATAACCAGCGCTAATTTTTAAAATCTTTCCCTGTAATTGTGCTCTATAGCCAGTCCCTACAAGTTTTAAAGTTTTTTTAAAATCATTAATACATCCTAAAATAATACTATTTAATATGCTTCTTGTTGTTCCCCAAATCATTTTAGTTTTTTTATTAACTATCTTTGGTTTTATCAGTATTTGTTTGTTTTCAATAGTAACTTCAAGTTTCTGAGAAAATTTAAATTTCTTTTCCCCAGATTTATCTTTAACAATAACATTTCTTTCATTTAGCGATACATCCACTCCTTCCGGTATTTCTATTGGTATATTTCCTGTTCTAGACATAAAAAATAATTAAAAATTTAAAATATTTGACATAAAATTTCACCACTTAAATTTGAGGTTCTAGCTTTTTTGTCAGTCATTATTCCTTTAGATGTTGACACAATTGTTATACCATATCCTTTAAAATATGAAGGAAGATTTTTAAGCTTGGAATAAACTCTTCGCCCTGGCTTAGAAACTCTAGAAATAAGTTTTATTGAAGGTTCTCCGTTAACATAAGATAAATTAATTTTTATCTTTTTAATTCCTTTTCTTACATCTTCTTCTTTAAAAGTCTTAATAAAACCTTCTTCTTGCATTATTTTTAATATATTTAATTTGAGTTTTGAAGATGGAGTATAAACATAATCTTTTGATAATATAAGTCCATTTCTTATTGTAGTTAACATATCTGATATAGTGTCTGAAACTGTCATGTTATTACCAGCTAGATTTTGTTATGCCAGGCAACTTGCCCTCACTAGCCAACTCCCTAAAAGCTATTCTTGATAATCTAAACTTTTTATATATTCCCCTTGGTCTTCCTGTTAAAACACATCTATTTCTTAATCTACAAGGCATGCTGTTTTTTGGTAACTTAGATAGCTTATTAATAGCATCAATTCTTTGCTCCGGACTTGTTTTCTTATTTTTAATTATTTTTTTTAAAGCCATTCTTTTCTTGCTATATTTATTAACCAATCTTTCTCTTTTTAAATTTCTTTGTATTAAACTAAGTCTTGTCATATTTTTAATTATTAATTGGAAAATTAAATGCTTTTAATAAACTCTTTGCCTCATTGTTCTTGCTTGTTGAAGTTACTATAGTTATATCCATACCTTTTACCTTATCTATTTTATCGTAATCAATCTCTGGAAAAATAATATGTTCTTTAACTCCAAATGTATAATTTCCTAAACCATCAAAGTTTTTTGGAGATAGTCCACCAAAATCCTTGGATCTAGGTAATGCAATATTAATCAATCTGTCAATAAATTCGTACATTACTTTTCTTCTTAAAGTTACCTTGCAACCAATTGGCATATCTTTTTTCGTTTTAAAATTAGCTATAGCTTTTTTTGACTTTGTTATAATGGGCATTTGGCCTGAAATTTTTTTTAAATCTTCTATAGCTGCATCCAATTTTTTTTTATCATTTGCTTCTAGTCCCAAACCCATATTTATAACAACTTTTTCTATTTCTGGTACAGAAAAAATATTTTTTAAACCTAATTCCTTCATTAAATTTGGTTTTATGTTCTTTTTATATTCATCAAATAATCTAGCCATTTTTTATTATCTCCCCTGTTCTTTTTTCAAATCTAATTTTTTTTTTATTTTCAAATTTATAACCAATTTTAGTTTTTTTTCCATCTTTTAAAGACAAAAAAGCTAAATTTGAAATATTTAATGGTAATTCTTTTTCTACAATACCTCCACCACTTTGCTTAGATGGTTTTTGATGTTTTTTAACTATATTAACTCCTTTAACAATTGCTTTATTTATTCTTGGAAAAATAGACACTATTGAACCTGATTTTCCTTTATCTTTACCAGATAATACCAACACATTGTCTCCTTTTTTTAATTTAATTTTTATTACCATATTTATAATACTTCTGGTGCTAGAGAAATTATTTTAGTAAATCTTTTTGATCTTAATTCTCTTGTTACTGGACCAAAAATTCTTGTACCAACTGGTTCGCCTTCCTTAGTCAATAAAACAGCTGAGTTTTTATCAAATCTAATAGTAGAGCCATCATTTCTGTTAACTCCTTTTTTTGTTCTTACAACTACAGCTCGAGATACTTCCCCAATTTTAACCTTTCCATTTGGAATTGCTTCTTTTACAGAAACAACTATTACATCACCTATATTTGCACTTCTTCTTTTTGATCCACCTAAAACTTTAATACATTGGACTAATTTAGCACCAGAGTTATCGGCAACATTTAATTTTGTTTCTGTTATTATCATTTACTTGCCTTTAATTTTTTTTTTTCATCAAATATAATAAATCTTTTTGTTTTTGAAATAGGTTTGCTCTCAATAATTTTTACAATATCTCCAATTTTTCCAATATTTTCTTCATCATGAACTGCAAACTTCTTATTTTTTTTTAAAAATTTTTTATATTTTTTATGCATATAAGTTGATTCAACATCAACAATGATAGTTTTATCATTTTTATTTTTTATTACTTTTCCTTTAAGTATTCTTTTTGGCATTTTCTTTTTCTAAAATTTCCTCATTAATTTTTGTTTTTAATCTAGCTATATCTTTTTTAACTTGTCTTATTCTTCCAGTTTTTTCTAACTGACCATTTTTTTTTTGAAATCTTAAATTATAGTTCTCTTTTTTAAGATTTTTCAAAAGATCATCTATTTCATCATTAGTTTTTTTTTTAATTTCACTATACTTCATTTAAGAACCCATTCTTTTAACAAAAAAAGACTTAATTGGTAACTTAGCTGCACCTAACATCAATGCTTTTTTAGCAATAATGTCATTAACGCCATCAACTTCAAAGATTATTCTACCTGGATGTATTCTACAGACCCAATATTCAACACTTCCTTTACCTTTTCCCATTCTTACTTCTGCTGGTTTTTTACTTACTGGGACATCTGGAAAAATTCTTATCCATACCCTGCCTTCTCTTTGCATTTCTCTAGTAATAGCTCTTCTTGCTGCCTCTATTTGTCTAGCAGTAATTCTACCTGGAGTTTTTGCTTTTAAACCATAACTACCAAAGTTTAATTTAGACCCTGCTAAAGGTTTCCCGTGAATTCTTCCTTTATGTTGCTTTCTATATTTTGTTTTTTGTGGTAATAACATTTTATTTTTCTTTTAAATTATTTTTATTATTTGAATTAATATCATTAGCATTGGAAATTTTCTCCCCTTTATATAACCAGACTTTAACCCCGCATGTTCCGTAGGTTGTTTTAGCAGTTGCTACTGCGTAATCAATCTTTGCACGTAAAGTATGTAGGGGAACTCTTCCTTCTTTAAACCATTCTACTCTAGCAATTTCAGCTCCACCAATTCTTCCTCCTACACAAACTCTTATACCTTTCGCACCAAGTTTCAATGCAGACTGGACAGCTCTTTTCATAACTCTTTTTGTAGCAGCTCTATTTTCTATTTGCATAGCTATATTATCAGCAACAACTTTAGCATCTAATTCAGGTTTTTTTGTTTCGACAATATTTAAATTGATCTCTGAACCACTTATTTTAGATAATGTTTTTTTTAATTTTTCTATATCAGATCCTTTTTTTCCTATAATAATTCCTGGTCTTGAAGCATGTATAGCAATAATTATTTTTTTTGATGATCTTTCTATTACAACTTTAGATATGCCGGCTTTTTTTAACTCTTTATCTATATAGTCTCTAATTTTTAAATCATTTTCTAAAAATTCACTGTATTTTTCATCAGAATACCATCTAGAATCCCATGTTCTGTTTATTCCTAATCTTAAACCTGTAGGATTAACTTTTTGCCCCATTATGTGCTTGCCTCATTAACTTTTTCATTGTTATTCTTTTCTTTAATAATTTTCTTTTCGATTTGTTCTTTTAATTTTATTGTTAAATTACTAAAGGGTTTTAAAATCTTTACACCTCTGCCTTTTGCTCTTGGTCTAAATCTTTTCATTACAATTCCTCTTCCAACAGAAGCTTCGTGAATGTACAACTTGTCAACATCTAATTGGTGATTATTTTCAGCATTTGCTATTCCAGATTGAATAGCTTTTTTTATTTGTATAGATATACGTTTTTGTGAAAAAGATAAATAATTTAAAGCTTTTTCTACATTTAACCCTCTAATAGGAGAAATAATAATATTTAATTTTTTTGGACTTATTCTTACCGACTTTAAATAAACTTTAGCAAAATCTGTATCTTTTTTTTGGACATCTTTATTTATAGTTTTGTTTTCTTTATTTTCTTTTTTATCTATATTTACTTTTTCTTTTACCATTTATTTTTTTTCCTCTTTTTTTTCTGGAGCGGGTTTCTCTTCAACTTTTTTTTCTGAAGCTGCTTTATCTGGTGTTGCTCCAGTAGCGCCTGGAGGTGGGGCAGAACTTGGTTTTGTTTCAGTTTTACTTACTGCTGAATGTGAATTAAAAGTTCTAGTAGGCGAAAATTCTCCAAATTTATGACCAACCATATTTTCATTAACACTTACAGGTATAAACTTATTTCCATTATATACACCGAACGTTAAACCAACAAATTCAGGAAGAATTGTTGACCTTCGTGTCCAAATTTTTATAACCTGATTTGTTTTTCCTGACTTACGAACATCATCTGCTTTTTTTAACAGATATTCTTCATAAAATGGCCCTTTCCAAGTTGATCTTGTCATAATCTATTTTTTTCTCCTTGATCTTACTATTGATCTATCTGTTTTTTTATTTTTTCTAGTTTTATAGCCTTTTGTTGGTTTGCCCCATGGAGTAGACGGGTGTCTTCCGCCAGATGTTCTACCTTCTCCACCTCCATGTGGATGATCTATAGGGTTCATGGCTACGCCTCTAACTTTAGGTCTAAACCCTAACCATCTTTTTCTTCCGGCGCTTCCTATTTTAATATTTTTGTTTTCTAAATTAGAAACAGTACCAACGGTAGCAAAGCAATTTTCATTTACATTTTTGATCTCACCTGAATTAAGTTTAATTATTGCTTTCCCTGAATCGATAGCTAACAAATTGACTGATGAACCAGCAGATCTAGCAATTTGTCCGCCTTTTCCAGGTTTAATTTCAACATTATGTATAACAGTACCTACTGGTATATTTTTAATTGGCATACAATTACCAATTCTAACATCTACTTTTTCTCCTGATTGAACTTTATCCCCTACTTTCATCTTTTCTGCAGCTAAAATATAAGATTTATCTTTATCTTCATATTCAATTAAAGCTATGTGAGCTGTTCTAATTGGGTCATATTCAATACGAACAACTGTTGCTGGTGTATCGAATTTTGTTCTTTTGAAATCTATAATTCTATATTTTTTTTTATGACCGCCTCCTCTGTGCCTTGATGTTATTCTTCCAGAGTTATTTCTTCCTGCTTTAGATATATGTTTTTTTGTTAATGATTTTTCTGAGGAACCTTTCCATAAATGGCTTTTTTCAGCTAAAACTGAATGTCTCCTAGTTGATGTATATGGTCTAAAATTTTTCATTATTTTTAAATTCCAGTTGTTATATCAATCTTTTGTCCTTTTTCTAAAGAAATTATAGCTTTTTTATAATCCTTCCTTTTTCCTAATTTTCCTTTAAATCTTTTTGTTTTTCCTTTTGAGACAATAATGTTAATTTTTTTAACATTAACATCAAATAGTTTTTCAACAGCATTCTTAATATGTTTTTTATTAGCATCGATAGCAACATTAAAAACTATTTGAGAATTACTTGATAACAAAGTACCTTTTTCTGTAATTACTGGCTTCTTTATTACATCATATGTATGTAATGAAATTTTTTTATTTTTATTCTTTTCTTCCTTTTTTTTAAAAATCATACTAGTTTTTTTTCTACCTCATCCAAAGCGTCTTTAGAAATAATTAAATTATTAAATTTTAAAATGTCATAAACATTCATGCCAACTACAGGCAAAACAATAACATTGTTAATATTTAAAATAGATTTTTTTAAACTTTTATCATTTTTATTAGCACTGCTGTCTATAATTAAAGCTGATTTAATTTTTAACTTTTCCAATTTTTTTGATACTTCCTTCGTAGAAACTTTTTGTATAGAAAAATTATCTACAATTATTATTTTTTTTTCTTTTTCTTTAAAAGATAAAGCTGTTTTTAGACCTAATTTTCTTATTTTTTTTGGTAATTTTTTTTTATGCTCTCTTAGTACTGGCCCATGTGTAACTCCACCACCTCTTAAAATATTTGTCTTTTGATTTCCCCTTCTTGCTCTCCCTGTTCCTTTTTGCTTAAATGCTTTGGCAGTAGTACCAATAATTTCAGATCGTTGTTTTACTTTATGTGTTCCCTGTCTTCTATTAGCTAATTGCCAATCAACAACATCTTTTAAAATATCTTTTCTTATAGGTAAAGAAAAAATATTTTTATTTAATTCAATAGTTCCAACTTTTTTTGAATCTAAATTAATTATATCGTGTTTCATTTCTATTTTTTATCCTCTTTAGGTTTGTTTTCGGCTTTTTTTTCTTCACCCTCAGGTTTGTTATCATCTGATTTATCTTTTTTTGATTGCGTTTCAACAACTTCTTCTTTTTTAACTTTTACTAATAATGATTTTGGTTTTATTGCATCTCTAATTATTAACAATGTACCTTTTGATCCAGGTACTGCACCTTTTATTAATATAAGTCCATCTTCATCTATAATTTGAACAACTTCTAAATTATGCATTGTTACTTTATTATTACCCATATGCCCTGCCATTTTTTTTCCTTTAAACGTTCTGCCTGGATCTTGACATTGTCCAGTCGATCCGTGGCTTCTATGAGATATGGAAACCCCATGTGAAGCTCTAAGGCCAGAAAAATTATGTCTTTTCATAGGTCCAGCAAAACCTTTTCCAATTGATTTTCCAATAACATCAACATACTGACCAACTTTAAAAAAATTTGCTTCTATTTGATCACCAACATTTAGGTTTTGTTCATTCGATGTTTTAAATTCTAAAATTTTTCTTTTTGGTTCTATTTTTAATTTTGAAAAATAATTTCTTATAGGTTTTTTTATCTTTTTAACTTTAATATCCCCAGAAGCTATTTGTATATATTTTAAATTTTTTGAAGGATCATCTTTAATTCTTGTAACATAGTTTTTTTCTATACCTAATAAAGTTACAGGTACATTCGTACCATCTTCTCTAAAAAACCTTGTCATACCTAATTTTTTTGCAATTAATCCAGTTCTCATATTTTACCTATTATGTTTTTATCTCAACATTTACTCCTGATGATATATCAAGATTCATTAAAGCATCAACTGTTTGTGGAGTTGGGTTAACAATATCTATTAAACGTTTGTGAGTTCTCATTTCAAATTGCTCTCTTGATTTTTTATCTACATGGGGTGATCTTAAAACTGTATATTTATTTTTTTTTGTTGGTAGTGGTATAGGACCTATTATTTTTGCACCCGTTTTTTTTGCTGTATTAACGATTTCTACCGTTGATTTATCAAGTAATTTATGATCGTATGCTTTTAGTCTAATTCTTATATTTTGTTTAGCCATTTTTATCTCCTTCAGCACTAGTAGTCTTACCAGATTTTATTTCTTCCGCAACATTTTGTGGAACTTCTGCATAGTGGTCAAATTGCATTGTAAATTGTGCTCTTCCCTGACTCATTGAACGTAAATTATTAACATATCCAAACATATTAGCTAGTGGAACCTTTGCTTTAAATACTTTTGCATTACTTCTATCTTCCATTGCTCCTACCTGTCCTCTTCTTGAATTTAAATCACCAATTATATCTCCCATATACTCTTCTGGCGTAACAACCTCTACATCCATCACTGGTTCTAATAATACTGGGCTAGATTTTGCCATTCCTTCTCTAAATGCACCTTTAGCTGCTAATTCAAATGTCATTACGTTTGAATCAACATCATGAAAGTCGCCATCAACTAGTATAGCTTTATAATCAATGACAGGATATCCTGCAAGAATGCCGGTTTCATTAGCTAATGTTAAACCTTTCTCAACACCAGGTATATATTCCTTTGGAATTGCTCCACCTTTAATAGTATCTTCAAAAACAAAACCGCTACCTGATTCACCTTTTTCAAAAACAATTTTTACTCTTGCATATTGACCTGCACCACCAGATTGTTTTTTTAAAGTATGATCTACTTCGCCGGTTTGATTTATAGTTTCTCTATAAGCAACTTGTGGCGCACCAACATTTGCTTCGACTTTAAATTCTCTTTTCATTCTGTCAACAATAATATCTAAATGAAGCTCTCCCATTCCCTTAATAATAGTTTGTCCACTTTCTTCATCCTGAGTGACTCTAAAAGAAGGATCTTCCGCAGCTAACTTGACAAGTGCTTCTCCCATTTTGTCTTGGTCTCCTTTTGTCTTTGGTTCGACCGCAACTTCAATTACAGGATCAGGAAAATCCATTTTTTCTAAAACAATTGGATTATTTGGATCACAGATAGTCTCTCCTGTTGTTGCACCTTTTAAACCAGTTATAGCAACTATATCTCCAGCATATGCTTCACTAATATCCTCTCTGTTATTACTGTGCATTAATAACATTCTTCCTAATCTTTGTGTCTTTCCTTTAACTGACAGTAATATGTTATCGCCTTGATTAATTTTTCCAGAATATATACGACAAAATGTCAAAGTTCCAACAAATTCATCAGTGGCAATTTTAAATGCAATAGCAGAAAATGGTTCATCGTCATTAGATTGTCTTGAAATCTCTTCCTTTTCATCTTTTGGATCAACTCCTTTAGCTGGTAATACTTCGTTAGGAGCTGGTAAATAATCCACAACTGCATCAAGCAATGGTTGTACTCCTTTATTTTTAAATGCACTACCGCATAATACTGGAACGAAACTAAAAGCTACTGTTCCTTTTCTTATGCATTTTTTTATTTCATCTTCCGTAGGAATATCTCCATTTAAATATTTTTCCATAATTTCATTGTCTTGTTCTACAACTAATTCAATTAATTCGTTACGGGCTTTTTCAGATTTTTCTTTAAATTCTTCAGGTATATCAACTATTTCAAACTCTGCTCCAAGCTTTTCTTCTTTCCAAGTAATAGCCTTATTTTTAACTAAGTCTATAACTCCTTTAAAATTTTCCTCTGAACCTATTGGTAATTGTGTTACAGCTGGTTTTACATTTAGTCTATCTTTAAACATTTCAACACATTTATCAAAATCTGCGCCCATACGATCCATTTTATTTACGAAGCAAAGCCTTGGTACTTTATATCTATCAGCTTGTCGCCAGACTGTTTCTGATTGCGGTTCTACACCTGCAACTCCATCAAAACAACAAACTGCACCATCTAAAACTTTAAGTGATCTTTCAACTTCAATAGTAAAATCTACATGTCCAGGTGTGTCGATAATATTAATTCTATGATCATTCCAATAACAAGTTGTTGCTGCCGAAGTAATTGTTATACCTCTTTCCTGTTCTTGTTCCATCCAATCCATGGTTGCGTTACCATCATGGACTTCTCCAATTTTATGTGACTTTCCAGTATAATATAAAATTCTTTCCGTGGTTGTAGTTTTACCAGCGTCGATATGAGCACATATACCAATGTTTCTATATTTATTTATTTCTGTTGTTCTAGCCATAAGTTAAATTATTACCATCTAAAATGAGCAAAAGCTTTATTGGCATCCGCCATTTTATGAGTGTCCTCTCTTTTTTTAACAGCTCCCCCTTTATTTTGATGAGCATCTAAGAATTCTTGATATAATTTCATTTCCATGTTTTTTCCACCTCTTTTTCTTGCTGCGTCTATTATCCATCTTATTGCCAAAGCTTGAGATCTATCCACCTTAACTTCCATTGGAACTTGATATGTTGCACCGCCGACTCTTCTAGATCTAACCTCTACTCTTGGTTTTACATTATTCAGCACATCATGGAAAAATTTTATAGCATCAGTTTTTTTTTCTTGCGAAATTTTATTTAAAATAGTGTATAAAATCTTTTCTGCTTTAGTCTTTTTTCCATCAAGCATTATTATGTTAACAAACTTTGAGATAGTTGAGTCTTTATACTTTGGGTCTAATTCTAAATCTCTTTTATTTATTTTCTTTCTTCTAGACATAATATTTATTTAAATTATTTTGGCTTTTTTGTACCATAAAGAGATCTTCTTTGCTTTCTATCTCCAACACCTTCGGTATCAGCATTGCCTCTTAAAATATGATATCTGACACCAGGTAAATCCTTGACTCTTCCACCTCTAATCATAACAACTGAATGCTCTTGTAAATTATGACCTTCACCAGGAATATAGCTGGTAACTTCAAATCCGTTGCTTAATTTTACTCTAGCTACTTTTCTTAATGCTGAATTAGGTTTTTTGGGAGTGGTTGTATAAACTCTTGTACAAACACCTTTTTTTTGTGGAGATCTTTTTAATGCTGGAACTTTATTCCTAGACATTATCTTTTTTCTCCCTTTTCTAACTAATTGACTTATAGTCGGCATTTTTTTAAAAATTAATAATTAATAAATCCTGTGTGGAGATAATATGTATTTAACTTATGTAATCAACTAAAAAAAAACAATAATTAATTAATTTTAATTAGCTTTTTTTTCAGTAATTTTAGGCTTTTTTAATGACTTTTTCTCTACTATAGCAAGAATTTCCTTATCTTTTTCAACAGCAGTCTTTTTGTATTGTTTTACTTTATTTCCTGTTCCTGCAGGTATTAGCCTACCAACAATAACGTTTTCTTTAAGACCTTTCAATCTATCAATTTTATTTTTTACCGATGCATCAGTTAAAACTCTAGTAGTTTCTTGAAATGAAGCTGCTGAAATAAAAGATTTTGTTTGGAGCGATGCTTTAGTTATTCCTTGAAGCATGATTTTTCCTTTTGCTATCTTTTTACCATCTTTTTTTAATTTTTTATTTGTTTCTTCAAATACATCTCTAAAAACAGTTTCACCTGGTAAAAAAGTTGAGTCTCCAGACTCGGTAATGCTTACATTTTTAAGCATTTGTCTTAATATTACTTCAATGTGTTTATCATTAAGCTGTACTCCCTGCAATCTATAAACATCTTGTATTTCATTAATCATAAAATTTGCAAAAGCAACATTCCCCAAAACTTCTAAAATATCATGAGGAGTCGGTTGCCCATCTACAATCAAATCTCCTTTATTTATTACATCTCCTTCATTAACATTCACATGTCTTCCCTTAGGGACAAAATATATTTTTTCTTCCTTCTTTTTATCAATTGGTTCGACAACAATTGCTCTTTTTGCTTTATAGTCTTTTCCCCATTTAACAGTTCCATCAAAAGCATTAAGTATTCCATGATCTTTTGGTTTTCTTGCTTCAAATAAATCCGCTACCCTTGGAAGTCCACCGGTAATATCTTTAGATTTTGATGTTTCTCTTGGAATTCTTGCTATTACTGTTCCAGCAGAAATAGTTGTTCCGTTTGGTACGCTCAAAACAGCCTCTATAGGCAAATAATATCTAGCTTCTTTATTTTTTGTTGTTTTTACAGTATTTCCTTTATTATCAATTAATTTAATTTGTGGTTTTAAGTCTTTACTCTTTGGATTCAGTTTCCAATCAATTATAGACCTATGAGAAATTCCTGTAGATGCGTCTACGGTTTCTCTTGATGAAAAACCATCAAGAATATCTTCATAATCTACAATTCCATTTTTTTCTGAAATTATAGGTATGGTATATGGATCCCATGTAGCAACAACATCTTCTGGTTTTACACTTTTCCCATCCGCGATAAATAGCTTAGCGCCGTATGGGATAAAATTAGAAGATTTTTCTTTATTTGTTTTTGCATCAAGAAAGTTTACCTTACAATTTCTACTCATTACTATTAATTGCCCTTCACTATTTTTAACAGTAACGTTATTTACCAATTTAATTTTTGCATTGTAATTAGAAACAATATTTGATTGTACTGTAGCTTGGGTAGCTGCACCACCTATATGAAAAGTTCTCATAGTTAACTGTGTTCCTGGTTCCCCTATAGATTGCGCTGCTTGTATACCTACAGCTTCTCCCATGTTAACTACTATTCCTCTAGCCAGATCTCTTCCATAACATTTTTGGCAAATACCATCTATTGTTTCACAGAATAATGGGGACCTTACTTTAACCGTTTCTATATTTGCTTCATGAATTAGTTTTAAAGATTTTTCATCCAAAAGATCTCCTTTAGATAAAATCTTTTTTTTACTATTTTTTTCAACTGAAAATAAATCTTCAGCTATTGTTCTCCCAAGAATTCTTTCTCCTAAAGATGCAATAATTGAACCGTTTCTAATTACAGCAGAAACTTCTATGTTGAGTTCTGTTTTGCAGTCTTCTTCCACAACAACAACATCTTGAGATGAATCTACCAATCTTCTTGTTAAATATCCTGAATTAGCAGTTTTTAAAGCTGTATCAGCCAGACCTTTTCTTGCTCCGTGAGTAGAATTAAAGTACTCAAGCACTGTTAATCCTTCTTTAAAGTTTGATGTAATTGGTGTTTCAATAATTTCACCTGTTGGCTTTGCCATCAAACCTCTCATACCAGACAATTGTTTCAATTGCGCGGCTGATCCTCTAGCACCAGAGTCTGACATCATAAAAACTGAATTAATTTTATTTGTGTTCCTTGTTTTTTCAATTTCATCCGTCATAGCTGTTGCAACAGAGTCCGTGCATTGCGACCAAGTATCAATGGTTTTGTTGTATTTTTCTTTTTTTGTAATAATTCCGTTTAAATATTGTTGATCATAGTTTTTAATATCTTTTTCAGCTTCGCCGACAAATTGTTCCTTTTCTTTTGGTATAATTAGATCATCTTTTCCAAAAGAAATTCCTGCTCTGCATGCATGTTCAAAACCTAAAACCATAATTTTGTCACAAAATTTTACAGTTTCAGTTTGACCACAATGTCTATAAATAGTGTCTATAACATTACTAACTTCTTTTTTTGTTAAAATTTTATTTATTAATGATAGTTTTATTTTTTCATGCTTTGGTAAAATTTCATAAATCAACATTCTCCCTGCGGTTGTTTCAGCTACTGATGTTTCTTCTTTTTTATCATCGTTAATAAATTTATACCTACATTTTATTTTTGAATGTAATGTAATTTTTTTAGCTAATAAAGCGTGTTCTACTTCAGCTACATCGACAAAAGCCATCCCTGTACCAATATCATTTTCAAACATTAAACTTAAATAGTAAATCCCTAGAACCATATCTTGTGTTGGCACAATTATAGGCTTGCCGCTAGAAGGACTTAAAATATTATTTGTTGACATAATTAGTACGCGAGCTTCTAATTGAGCTTCTAGAGAAAGCGGTACATGCACAGCCATTTGGTCACCATCAAAGTCCGCATTAAATGCTGTACAAACAAGTGGATGTAATTGAATTGCCTTACCTTCAATTAGCATGGGTTCAAAAGCTTGAATTCCTAATCTATGTAGAGTTGGTGCACGATTTAGCAAAACTGGATGCTCTTTAATAACTTCTTCTAAAACATCCCAAACTTCAGGTCTTTCTTTTTCTACTAATTTTTTAGCTGTTTTTATTGTATTAGATAAACCATACTGCTCTAGTTTAGAATAAATAAATGGTTTAAAAAGTTCTATGGCCATTTTTTTTGGTATTCCGCACTGATGTAATAATAAATGAGGCCCTGGCACAATAACTGATCTTCCTGAATAATCGACTCTTTTTCCAAGTAAATTTTGTCTAAATCTACCTTGCTTTCCTTTCAACATTTCAGATAAAGATTTTAGAGGTCTTTTATTTGATCCTAAAATAGCCCTTCCTCTTCTTCCATTATCAAAAAGCGCGTCTACAGCTTCTTGTAACATTCTTTTTTCATTTTTTATTATTATATCAGGTGCATTTAATTCAATTAGTCTTCTTAATCTGTTATTTCTATTTAAAACTCTTCTATACAAGTCATTTAAATCTGAGGTAGCAAAGCGTCCACCATCTAAGGGAACTAGTGGCCTAAGATCAGGTGGAATTACTGGAAGCACCTCTAAAATCATCCAGTCAGCTTTTACTTTTGACTTATGGAAAGCATTTAATAATTGCAATCTTTTTAGAAGCTTTAATTTTGTTATATCAGATTTTGTTGATTCAATATTAGCCTGAACTTCTTTCATCTCTTTATCAATTTTTAAATTACTTAACATTTTTTTTATAATTTCAGCTCCAATACCAACTTCAAATTTACCTTCTCCGTATTTTTCTATTAATTCTTGGTACTTTTCTTCAGTTATTAACTCATTCTTTTTTATATCTGTTAAACCAGGTTCAATGACGATATATTCCTCAAAATACAAAATCTTTTCTAAAGATTTCAGTGTTATATCTAACAAAGTTCCTATTCTACTTGGGAGTGATTTGAAAAACCAAATATGTGCAACCGGAGACGCAAGTTCAATATGGGCCATTCTTTCTCTTCTTACTTTTGATAAAGTAACTTCGGTACCACATTTTTCACAAATTATACCTTTGTATTTCATCCCTTTGTATTTTCCACAAATACATTCGTAATCTTTTGTTGGACCAAAAACTCTTCCACAAAAAAGCCCGTCTTTTTCAGGTTTAAAAGTTCTATAATTTATTGTTTCTGGTTTTCTAATCTCTCCAAATGACCAAGATCTAATTTTATCTGGACTTGAAATAGAAATACCAATACTGTCGAATTCAGTTACTTCTGCTGAAGACCTTTTAGAAGTTTCAAAACTTTTTTTAAATAAACTCATAACAATTTAAACCTCTGCATTTTTTAATTGTACATCTAAAGCCAAAGATCTTAGTTCTTTGACTAAAACATTAAAAGATTCTGGTATTCCAGACTGAAAATCACTTTGACCTCTTACAATAGCTTCGTAAACTTTTGTTCTTCCAGCAACATCGTCAGATTTTACAGTCAACATTTCTTGCAAACAATAAGACGCCCCGTAAGCTTCCAACGCCCAAACTTCCATTTCGCCTACTCTTTGACCGCCAAATTGCGCTTTTCCACCTAAAGGTTGTTGAGTAACAAGACTATAAGGACCAATAGATCTTGCGTGTAGTTTTTCATCAGCTAAATGATGTAATTTTAACATATATATATATCCAACAGTTATTTCTCTATCAAAGTGCTCCCCTGTTCTTCCATCTTGTAGTTTTACTTGTCCAGATGTACTTAAATTTGATTTCTCAAAAAAATTATTTATGTCACTTTCTTTTGCGCCATCAAAAACCGGGGTGGATATAGATATTCCATTCTTTATCTCCGCTTGGTAATCTATTAATTCTTTTTTATTATTAATAATTTTTTCAACATTTTTTGCTTCATATAAATTAGCTAAATTTTCTTCTAGTTCTTTTTTTTCATTATTTTTTAGATAAGCATTAATTAATCCACTAATCTTTTTGCCTAAACCAGCACAAGCCCAGCCTAAATGTGTTTCAAGTATTTGGCCAACATTCATTCTGGACGGCACTCCTAAAGGATTTAACAAAATATCTATTGGTCTGCCATCTTCTAAATGCGGCATGTCTTCTACTGGAACAATTTTAGAAATACAGCCTTTATTACCATGGCGTCCTGCCATTTTATCACCAGCCTGTAATTTTCTCTTAACTGCCACATAAACAACCGCTTTTCTCATAACACCTGGTGGAAGTTCATCTCCTAATTGTAATTTTTCAACTTTTTCTTGAAATCTATTTTCTAAATCTTTTAAATCATTATCAAAATTTTTATTTAAATTTTGGATAACATCTTGTTGTTTTTTATCCTTTAAAATAATTTTTCTTAGATCTTTTACTGGTAAATCTTTAATATCATTAGATGTAATTTTTTGATTTTTTTTTAAATTTTTAACACCTTTTAGTACCATATTATCAACTAATTGTTTTTCCAAAATCTGTGAAAATGATTCCTCTAAAATCGTTCTCTCATCGTCTCTATCTTTAGCAAGTATTTCTATTTCTGATCTTTCAATTGCTAGTGATCTTTCGTCTTTCTCAACTCCTCTTCTATTAAAAACTCTTACCTCAACAACTGTTCCAGATTCTCCAGGAGGAACTCTTAAAGATGTGTCACTAACATCAGTTGATTTTTCACCAAAAATGGATCTTAAAAGTTTTTCTTCAGGGGAAACAGTTGAATGCGCTTTTGGAGTAATTTTTCCTACAAGAATATCTCCTGCTTTTACTTCTGCTCCTATATATATAATGCCTGCTTCATCAAGATTTTTTAATGCTTCATCGCCAACATTTGGAATATCTCTTGTTATTTCTTCTTGCCCCAGCTTTGTATCTCTAGCCATTATTTCATGTTCTTCAATATGAACAGAGGTAAACTTATCTCCTCTTACTACTTGCTCTGACATAATTATTGCGTCTTCAAAGTTGTAACCTTGCCAAGGCATGAAAGCTACTAAAATATTCTTACCCAAAGCAAGTTCTCCTTTAGAAGTAGCAGGACCATCTGCTATAATTTCCCCAGCTTTAATTAAATCACCTTTCTTAACTAATGGAACTTGATTAATACATGTGCTTTGGTTTGATCTCTGAAATTTTTTTAAATTATATATATCAACACCAGATTGGTTTTGTGATGGATTGGTAGCGCTTACAACTATTCTACCGGAATCTACACTATTAACATTTCCTCCTCTTTTTGCGACAACAGTTACTCCTGAATCTTTACCAACAGATTCTTCCATTCCTGTTCCAACAAAAGGCGCATCAGGTCTTAATAATGGAACAGCTTGTCTCATCATATTAGAACCCATCAAAGCTCTATTAGCGTCGTCATTTTCTAGAAATGGTATTAAAGCACTAGCTACAGAAACTAACTGTTTTGGAGAAACATCCATAAAATCAATCTTTGATGGATTTGCAATTAAAAATTCCCCTCCTTGTCTCGCACTTACTAGTTGATCAACTATTTTACCATTTTCATCAATTCTCGTATTAGCTTGAGCAATTGTAAATTTTTGTTCTTCATCAGCGGCTAAAAAAACTATTTCTTCAGTAACTTTTTGGTTTTCCACTTTTCTATAAGGACTCTCAATCAGTCCATAGTTATTTATTTTAGAATATGTTGCTAAGGAATTAATTAATCCAATATTTGGCCCTTCAGGCGTTTCAACAGGACATATTCTGCCATAGTGTGTTGGATGAACATCTCTAACTTCAAAGCCTGCTCTTTCTCTCGTTAATCCTCCAGGTCCTAGAGAAGAAACCCTTCTTTTGTGTGTTATTTCTGATAATGGATTTGTTTGATCCATAAATTGTGACAATTGTGAAGTCCCAAAAAATTCTCTAAGTATTGAAACTGCAGGTTTTGAATTAATAAGGTCTTGGGCCGTTGCAGTAAAAATATCAATTGAAGACATTCTTTCTTTAATAGCTCTTTCCATTCTAACCAATCCAATTCTATACTGATTTTCTATTAGTTCTCCGACAGATCTTACTCTTCTATTACCTAGATGATCTATATCATCTTTTTTACCTTTTGTATCATTCAAGAATAAAAGATGTTTTGCAATTTCTAATATATCATTAGGGGTAAGTATATTGCTGTCTTCATTAATATTTAATTCTGATCTACTATTTAATTTATATCTTCCAACTTTTGATAAATCATATTTTTCAGCATTAAAAAAATAATTTTGAAAAAGATTTTCTGCAGCTTGTAAAGTTGGAGGTTCTCCCGGTCTTAAATTTTTGTATATATCTATTAAAGATTCTTCTCTATTTAAATTTAAATCTGTATGTACTGTATTTCTTAGGGCAGCGCCAATATTTACATGGTCAATATCTAAAATCTTTATTATTTTTATATTTTTTTCTTTTAAACTAGATAAATCTTTTTCAGTTATTTCATCACCAGCTTCAAAAAATATTTCTCCTGTTTTTTCATTAATGATATCTTCAGCTAAATATTTTCCAATTATAGTTTCATCACTTAGAAAAAGTTCATTTAATCCCTCCTGTTTTAATTTTTTTGCTTCTTCTAAAGATAATTTTGAACCGGATTTTTGTTTAACTGTTTTATTTTTTGAATCAACTAAATCAAAGGTTATTCTTTTACCTTTAAAAAAAGTTTCATCAAAAGAAGTCGTCCAGCCTTTTTCTGTAACAGAAAGTTCTATGCTAGAATAAAAATAATTAAGAATATCTTGAGGACTTCTGCTTTGAGGTTTTGCTTTTTTTTCTTTATTATCTTGTTCCTTTTCTAACGCCATAAAAAAAGTGCTGGCTAACATCTTTTTTTTTCTATCAATTCTAACATACATTATGTCTTTAACATCAAATTCAAAATCAATCCATGACCCTCTCATAGGTATAATTCTAGCTGAGTACAATAACTTTCCTGATGGATGACCTTTTCCATTATCATGATCAAAAAAAACACCAGGAGATCTGTGCATTTGTGAAACTACTACTCTTTCAATTCCATTAAATACAAACGTTCCTCTGTCTGTCATTAAAGGTATGTCGCCTAAATAAACTTCATCGTCAACTGAATCTCTAAATGATCTTTCATCAGGATTTTCTTCATCTATTTCATATCTTAATATTCTTAGTGTTACCTTAAGAGATGAGGCATATGTAAAACCTCTTTGTTTACATTCGTCTACATCATATTTAGGTGTTTCAAGATGATATTTAATAAATTCTAAAGTTGCTTTGCCGGCATAATCATTTATTGGAAATATTTCTTTTAAAACTTGTTGCAAACCAATATCTTCTCTTTTATTTGGTTCTACAAATCTTTGCAAAAACTCTTCGTATGAATTTTTTTGCACTTCAATTAAGTTTGGAATATCTAAAATTTCTGGGATGTTTCCAAATCTTTTTCTGAAACGTTTTCGGGCTAATAAATTAGTATCCATATATATTTTAATATGGAGCTTATTATTTAACAGTAAAAAACTATTTTAATTCTACTTTAGCTCCAACAGCTTCTAACTTTTTTTTAATCTCTTCGGCTTCTTCTTTTTTAACACCCTCTTTAAGAGGTTTAGGTGCGCTTTCTACTAAATCTTTTGCTTCTTTTAAACCAAGTTCTGTTATTGACCTAACTTCTTTAATAACATCAATTTTTTTATCACCAGCAGCTACTAGTTCTATGCTAACAACACCTCCGCCGGCATCTTCTTCACCAGCACCATCTCCGCCTGCTGCAGGTGCAGCAGCAACTGCTGCAACTGGTGCATTTGCTTCAACGCCCCATTTTTCTTCAAGCAATTTGCTTAATTCCGCTGCTTCTTTAACAGTTAATTTAGATAAATCTTCAACAATTTTATTTAGAGTATCACTAGACATATGCTTACCTCAATAAAATTAACAATATTTTTATATTTTTCAACATTATTTTTAAATAATTTTAATTATCTGAAGACTCCTTACTTTCTTGCTTGTCATCTGTTTTTGCTTCTGTTTCTGTTTTTTCTTCAGTTTTTGCTTCTGTTTC
>CEUZ01262246.1_pt1 | contig 31035 bp, 23 predicted proteins | sample 361511 | NCBI WGS metagenome assembly CEUZ01 (sample SAMEA2622822, study PRJEB7988) | marine metagenome | biome: marine biome (ENVO:00000447); feature: surface water layer (ENVO:00002042); material: "saline water (ENVO:00002010), including plankton (ENVO:xxxxxxxx)" | depth 5 m | reverse complement strand
TCGGTTTTGGTAAAACAGAAGTAGCACTAAGGGCTGCTTTTGTTGCTATATCTAATAATAAGCAGGTAGCTGTTCTTGTCCCAACAACTTTACTTGCAGAGCAACATTTTCAGAATTTTACTGATCGTTTTGGTTTAATTGCTGATCAGTGGCCAGTAATTATTTCTGAGATGTCTCGTTTTCGTTCAGCTAAAGATCTTGTTAAAGTAAAAGAAGGATTGGCTGAAGGAAAAATAGATATCGTTGTTGGGACTCATAAATTAATTCAGAAGAATGTGAGATTCAAGAATCTTGGATTAGTTATAATCGATGAAGAACACCGATTTGGTGTACGTCAGAAAGATCAACTTAAGAATATTAAATCTGAAGTGGATATATTAACATTAACTGCTACACCTATTCCCCGTTCTCTATCAATGTCCTTAGAAGGTCTTCGTGATTTTTCTATTATTAATACAGCACCACAAAGGCGTCTTGCAATAAAAACTTTTGTTAATACTTATTCAAATGGGGTTATTCGGGAAGCATGTTTACGAGAAATAAAACGGGGTGGGCAGATTTATTATTTACATAATTCTGTGGATACAATTCAGTCTACATATAATATTCTTACAAGGCTGCTACCTGAGATTCAAATTGAGATTGCCCACGGACAAATGCGTGAAAGAGAGCTGGAACGTGTAATGAGAAATTTTTACAGGCAGCAATTTGATATGCTTTTATGTACTACAATTATTGAGACTGGACTCGACATTCCAAGTGCAAATACGATTGTTATCGATCGTGCAGATAAATTTGGTCTTGCACAGCTACACCAATTACGTGGGCGTGTTGGTCGCTCTCATCACCAGGCTTATGCATATTTACTTGTGCCAGAGGAAGAAGCTTTAAATGTAAAAGCAAAGAAACGGATAGATGCAATTCAAGAGATGGAGGGGTTAGGTGTCGGATATTATTTGGCTATGCATGATTTAGAAATTCGAGGTGCAGGTGAGGTTCTAGGAGAATCTCAGAGTGGAGAAATATCAGCAGTTGGATTCAATCTATATAGTTCCCTATTAGATACAGCAATAAAATCTTTAAAGGAAGGGCGTGAACCAGATATGCAGAATCCATTAGGTATTACTACTGAAATTAATTTACATGCCCCATCGTTACTTCCAGATTCTTACTGTAATGACATACATGAAAGACTAGTATTATATAAGCGGATGGCAAATTGCGAGACCAGCGATCAGTTAGATAATATGTATATGGAGCTTGTTGATCGTTTTGGAGTGTCTCCTGACCCGGTTAAAACTTTATTAGAATGCCACCGACTGAGAATTTTATCAAAACCTTTAGGGATATCTCGTATAGATGCTTCATCAGAAAATATACTGGTGCAATTTATTGCAAATCCTATGGTTGATGTAGAGAAAATTATTAGGCTTGTTCATAACAATAATGAGTATAAATTTTCTGGCCCAGACTGTCTAAGAATTCAAGTACAGATTGAAAATATTCCTGATCGTGTTGTAAAAATAAATAATGTAATTAAGGAATTAAAAGGAATAATGATAAATTGAGTTTTATGAATTTATTGGTTATAGGTAAAAGTTAAGAATAATATATTTCTTCGAGAAGGGTATAAAATATGGATTTAATTATCCAAGGGTTTGATATTGAAACAAGTGCACTTAGACAACTTGCAAAATTTTCAGGTGCTAATCAGATTAAACGAATTAATAGGATTGCATTTCGCCTTGTTGATGCAGTTCAACAAGAATGCATACCGTCTTTCTGTTTGGAAAGAGAGCTTGATTTTTCATTTGTAAATAAATTAGAAAATATTGATAATTTTCGTTTGATAGGGATGGATATGGATTCCACTCTTATAGGGATTGAGTCTATAGATGAACTTGCAGATGTTCATGGTGTCAGGAAGCAAGTAGCTGAACTCACAAAAAAAACTATGTATGGTGATATAAGTTTTTCTGAAAGCCTTATTAAGCGCACGGCATTATTAAGAGGGTTAGATTATTGTGTTATGCAGAAAATTTATGATGAAAAATTAATATTTAATCCAGGCGCTGAGAGAATGCTATTGAAATTAAGAGACGCAGGTATTAAGACAATTCTTATTTCTGGTGGATTTACTTTTTTTACAAATAAATTAAAAGAAAGACTTGGCTTGGATTATGCTTTTGCCAACACACTTGAGGTTGCAAATGGTAAGTTAACAGGTAGATTGGTAGGTGACATTATTGGAGAGAAAGGAAAAGGAGAAATTCTTAATAAAATTAGAAATCAGCTTGGTTTTAAGAAGAAAGATTTACTTGCTGTTGGTGATGGGGCCAATGATGTTCCGATGTTTGAAGAAGCAGAAATTAGTATAGCTTATCATGCTAAGCCTATTGCTCAGGAAAATGCAACACATGTAATTAATCATGTTGGATTAGATGGAATAATTAATATTCTGTCAATAAATGGTGAATAGATTAATGTACGGGGTTACTATTGTTGAATCGATCTAGATAAAGATAAATTACTGGTGTAATAAAGAGTGTAATTAACTGTGAGAAGATTAAGCCTCCAACTACAGCAAGACCTAATGGTTGCCTTAGTTCAGCACCTGCACCTAAGCCAATTGCAATAGGAATTGCACCTATTAGTGCCACTAATGTTGTCATCATGATAGGCCTAAATCGAAGTAAGCAAGCAGTCCGTATTGCATCGTAAGCGTGCATATTGTTACTTCGTTGTGCATCAAGAGCAAAATCAATCATCATAATTGCATTTTTCTTGACTATACCTATAAGCATCAATATGCCAATCATGGCAATTATTGAAAGCTCCATATTAAAGATCCATAACATTGCTAATGCGCCCACAGCAGCTGATGGGAGGCCAGAAAGAATCGTTATTGGGTGGATATAACTTTCATATAATACTCCTAGTAGTACATATATAACTAAAAGTGCAGCAACAATTAGAAGTATTTGACTGGTCTGTGAGGATTGGAATGCTGCTGCATCTCCAGCATAGTTTGTTAATATGCCTGCTGGTATATTAAGCTCATCCTTAAATAGCTCAATTTGTTCGGTAGCTTCACCAAGCGAAGCACCAGGTACTAGATTAAATGAAATTGTTTGCGCCTCCATTTGTCCTGAATGATTGATTGAAATTGGTCCTATTTCGCGGTCTACAGAAGCAACGGTTGACAATGGGACCAATGTGTCATTTTTACTACGAACATATATATTGCCAAGATTATTTTCATCTATACGATGATCATCTGAAACTTGCATGATTACTTGGTAACTATTATTTGAAGTGTAAATTGTTGATACTTGCCGTTCGCCAAAAGCGCTATATAGTGCTGATCGAATATCAGCAATTTCTACACCTAATAGATTGGCTTTATCACGATTAATATTCATACGGGCCTGTAAACCTTTTAATTGAGCATCACTAGTTACATCACGAAATACATCTTTCTTTTTTGCCATAAGTGACATGATTCCTGCAGCAGCTTTATTTAAATTTTTAGTATGTACGCTACGCATAACATATTGATACCGACTTTTGCTAATACGTCCGCCTAATCTAAGATTTTGAATTGGATTTAGGTAGACCTTAATGCCTGGTATGACCTGAACTTTATTACGTAAATCTTTTATTATTTCTTTCATAGGCTGACGCTCACTAAGTGATTTAAGTTGTATGTATAGCCTTGCATTGTTGGTATCATCAGCGTATGAAACAATAGTTTTGACAGCAGAATGAGATAGCATAATTTGATTTGTTTGTTGTAACAGCTTAGACATAGCAGGAAAAGATATATCCTCAACTGTTTCTACAGATACCTTAATTCTCCCAATATCTTCTTCAGGAAAGAAACCTTTTGGAAGTACGATAAATAATGCTCCTGTTGCAATAAATGTGGTAATTGCTACACCTAGAGTTATCCTTTTGTGGAATAAAGCCCAATCAAGAGTTTGTTCATATAGGGACAATGTTTTATTAAAGCTTTTTGCAAACCATCCGGTTAATTGCATACTTTTATATTCTGAATTATGCTGATTAAGATAGCGGCTAGCCATCATCGGAATTATAGTAAGTGATACTATCGCTGACATTAATACTGCAATTCCTACTACTGCAGCAAATTCATAGAATAGTAATCCAATTACACCTGGCATAAAGAAAATAGGAATAAATACAGCTACAAGCGAAAGTGAAATTGAAATAATTGTGAAACTTACTTCCTTAGATCCTCTTATTGCTGCTTGTAATGGAGGCTCACCTTTCTCAATATGTCGAACAATGTTCTCTAACACAACAATAGAATCATCTACTACTAGGCCAACTGCAAGAGTAATGGCGAGTAATGAGATATTATCCAGGCTGTAATTAAAAACATACATTAAAGCAGTTGCGCTTAATAATGAAATTGGTATTGAAAGCACTGGAATAATAGTGGCTTTAGCTTTTCTAAGAAACAAGAAAATGGCCAGTACAACTAAAGCAATGGTAATTATTAGTGTGAATTGGGCATCATGAATAGCATCCCTAATTGAAGTTGAATAGTCACCAGTAATTTTTAGGTTAACTGATTGTGGCATTTGTGCAATAAGACCAGGCAGTTCTGCCTTAATGGCATCAACAGTTTCAACAGTGTTTCCTCCTGGTACACGTTTAACAGCAAGTGTGATAGAGCGCTCATTATTAGTCCAGCTAGCAGTCCTAACAGACTCTATACTATCCATAACTTTTGCTACATCAGAAAGTCTAACTGGAGCACCAGTAGGAGATATAGAAACAACTATATTTGAAAAATCATCAGCATTACTAAGTTGTCGGTTTGCCTGGATAGTTAGTGATTGACGTGGGCCTTCTAATGTACCGATTGGTGAATTTGGGTTTGCATTATTTAGTGCTATAGCAATATCATCAATACTTAAATTACGTGCAGCTAGCTCATTGGGATTGACTTGAACACGAACAGCATATTTCTTTTGCCCATAAATTCCTATTTGTGCAACACCAGGAAGATTAGAAATAGCTGGGGCAACAAAATTTTCGGCAAAATCATTTAGCTTCGAAAGCGACATTGAAGGAGATGATAAAGCAAGATAGAGGATGGATGATTCTGCTGGATTAATTTTTCGATAAGAAGGCGGGGATATCATTTCAACTGGCAATGTTTTTTGCGCCCGTAATAAAGCTGCTTGCACATCAATAGAGGCATTATCAATGTCTCTATTTTGATCAAATTCTAATGTAATCCTAGTATTACTTAGTGTGCTGACTGAACTGATTACCTTTAGCCCAGAGATGATGGCAAATTCACGTTCAAGTTTTGTAGTGACAGATGAAGCCATAATCTCAGGACTAGCACCTGGAAGTGATGCTCTGACAGAAATAGTAGGGGAGTCGTAACTTGGTAAGGCAGCAATGGGTAAGTTACTGTATGCAATGATTCCGGCAATAATGGCTGAGGCTGATAGTAGCACTGTCATAACCGGCCTTCGAATACATAACTCTGAGAGATTCATGATTCTTTGTTATCCCAATAGCCAATTTGAGGTGTGAGTATCGGTATAACTATTTATTGCATTATTAGTAGACTTATCTTTATATTTTGGTGATTGTGTATCTATTATGGTGCTGCCTGGCTTTAGATTTTGCCCGCCCTCTACAACAACTTTTGTACCTTCCGAAATCCCTTCTACTATAGCAACTCCATCTTGTACTAGGCGTACTGTGATTATCTTTGGTTCTGCTTTATTATTTTCTCCAATTACATATAGAAATTTATTTTCCGGCCCAGTTTGTATTGCTTGTACTGGTACTGTGAGTGCGTCAATATATATTTCGGGTGTCAGCATTACTGTAACAAACATACCTGGCCAGAGTTTTTTATCCTGATTAGGGAACTCTGCTTTAAGTAGAATGCTACCACTCTTTGTATCTACTGCATTATCAATAAATATTAATTTTCCTTTTATTAATGGCACCCCAGGAACGTCTAGTTTTGCATTAACGACTATATCTCCTTGGGTAAGTTTATTTTGTATTATTAATAATTTATGTTCTGGTAATGTAAATTTTATATTAATTGGATTGATCTGCGTGATACTAACTAAAACAGCACTGCGAGGTTGTGTAACACTTCCAGGAATGGCTATATTAGGCTGTACTAAACTACCAGGATGTACTGGAATCGAGCCAGTGCGTCCTGAAATAGGAGCGGTAATTGTTGTGAAGCCATGTGCTACATGATTCTCTTGTACAAAAGCTTTATCAAATTCAAGCTTTCCTTTTAGACTGTCAAAATCCTTCTGAGCTGTATCAAGAGCAGCTTGAGAAATAAATTTCTGTTCAAATAATTTCTTTTGGCGCTTAAGATTCCGTAGTGCATTCGCAAAATCCGCGTTAGATCTAGCTAGTTGCGCTTCTGCTTTATTCAAGTTTGCGCTTTCTGTACGTGCATCAAGCGTGAATAATTTGTCACCTTTATGAACAAATTGCCCTTCCTTGATATGTACAGTTTTCACTATTGCACTAATCTGAGGTCGGACTTCTACCGTTTGCTTCGAAATCACTGTGCCGTTAGCAGTAAGTTTTATCGGAACATCATATTTTTTAACTATAGCACTTACAATTTGAATTTCTTTTTGCCCTACAGTTTTTTTCGCAACATCATTTTTTTGGCTATACCAAATATAGGTCATTACAGCAACTAAGAGCAAGGTTAGTATAATCCAAATGCCCTTTCCTGTTTTGTTAGCTCTTTTTGTTTGGGGAATAGTATCCATGGCTGCTATTTTTTTGCTTGGATCACTGTATATGATTATTTTTCTCAGAAATTAAAGAATGATGGTTTTTAGTTAGATAAATATATGTAGATAAAAAAACAAAATTTTTGAACATATATTTTTATTTTATTTTCATCTCATTTCAATTATTTATTTTATCATTCAATGTCAAAATAGTGACTCGTTATTTTTAATAGAGGATATGTTGTTATATTTATTTAATAATATAGCAACTATCGTAATTATGTGTAAGCTCATATTCTTCATTAATTACTAATTAATATTAATAATATTAAAAGGAAAAGGCAGCCTCAACTAGAAATGTACGTTGTGGGTAGGGGTGGTGAACATAAGCCTGCATGTTATTAACGTTAGTGATGCCAGCTGATAATCTAGTTTTTAACCCATTCTTAAATTTGAATCGATAATTTGTTTTAAGATCTAAGAAGAAAAAGTCGCTCTGGGCACCAAATACATGCTGTTTTCCCTTATCTCCATTATCGAGATCGTTGAAAGAATCAGACGTAAATCGTCCGCCTATATTAAAATCCCAAGCTTGATTAATATGGTAAGTCCCGAAAAAATTTAGTCTGTAGTGAGGAAGGCGAATAATTTTTTTTCCTGAAAGATTGACATTGTTACCTAAGAAGTTAACAGTTGGCCCATTTTCTATCTTTGCATCCATCCAAGTGAAATTAATCATAAAATCAATTGGTGTTCTTGCTATTCTCTTCTGATTATAAATAAATTCCAAACCTGTGGTACTAGTTGTCCCAATATTCTGGGTTGCTCTTGTCGTAAGCAGGCCTGAAATGGTTTGCACACGATTAATAGCATTCTTAATGTCATCACGAAATATATTAACGCGGACAAAGCCTTTAGGAATTCCATACTCAATCATCAAATTATGATGCATCCCATTTTCAGGTTTAAGTAACGCATTGGATAGGGTAATAGAAGTAGGTGAACTTAATGTCTGAAACAGCTCAGAAATTACAGGAAATCGATGGGTGCGGGCCCAAGAATAACGAAACTTCCAGTTGTTAGGTTGGTACCCTATGGAAAACTTAGGGGTCGTGGGGTTTTCATGTCGATCTGCTACATTAGTTCCTGCTACCATTCCATTTGTTGCTGACCACCACTCTTGGCGTATACCTGCTGTTAGATCCCATCCTGGTGCAAAACGATAAGCACCCTGAGCAAATAAAGCATAAGTAGAAGTCTGTCCTTGATTATTTTTGCTACTCTTTAGCGTACCACGAGTCAGATTCGTGTAATTAGATATATTGTATTGCCTATATTTTAATTTATAATCATCAAAGTGAAACCCACCAATAAAGCCCAGTTGATCATAGCCAAAAAGTTTCTGATTAGTTAGTTTAATGTCATGATTAAACCAGGCGAAATTTTTATAATCATCAACTTGCCCATTATTCTTAGTATTTGGATCTCTTGGGTTCGCCTTAGAAGAGTATCTTCTATCCTTGAGCACATTAAAATGGCTAGTTGTTGTGTCAATAAACCAGTTGTGACCTATTAACGCGGTAGTTATATTGTCTGTTAGTGCGCCCTTAAGGTTTATTCCAAGCTGAAGTGTTTCACGTTTATCTTCACTCACTTTAAATACACTATTACCCCACGATTTAGCTGCATTAAAGTTTGTTCCGTCTGCCATACTAGCATCTCCACTCCAATGATGTGATCCATCGCTTTTACGTAGATAGTTTTGTGGATTCCTTTGGCTTCGCACACGATTTTCATAGGCTGCCGTAAATATGGCCTTGAGACTATTTGTGAGATCAATGCCGGCCTTAAATTTCATTAAATCAGTTGTAACTTTTTCAGGTCCTGAGTCGCCATAAATAACACTAGGTATTCCTCGAGAACTTGTTTCTCGAATTCCACCAGTAACCACTGGATTACCGCCACCTGACCCCAAGCCAGTATTATCGATAAAATATGTCTGGGGATGGCCCTCAGCCTCCAAGCGATTATAGGATGCAAATACTGAAATTTTGTCAAAGAATCTATCACCAGCAGAAATATATTGTCGGTCTCCTATAAATGTTTCCTTGTGACCATATTTATTATAGGGCTGAACGAATAGACTGCTTTCAATATACATTTCCCGTTTACGGGGCATGCGAGTTTTAAGATTTACAACACCTCCAATAGAATTACTGCTGTATTCGGCTGAGAAAGGACCATATACTACATCCACAACATCGATTTCATTTGGCCCAACTAACGACCAGCGTGGAGCTCCATTCCAGGTTCCTTGCAGATGGTTATGTATTGGTAATCCATCGGCATAAACCATATTACGGGCTGTTGAAAACATGTCAGCACCACGTATTCCAAGCACTCCATTTGGATCTCCAACATAACGTTGTCGAATTTGTAGGCTAGGTTGGAATTTAAGTACTTCCTCAGTTGTTTGGGCATTTTGGGTTTCAATTTCTGCACGTGTTAAGCGTGTAGAGGGGGAAGTATAATGAGAATCTGCCTCAACTCTTTGGGTAACAACCATTTCTTTAAATACAGTTGTAATCTGCTTGTTTTTCTTAGCAATTTTTTTAGGTGAGATTTTTTTATTTTGCTTTTGTGTTATTTGATTTTTCCCTGTATCTGCAATTATTAAGTGGCGAGATGCGGGTTTCTTTTTTATTAGCTGGCTTATATTTAAAAGATTAAAAAAAGTAATATCTGATTCTTTTTTTTCTGAATATTTTATTTGATCAGCTGCCCAAATATTTGGTGTTGATAATAAGAAAAGGATAGAAAAAAAATAATATAGCTTCATAATTCTTTAAGTAACAGAAATTTGATTAAATAGACTGGTTTATTAGATTATTTTAGGGCTTCTAAATAAGATAAGGCTTATTCAAATAGCCCATTCTTCAGATATGTATACCAACTCAATATAGAAGATTGAAAATTGAGATTATTACCAACTGGAATAATTCGTAAGCCTTCGATTTTAGTGTTCCATATAATTTGCATCTGCTGTTCATTATTGATAAGGGGCATAGGGTAATCTGATGGGCCATATGTGTCAGCAAGGCGTTGCTGATTAGTCCATGTAGCTCCCCCATCAGTCGAATACATAATATTTGCTGTAATGTTTTTCCCATCAAATTCTCGCCATGTCACAAGAACATTTTTACCTGATGCTGCTATAGAAGGGTGGCTGGCCTGAGCTGTAGAGTCTCCTATGGGTATTGGGGTAGATTCTTGTGCTCCTTGAATATATTTGTAGAATAAGCCTTGGCGATTCTTCCCTAGCGTAAACCAGGCTAAATGTAATCGGTTATCTGAGCCAAGAGCTATATCTCCTCCATGATGAGGACACCCATCAACTTGCCATTCGTCATTTGTTACTCGGCGTATTCCACCTTTCTCTAGATTAGAAATAGCAAAGTCTCTTGTATTTTTACCAAATATGTTGCGCCAAAAAACTATTGGACCATCTGTTGTCCAAACAGAAGGCACCCTGCAGCACTCGCAAACATGCTCATGAAATTTTTTATTGATATCAAAGTTCTCGCCATTATCATTTGACTGGGCAGTATAGATTGAGATTCCAGTAAAATTCTCATTTCTATTTCTTGCTGCATCTCGGTCTCTAGCATCTAGCCAAGCAATTATTACCTTACCCTTACCATTAGTGGTTAATGAATCAAAACGGTGGCCTGTGATTAGTCCATCATCATTTAAAGTAATTGGCGAGGAAAAGGTCTGTCCTGAATCTATGGAGCGTGAAAATCTAATATCACCTGAATATTTTTTTGATTGTTTCTGTGACCAGGTTAGCAGTACTATGCCATTTTGGGTAATGGCAATTTTTGGACGATTTTCACCATCAGCATAAATATTTTCAGCAATAGGAGTGACTATTACTGGAATTGAGAAACTTTCACCCTTATTTTTTGAATAAGAAACTAGAAGTTTCTGATCTTTTACTTCTGCTAACCATAAAGTGCCATTTTTATCATACGTAGCACCTACAGCTAACGTCTGTTTGTGCTTGTGTTGGCGTATCTTTTTACTATGCTGACTATTCTCATTTTCCGCAACAGATTTTGCAATTACATGTTGAGGCATATAAATGCTTAATATAAAAATAAGTGTAGTAGTAAATGTAAGTCGCATTTAATGTGTCATAGTAAATTCGTTGCGTAATATAAACCATCTTTTTAATATTTGGAAGTGACTAAAAGTCGCGCGACAATGTGTCACATACAGTCATAAATAATTTTTTCTTTAGATTAATTAGTTACTGATCTTATTAGTGATTCAATGACCCCTGAAATTTCTTATTATATTGTGTTATATTTATGTTGCGACATATTGTCGCACTAAAATTATCTGATTTAAATTACTTCAGAATAAATAAAAAAGATTAAAACGAAAACTTGTGCAAGGTAATGTAAATTCTAATGAGATTAACTACTATTAAGGAGTGAATGTTATGAAATTTATGTTCTCTATTATTGCAGTATCATTTTTAGGGCTTTTCACTAATTTGCAAGCGAATGCAGGTCATCATGCGGCAGAAGCCTTGGAGCATGCGGGGATGGCCCAGGCACATGGAGAGGATGGTCATGCAAAGGTGATGGTTCAGCATGCTTCAGAAGCATTAAAACATGCTAAAGAAGCTATAAAAATGCATGCAGATTCTAATGATCACATGAATGAGGGCATTAAGCATTTAAAAGAAGCAATTGTGCATGGTAAGAAGGGGCATGCTGGAGTAGCAGCAAAGCATATTCAGGAAGCCAATGTACACATTCGTCAGTCTATCCAGAAATAAAAAATTATGGGTGTTAGTGCTGCACGTAATTAATGGATAGTCACTTTTTCACTAACTATTATTTGTAGTGTCATTCACCACCTTCTGGACTACTAGGCTGCCTATTAAATCTCCTTCAACATTGACCGAAGTACGGAAGGCATCTAGTAGTCGATCAATAGGAAGAAGAATAGCAATAGCTTCAACTGGTAGTCCTACAGACTGAAGTACTAAAAGCATAGTTACCATTCCTGCACTTGGTATTCCTGGGGCCCCCATTGCCGCAAGCATGGCTGTGAGAAATATGATCATTTGTTGCATAAGATTTAGATCTACACCAACTAAGCTAGCAATGAATAATGCAGCTGCTGCTTCATATAATGCAGTGCCATCCATATTTACTGTGGCGCCTAGAGGTAGAACAAAACCAGCAATATTACGTTTAACCTGAAGGTTTTGTTCCGCACATTGCAAAGTAACTGGTAAAGTGGCCGCACTTGAGCTGGTAGCAAAAGCAGTTATCAATGCTTCGCGTGCGCCAAGCCAGAATTTGATTGGCGTCATACCAGTAACTAAATAAAGTATGATAGGCAATACTAATAAGGAATGTAATAAGATTGTGCCTATTACTATACTTATAAATTTTATTAAAATCATAAGCAAAGATAGATCTTGTGTTATTACAAGCTTTATTAGTAGTGCCATGATACAAAGCGGAGCAAGTTTCATTATCCAGCCTACCAACATAAGAATTAATTCTAGTAATTCTTGTAGGGATGAGCGGGTATTTTGGAAACGATCTCCTCCTATTACTAAAGCAATGCCCATTAAAAGCGCAAAAATCACTACAGCAAGTATATTGCCTTCAGCTAAAGCGGCAAAAGGATTAAGGAACAGCGAATGTAAGAATTGAGTAAAGAACTCAGGCAGCGTCATCTCATGCGCCTGAAAGTTTTGCATAGCTTCCTGAAACATGGGTAATTGCAACCCTTCTCCTGGTTTAAATAGATTAGCAGCAGCTAGCCCTAAAATAATTGCTACAGCAGCAGTTAGAAAGAAATATCCTAATGTCGTCTTCCAGACTAGGTGTATTTTCTGGTGTTCACTTAAATTAGCTACTCCAACTATAATGGAAGTAAATACTAACGGAACCATGACCATCTTCAACAAATCTACAAACATCATTCCAAGTAATTCAGCAATATATAGACTAATGTGTAATGTAGTAGATTCTTTATCAAGTGATGATAAAGCTATACCCAGTAGAATGCCAGATAATGAACCAATAAGAATTTGAGAATTAAGAGAAATTTTTTTCACTTATTAATTCCAATATTTTAATAAGTTTTTGAAGATTTAAGCCACGCTAAAATTTAGATCATTTAGAAAAATGAATTAATAGAGGCCAAGTAAGAATAACATGGGATATATAAAGAATATTAATATACAATAATACCAAGATTAACATATAGAAATTACATTTTATTTGGTATTAAATATTTAAGCATAGTATTATGATCCTGCACTATAGCTACTAGTGAGTATAGTTAATGCTAGCTATTGGATTTTAAATAAATTAAATATTTATAGGCTATTTTTGTAGCTTATTTATAAATGTCATGATATTCGGCAAAGTCCAGTCAAGAAATTCTTTATCATCAATAATAGAAGGCAGTTTTTTTGCTAATTTTTCAGATCTTCCTTGTAGTAAAAGAACTGGTAATTTTTCTTTGTATGCACATTCTATCTCCCAACGTTGGCCGTCAGCTCTTATAATCTGATTTGTAATTAGCGCAATGACACCATCACATTCTGAGATCTTTGATTGGCATTCTTCTTTCCAAGAAGGGTCCCAAGACGCTTTTGTAGCTAAATATTCTAATAAGTACGGTGTGTTTTCATTATTTATTTGTTCTATAAGAGTGTCTCGGAGGTCTGCATCTCTTAGTGCAAAGCTTAAAAATACTTTATTAGTTGAGGACATACTATTTTCCCTAGATAAGAAAGTTATATTTTAGAAAACTGTATTTTAAGTGTGATTAGCCAGATTGAAAAGAGATCATAGTGTGATTATAGCTTACTTCAAAGGTAATATCTTAATTTAAATATGGGTAAATTAATTACCATATGAATAGACACTTATGGGGTGTGTATTTCTATTCGGTAAAGAATTCGCGAACTTTGTTTACCCAAGATCTAGTACGGGGGCTATGGCGGGAGCTATCTTCTTGATTTAGTTCTTCAAGTTCTTGAAGTATGTCTTTTTGGCGGGCCGTTAATTTAACTGGAGTTTCTACCATTAAATGGCATAATAAGTCACCATGAAAATGACTACGAATGCCTTTAATACCCTTTCCACGTAAGCGAAAAATTTTTCCACTCTGAGTCTCAGGTGGGACTTTAATTTTTGCATAACCATCAATTGTGGGAACTTCAAGCTCCCCTCCCAATGCAGCCGTAGTAAAACTAATTGGCATTTCACAATGTAGATCATTATTGTCACGTTGAAAAACAGAATGTGCTAAGAGGTTAACGACCACATATAGGTCACCTGATGGGGCACCATTTGTTCCTGCTTCTCCTTCTCCACTTAAACGGATTCTATCTCCATCATCTACACCAGCCGGAATTTTTACAGATAATGTTTTGTGTTGTTTAATACGTCCTTCACCATGGCATTTTCCACAGGGAGTTGATACAAATTTTCCACTCCCATGGCATTTTGGGCACGTCTGTTGGATTGAAAAAAATCCTTGTTGCATTCTTACCTGGCCATGCCCATTACAGGTGGGGCAGGAAGAGGGGGAGGTGCCTTTTTTTGCCCCACTACCGTGGCAAGAATCGCAGGCACCCATAGTAGGGACTCTTATTTTAGTTTCAGTTCCACGGGCTGACTGCTCTAAAGTAATTTCCATGTTATAGCGTAAATCGGCACCACGATAGACGTTCGATTGACTTCCTTGGTTACCAAAAATATCACCAAAAATATCACCAAAATTATCTGAAAATCCATGAGACTGTCCACCTGCACCTGACATACTTGGATCTACACCAGCGTGTCCATGCTGGTCATAGGCCATGCGCTTGTTGGGATCTGAGAGCACCTCATAAGCCTCTTTTGCTTCTTTAAATCGTTCCTCTGCTTTAGGATTGTTTGGGTTACGGTCTGGGTGATGTTCCATCGCAAGTTTACGATAGACTTTTTTAATTTCAGCATCTCCGGCATCACGGCTTACGCCCAGTACATCATAGTAGTCACGCTTATTCATAAAATATTTCCACTTTTTTATAGCAAGATAAATATTATTGGGTATTTATTACATTGAAATAGGCTAATTCATACAAAATAATTTACGATAGTTCTATGCTAAACACCAAAAACGCAGAGTACACATGAGAGTTACAAGTTTATTTTCCCACGCCTCTGCGCTTTTTATGGTTTTCAATACTTATCTATTTTTTATCTTTTACTTCCTCAAATTCAGCGTCTACTACATCACCTTCTGGTTTATCTTTATTTCCATCATTATTAGGTGGAGGGGTTTCGTTGCCAGATTGGTTCTGCTGTTTGGCTTGTTCCTGTGCCATCATTTTTTCTGTAAGCTTCTGAGAAGCTTCCGCTAATGATTGAGTTTTTGCATCTATAGTGTCTTTGTCATCTGATTTTAGTGCCTCCTCAGCTTCTTTTAATGCAGCCTCAATTTTAGATTTTTCATCTCCTTCAAGTTTTTCTCCATGTTCAGCTAAAGTTTTTTTCACGGAATGAATAAGTGCATCACATTGATTGCGAGCTGTGACAAGTTCTAGTGCTTTTTTATCTTCTTCAGCATGAGCTTCAGCATCTTTTACCATGCTTTCTACTTCTTCATCTGATAGCCCTGAACTTGCTTGGATCTTGATTTTATTTTCTTTTCCTGTTGCTTTGTCCTTTGCTGATACGTTTAGAATACCATTAGCGTCAATATCAAATGCAACTTCAATTTGAGGCATGCCTCTTGGTGCAGGAGGGATGTCAGTAAGGTTAAATTGTCCTAAGCTTTTATTTCCAGAAGCCATTTCACGTTCGCCTTGCAGTACATGAATTGTTACAGCAGATTGATTATCTTCAGCTGTAGAGAATACTTGCTGTGCCTTAGTTGGAATAGTTGTATTCTTTTTGATAAGCTTAGTCATAACACTGCCCATCGTTTCAATACCCAGCGATAGAGGGGTGACATCTAATAGTAATACATCTTTAACATCACCTTGTAAGACGCCACCCTGGATAGCAGCACCTAGTGCAACTGCTTCATCTGGGTTTACGTCTTTACGAGCTTCTTTACCAAAAATACCCTTAACTTTCTCTTGGACTTTAGGCATTCTGGATTGACCGCCTACAATAATAATGTCATCAATTTCATCATTTTTCACACCAGCATCTTTCATGGCAATACGGCATGGTTCAGCTGTTTTTTCTACTAAGTCTTCAACTAAGCTCTCTAGCTTGGAGCGAGTAATTTTAACTGCTAAATGTTTAGGCCCTGAAGAATCCGCTGTAATGTAAGGTAAATTGACTTCAGTTTGTTGGCTAGAAGATAGCTCAATTTTAGCTTTCTCTGCAGCATCTTTGAGACGTTGTAAAGCAATCATATCTTTTTTTAGATCGACTCCATTTTCTTTTTTGAATTCGTTTACAAGGTATTCAATTATACGTAAATCAAAGTCTTCTCCACCAAGGAAAGTGTCGCCATTAGTCGCTAATACTTCAAACTGATGCTCTCCCTCAATTTCTGCAATTTCGATTATAGATATATCAAAAGTGCCCCCACCTAGATCATAAACAGCAATTTTACGATCCCCTTCTTTTTTATCCATGCCAAAAGCTAGGGCAGCAGCAGTCGGCTCATTTATAATACGTTTTACTTCTAATCCAGCAATACGCCCTGCATCTTTAGTAGCTTGACGTTGTGAATCATTAAAATACGCAGGAACAGTGATAACTGCTTCTGTTACAGATTCGCCTAGATAGTCTTCAGCAGTTTTTTTCATTTTCATTAGAACCTGTGCTGAAATTTCAGGCGGAGCTATTTTTTGGCCTCGTACTTCTACCCAAGCATCATTGTTATCGGCTTTAATAATGCTGTAAGGCACTATCTTTTTGTCTTTTTGAACCATATCTTCATCAAAACGACGCCCAATTAATCTTTTAGCAGCAAATATTGTATTTTTGGGATTTGTGACTGCTTGACGCTTAGCAGAAGCACCTACTAAAATCTCTTTGTCTTCAGCATAGGCTACGATTGAAGGGGTGGTTCGTGTTCCTTCAGAATTTTCTATTACTTTAGGCTTCCCATTCTCCATAACAGATACACAAGAATTGGTAGTGCCAAGATCAATGCCTATAATTTTTGCCATAATTCATTCCTTTTAAGGTTAATGCCACAAGTCTATAAATATACAAGTGGGGTTTCAGACAATTATTTCAAGTATTTTTAGCTTTTGAGACGGTTACAAGTGCCGGTCTGATTATTCGGTCATTCAATATATAGCCTTTTTGCATTACATTAACTATAGTATTTGGAGGAAGTTCAGAGTTTACTGTGCTCATAGCTTGGTGTTGGTGAGGGTCAAATTTTTCTCCCTCTGGATTAATTACTTGAATATTAAATTTTGTAAAAGTAGAAGTTAATTGTTTTAGGGTTAGTTCCATTCCATTCTTAAAGTTCTTTACTGTAGCATTTTCAACAGCTAGTGCTGCTTCTAGACTATCCATTACCGTCAATAATTCAGAGGCAAAATTTTCAATGGCATATTTATGTGCATTTGCGATATCAGATTGAGCCCGCTTTCGTATATTGTCTGAATCTGCTTTAGCACGTAACCAAGCATCATGATGTTCTGCCGCCATTAGCTCAGATTTCTTTAGTAATTCTTCTAAGCTTGGTTCTGCCTCTATTGGGTCAGGCTTGATATTATCTTCAGCAGTTTTTTCTATACTATCTTTATTCTCAGCTATTTCTGGCTGATGTAGTTCTGTATTATCTGAATTTTCCATAAAAATTTCTCCTAATTACTGTTGGAGACAAATTGGGGTGAATTTGTTAATTTCAATAGGATAGATGAAATATTTATTACTTTGTTATTGTATTTTTCTGCAATAGGTGTTTCGTTAAAGTGCTTGCTAAAAATACATTTAGTAAGAAAGAGGTCTCAAAGATATAAATAATAGATTTTATTTATTTTTAATATTACGCGCTAATTCTGAAGCCTTACCAATGTAACTATGTGGCGTTAGATTAAGTAATCGTTTTTTCTCATCTTCAGGAATAGTAAGGTTATTAATGAATTCACGTATTGCTTCTTTAGAGATATTTTCTTTTCCTCTAGTTAATTCTTTTAGTTGTTCATAAGGGTTAGGTAAGCCGTAGCGTCGCATAACTGTTTGAATTGGTTCAGCTAGGACTGCCCATGAATCTCTTAGATCTTTAGAAATCTGATCAGGATTAGGTACTAGTTTTTCTAATCCTTTTTTACATGCTTTATATGATAATAGAGTATGGCCTAATGCTACGCTCATGTTGCGTAATACGGTTGAGTCTGATAAATCCCGTTGCCATCGTGAGACAGGTAATTTGTCACTTAAATGCCTGAGTAATGCATTTGCAATGCCTAAATTACCTTCTGAGTTTTCAAAATCAATTGGGTTGACTTTATGTGGCATAGTTGATGAGCCAACTTCAGATGCTTTGATTTTTTGATTGAAATAGCCTAAGGAAATATATCCCCATATATCATGATTAAGGTCGAGTAAAATAGTATTTATATGAGCATATGAGTCACATATTCTAGCAATACCATCATGTGGCTCGATTTGAGTAGTATAAGGATTAAATTTTAATCCCAGTTTTTCAACGAAAGATTGTGAAAAACTTTCCCAGTTTACATTTGGGTATGCTGTTAGCTGTGCATTGTAATTCCCAACTGCTCCATTAATTTTACCTAATACAGGAATGGCTGCAAGATTGTCATGTGCTATTTTTAAACGGTGAGCAAAAACTGAGAATTCTTTTCCTAAAGTTGTGGGGGTTGCTGGCTGGCCATGAGTACGAGCTAGCATAGATAAATCTGCCAGTTCGTGTGCCATATGAATAAGGGTTTCAATAATGTTATTCAAAGTAGGTAGCATCACATGATCACGGCTATGCTTTATCATTAAGCCGTAGGCTAGATTATTAATATCTTCAGACGTACAGGAGAAATGAATGAAGCCAGCAACTTTAGAAATCTCTTTACTAATTGCTGTATTTTCTTTGAGCCAATATTCAATTGCCTTAACATCATGATTAGTATGCGATTCAATAGATTTAATTGATTCTCCATCAGATTCAGAGAAATTTTTGTCTAACTCTTCAAGTAGTGTAATAGCATTAGAAGAAAATGGTGCAATTTCAGTAATAATGGGTTCTTCGCTTAATGCTTTTAGCCACTTAATTTCTATTTGGACGCGATAATGAATTAGAGCAAACTCACTAAAAAATGGACGTAAAGGCGCAAGTTTACTATGGTAGCGTCCATCAAGAGGGGATAGGGCAGTTAGAGTGGAAAGAATACTCATATCATTGTCAATCAGGTTTAAATATATTTTAACATAATTGAGAATTTTCCTGTGTATGTACTGTAAAATATAGAAAATTGATATACTAAATTTCTTTATTAGGGGTTATTTGGAGAATTATGAAGCTTGTCGGTTCACTTACTAGTCCATTTGTTCGAAAAGTTCGTATTGTTTTATCAGAAAAAAGAATTGTTTATGATTTTGAAGTGGATATACCATGGGAGTCAGTAACTCGTGTTGCTGAATACAACCCCTTGAGTAAGGTGCCAGTATTGATTCTGGCTGATGGCACTACATTATATGACTCAAAGGTGATTGTTGATTATCTAGATAGTGCTAATCCTGTTTCAAGGTTGATACCTGAATTTAATAGGGAACGTAGTATGGTAAAGCGATGGGAGGCTTTAGCAGATGGCATATGTGATGCAGCTTCCACTATTTTTTTGGAGCGTAAAAGGCCCAATTCATTACAAAGTACAGAATGGATTTCACGCCAGCAGAAAAAGGTTATGTTGGGGCTTGAAGTTGCAGCTCGAGATTTAGGTGATAAAAAATGGTGTGAAGGTAATGCTTATACTTTGGCAGATATAGCGTTAGGCTGTACTCTTAGTTATTTATCTTTTCGTTTTCCAGAAATACAGTGGCGTATGTTTCCTAATTTGGCTAATTTAGTTGATATGCTAGAAGATAGGCCTTCTTTTGTTGAGACCGCACCAAAGGAACCTAACCATAAATAAAATGTATTTTAGTATTATTTATGACATCTGTTTTATTGTGTAATTATTCCACCACCTAAGCAAACTTTACTTTCATAGAATACTACCGATTGCCCAGGTGTTATAGCCCACTGCGGCTGAGCAAATCCAACTCTACATTTAATTTTATCAAGTTCTTCTATAGTGCAGGGAGCATCAGTTTGGCGGTAACGAGTTTTTGCTGAATAAACCCATCCACAGTGTGGGGCCATGCCACTTATCCAAGTGAGATTTGAGGCGGAAAGTGTAGGTTGAAACAATTTAGGGTGGTCGTGGCCTTGTACTACAATTAGTGTGTTTGTGGCTATGTTTTTTTCTAGAACATACCATGGTTGATCAAGACCACTTTTGGTTCCACCGATTCCTAATCCCTGTCGTTGACCAATGGTATAAAACATTAAACCTATATGCTCACCAATAATTTCCCCTGTTTGAGTTTGTATTTTTCCTGGTTTATGCGGTACATAGCGGCTAAGAAAGTTTCTAAATGGACGTTCGCCAATAAAACAAATGCCAGTACTATCTTTTTTAGAAGAATTAGGTAAATTATTGTCTTGGGCAATTTTACGTACATCACGTTTATAGAGATGTCCAATAGGGAATAGAGTATTAGTTAACTGTTCTTGGTTAAGTCGATAGAGGAAATAACTCTGATCTTTTGTTCCATCTTCACCTTTAAGCAATTGGTAAGTGCCATTAAATTTTCTAATTTGTGCATAGTGTCCAGTTGCTATATAGTCTGCACCAAGTTTCATAGCATGCTCAAGAAATGCTTTGAATTTAATTTCAGCATTACATAGTACATCAGGATTTGGTGTTCGTCCGGCTTTGTACTCCATTAGGAATTTACTGAATACTTTCTTCTGATACTCAGTAGAAAAATTTACTATTTCCAAGGGTATTTCTATGAGATCACAAACTGATGCGGCATCGATAAAGTCCTGTCTAGACGAGCAATACTCATCAGTATCATCATCCTCCCAATTTTTCATAAATAGACCCACCACGTCATAACCTTGCTGCTTAAGTATAAGTGCAGCTACGGATGAATCTACCCCTCCTGACATACCTACTACAATACGTTTTTTTTTCATCATTTCATTTATAGTGTGCGAGAATCTTTAATGAATATCGTTTTCCTGCTAAATGATCCTCGATACACTTAATTACTAAGGGGCTACGATGTCGGTGAGCTAAATTATAGATTTCATTTGTATTTAGCCATACCGCACGAACTATATCTTCATCTAATGGTAGATTTTGGTTATCACAAATTGCTGTTCCAAGAAATGCAAAACGTAAATACGTTGTATCATTAGCAGATGAGTGCCATTTATAGATGCCCAGCAACCATTCTGGAGTAAAAGTGTAGCTTGTTTCTTCTAGTGTTTCTCGAATTACAGCTTGGATTATTGATTCATTTGGTTCTAAATGACCAGCAGGTTGGTTGTAGAGTGTTCCATTTATAGCTTTCTCTTCCACTAATAAATATTTGTTATTTTTATTAATGACTGCTGCTACTGTTACATTTGGTTTCCAGATCATGTTATATCAAAATCCTTATTATCATGTATATGAGTGTAATTTTCTAAAACACAGGTAAAATAATGCATTCTATTTGTAACTATACTTTAAAAATAAACTATTTTGGGAGCATACAAGTCTATGTATCAGCAGATTAAAGAACCGCACGAAGGTGAGAAAATCAAGATTAATAACGATTCTTCTTTAAATATACCTAACTGCCCAATTATCCCATATATTGAAGGTGATGGTATTGGAATAGATATCACTCCTGTTATGCAGAAAGTAGTAAATTCTGCTGTTAATGTGGCTTATGGTAATAACCGTAAGATTTCTTGGATGGAGATCTATGCTGGTGAGAAAGCCACATCTGTATATGGTAAAGATGTGTGGCTTCCAAATGAAACGCTTCGCGTTGCTGAAGAATACGTGGTTTCTATTAAAGGGCCCTTAACGACACCTGTGGGAAGAGGGATTCGATCTATTAATGTTGCATTGCGGCAAGAATTGGATTTATTTGTATGCCTTCGCCCTATACGTTATTTTGAAGGAGTGCCAAGCCCATTAAAATCTCCAGAAGAAACAGATATGGTAATTTTTCGTGAAAATTCGGAAGATATTTATGCTGGTATCGAGTGGGAATCTGGGTCAAAAGATAGCAAGAGAGTTATCAATTTTTTAAGAAATGAGATGGGAGTTAAAAAGATACGGTTTCCACAAACCTCAGGTATTGGTGTGAAGCCAGTCTCAAGAGAAGGTACTGAAAGGTTGGTTAGGCAAGCAATTCAGTATGCAATTGATAATAAGAAAAAATCAGTAACACTAGTGCATAAAGGTAACATCATGAAATTTACAGAGGGGGCATTTAAGAGTTGGGGATATGAGTTAGCTATAAAAGAATTTGGTGCTACGTTACTTAATGGAGGGCCATGGATGATTTTGCCGGAGAATAATGGGGCAGTTATCATTAAAGACGTGATTGCCGATGCATTTTTACAGCAAATCTTATTGCGCCCAAAAGAATATGATGTAATTGCTACACTTAATTTGAATGGAGATTATATTTCTGATGCCTTAGCTGCACAGGTAGGTGGTATAGGCATGGCACCAGGGGCAAATCTCAGTGAGTCAATTGCAATGTTTGAAGCTACTCATGGAACAGCACCAAAATATGCAGGGAAGGATCAAGTTAATCCTGGGTCAATAATTCTATCAGCAGAGATGATGCTAAGGCATATAGGTTGGATTGAGGCAGCTGATCAAATAATAAAAGCGGTAGAGAAGACTATACAGGATAATATTGTAACCTATGATTTGGCGCGGTTGATGAACAACCCAACTAAAGTATCTTGCTCAGAATTTGGTAAGGAGCTAATAAAACGTATGGGGTAGAATGTTTTATTTTAATAAAAAACCACCTTGGTGGTATTTACCACCAAGGGCTTTCTGATTCACCTATTAAAGTCTTATTATAGTGTAAATATGCTAAATTTTAGTATTAGGGGGTTTGAATATTTGATGCTTGTTTTCCCTTGGGTCCCTGCGTAACTTCAAAGCTAACTTTTTGTCCCTCTTTAAGAGTTTTGAACCCTGACATATTAATTGCCGAGAAATGTGCAAATAAATCTTCACTACCATCATCAGGGGTTATAAACCCAAATCCTTTAGAGTCATTAAACCATTTTACTGTACCTTCAGCCATTTTTCCTATCCTTTAAAAAGCGGGCTGGAAACCCGAATTGTTTGAGTTTCAAGATCGCAAACGGCTGTAACCGGTACTGCAGAATACTTGAAGCCAAACTCCCAATTTACTTTTTACTTAAAACCAACACCAAAGTCAAGTAGCCTTTTATATTTTTAAAGAGCTAAAGTAATTAATATTTTTTATGTAATAAACTTGAAATTTTCATTGTAATCGACAACTATGTTAATAAGATAGTATTTTGCGGCATATCTTCTGAGGAATTAAGGTGTGGTGATGGTGACAAAAAATCATGAAGAAATTGTTTTTGAGGCTGAGAAAAATAAAATTACGACGCCGCCAATGTTTAAAGTTATTTTGCTAAATGATGACTTTACCCCAATGGATTTTGTGGTATTAGTACTTCAGACATTTTTTTCTAAAAGCCAGGAGCAAGCGACTCAAATTATGCTAAAAGTTCATATGGATGGGGTCGGCATATGTGGTGTATATTCTAGAGACGTGTCTGAAACGAAGGTTGATCAGGTAGTTGCATTCGCTAGAAAGTATCAACACCCACTAAAGTGTGTGATGGAGGAAGCTTAAAATGATTGCACAGGAACTGGAAGTTAGTTTGCATATGGCATTTGTAGAATCGCGTCAGAAAAGACATGAATTTATTACAGTAGAGCATCTGCTGTTGGCAATGTTAGATAATCGTACTGCAGTAGAAGTTTTACGTGCTTGTTCTGTTGATATTAGTGATTTACGTGAATTTTTATTAGAGTATATTTCTAATAATACCCCTATTGTAGGTGGTACTGAAGAAGTAGATACTCAACCTACACTTGGGTTTCAACGTGTAATTCAGCGTGCAATTCTACATGTCCAGTCCTCAGGTAAGAAAGAAGTTACTGGTGCAAATATATTAGTAGCGATATTTGGTGAGAAGGATTCTCATGCAGTATTTTCTTTAGGCTCTAGAGGGGTAACTAGACTAGATGTAGTTAATTATATCTCTCATGGAATAAGCAAAGTTTCGAAAGAAAATAATATAAAGACTAGTCAGGTTAGTGAAACAGATCAAGAAGCAGGCACAGATGATGTACTTGAGAGCTATGTTATAGATCTTAATAAGCAGGCATTAGCAGGTAAGATTGACCCTTTAATTGGGCGTGGCAAGGAATTAGATCGTATTATACAAACGTTGTGTAGGCGTCGTAAGAATAATCCACTGTTAGTTGGAGAAGCAGGAGTAGGGAAAACAGCTATTGCAGAGGGGCTGGCGTGGAAAATTGTTAATAAAGATATACCGGTCGTACTTTCTCATCATAAGATTTATGCTTTAGATATAGGTTCATTATTAGCAGGGACGAAATATCGTGGTGATTTTGAGCAGCGCTTAAAAGCAGTACTAGCAAAATTGATTGATAACCCTAATGTTATTTTATTTATTGATGAAATACATACTATGATTGGGGCAGGTGCTGCTTCAGGAGGGACGATTGATGCCTCTAATTTACTTAAGCCAGTATTAAATACTGGTCAGCTGAAATGTATTGGTGCGACTACATTCAGTGAGTATCGAGGAATTTTTGAAAAAGACCATGCTCTTTCTCGACGTTTTCAGAAGATTGATATTTCAGAAACAAGTATTGAAGAGACTGTTACTATTCTGCAGGGTCTTAAGTCTCGTTATGAGGAACATCATGGTGTTAAGTATGCAACCGTTGCTCTTACTTCTGCAGCAGAATTAGCTGCACGTTTCATAAACGATAAACATTTGCCAGATAAAGCTATAGATATCATTGATGAAGCAGGTGCAGCCCAGAAAGTTTTGCCAAAATCTAAGAAAAGAAAAATTATTAATAAGAATGAGATAGAAAATGTTATAGCAAAAATTGCTCGTATTCCACCACGAAGTGTTTCTACTGATGATCGTAATGCATTAAAAACACTAGATCGGGACCTAAAGACTATGGTGTTTGGACAGGATAAAGCAATTGATGCTTTAGCAGCAGCAATTAAAATGGCTAGGAGTGGCTTAGGTGACCCACAAAAACCAGTAGGCTCATTCCTTTTTTCTGGACCTACAGGCGTAGGAAAAACTGAGGTTGCACGACAATTAGCATATGCAATGGGTATTAAATTGCACCGTTTTGACATGTCTGAGTACATGGAACATCATGCTGTATCTAGATTGATTGGCGCGCCACCAGGGTATGTTGGTTTTGATCAAGGTGGCCTTTTAACTGAGGCAGTTATCAAACAGCCTTATTCGATATTATTATTAGATGAAATTGAGAAAGCGCATCCAGATATTTTTAATATTTTGTTACAGGTAATGGATCACGGTACTTTAACAGATAATAATGGTCGTAAAGCAGATTTTAGGAATATGGTTATTATTATGACCACTAATGCTGGAGCAGAATCACTTGTTAAGACTTCCATTGGTTTTGCTAAATCAATTCAGGCTGGTGATGAGATGGAAGATATTAAACGTATTTTTACACCAGAATTCCGGAATCGTTTGGATGCGATTATTTCATTTGCAGCCTTGAATAAGAATACAGTTTTAAGAGTTGCAGATAAATTCCTGATGCAATTAGAAGCGCAGCTACATGAGAAGAAAGTAGAGGCTATCTTTACTTCTACTTTAAAAGAGTTTCTTATAAAAGATGGGTTTGACCCTCTTATGGGCGCTCGTCCTATGGCGCGTCTTATACAAGATACTGTTCGTAGTGCTTTAGCAGATGAATTATTGTTTGGGCGTCTAGCTAACGGAGGCAAAGTCATAATAGATATTGGTAAGGATAATAAAGTAAAACTTAAATTTGAAGAAGAAATTGCTACTGTTCTTTAAAATTTCTACTGTCTATTTATAACCATTTGTTTTAATTTTTACTATTTTTTATATCTGGGAGTCATGAAACTAAATGATAAAAATAAATTTTTTCCATTTCCTGAGGGCGATCTTCTTCTGTGTTATTTTCCTTAGTGCTAATTCGTCTTATGCAGAGCAGGTAGTAGTTTATTCAGCAAGAATTGAAAAATTGATTAAACCTATGTTCGATATATTTACAAAAGAAACTGGTATCCCAGTAAAATTTGTTACTGATAAAGCTGGGGTATTACTTGAAAGACTTAGAGCGGAAGGTAAGAATACCCCCGCTGATATGTTGATCACTACAGATGCTGGATATTTATGGGAGGCTTCACAAAAAGGATTACTTGCACCAATAGAATCTGAGGAACTGGAAATAAATATACCTTTATATTTACGTGATCCGCAGAAGAAATGGTTTGGTTTGTCTGTTCGTGCTCGAACTATTGTTTACAACACTAATAATGTTGATCCTACTGAATTATCTACTTATGAAGATCTAGCTCATTCTAAATGGAAGGGTCGGGTTTGTCTGCGTACATCTAAGAAAGTATATAATCAATCATTAGTTGCAATGATGATAGCTGAATATGGAAAAGAAAAAACCGAAGAAATTGTAAGAGGCTGGGTCACTAATTTAGCTATAGATCCTTTATCAAATGATACTAAAGCAATGGAGTTCGTTGCGGCAGGAAAATGTGATGTGACCATCGTTAATACCTATTATTATGGTCGTTTGATCAAAAAAAATCCTAGTTTGCCACTAGCAATATTTTGGCCTAATCAAGATGGAAATGGCGTCCATGTCAATATTTCCGGTGCAGGCCTTATTAACAGTACAAAAAATAAAAAATCAGCGGTCATGTTGCTTGAATTTTTATCATCAAAGAAGGCTCAAAAATTGTTTGCTGGTATAAATATGGAATACCCTGTTAATCCAGAAGTAAATCCTGATCCAATAGTAGCAGCGTGGGGGAGGTTTAAACAGAATGAAATGAATGTAGTGAAAGCAGGTGAGTTACAAACTGAAGCAGTAAAACTGATGGATCGGGCAGACTATCGGTAAGGTATAAAAAGTAATTTATGGGAAATTCTATTGAAATCCAAAGGTATTATCTCAAGAAGCAATTCGTATTGTTCATCTGACACTTCCCAGATGGTATTAGGTTGGCGCTATATTCCTGTTATTGTTGCAATTCTAGTACTTATTCCAGTAGGTACTGTTATGTTATCGTTTCTTACCCCTGCGGGGGAAATCTGGCAACATTTAGTAGAAACAACGCTTTCAAGATTATTGTTAAATTCTTTCTGGCTTGCATTAGGAGTAGCCATTGGTTCAGCAGTATTAGGAGTTAGTTTAGCTTGGTTTACAGCAGTATGTGACTTTCCTGGTCGAAGAATTTTTTCTTGGGGGTTATTACTACCTCTTGCCTTTCCTGCATATGTTTTAGCATTTGTTATTTTAGGGCTGTTTGATTTTACTGGTCCCGTACAGACATCATTACGCTCCTGGTTTGATACAGAACTATTTTGGTTTCCAGATATTAGAAGTAGAATGGGTGTAATCATAGTCATGATACTTGCGTTCTACCCTTATGTATATTTATTAGCTCGGAATGCCTTTCTTACTCAAGGAAAACGCTCGTTAGAGGCTGCTCAGTCATTAGGGTTAAATAGTACCCAAGGTTTTTTTAAGGTGGCGCTACCTATGGCGCGGCCATGGATAGCAAGTGGAGTAATGCTAGTTCTAATGGAAACCCTGGCTGATTTTGGAACTGTAGCTGTATTTAATTATGATACTTTTACCACAGCTATTTATAAGGCATGGTTTAGTATGTTTTCTCTATCTGCAGCTTCTCAGTTAGCATCATTACTGATCATCATTATTTTTGTATTAATTATTATTGAGCAAAAACTTCGTTCTCGAATACGCTATGCAGAGATTAAACAAAGCTCTCGTATGCGCCCAATTATTCTTATAGGGTGGAAGTCATGGGCAGTATTTGGATTTGCCTCAACTATTTTATTTTTTGCTTTTTTGCTACCAATTACACAATTATTTATATGGGCTGCACATACTTTTGCGGAAGAGTTTAATTCTCGTTATCTAGAGTTTCTTTGGCATTCGTTAATGCTGTCAGGACTTTCTGCATTTCTTATCTGCTCAATCTCGATTCTAATGATTTATTCTGCTCGTCGTTATCCTAGTTTATTTTCTCGTATAGCAATTCGTTTTGCGACAATAGGGTATGCTCTGCCTGGTGTCGTTTTGGCTGTAGGAATTTATATTCCACTTGCGTGGGTAGATAGCTGGGTTAATCAAACAGTGATGAAGTTATTTTCTATAGAAATTGGCTTCTTATTTCAGGGCACGTTTATAGTTATGTTAATTGCTTATATGACACGCTTTATGGCAGTTGGATATAATCCTATTAATAGTGCTATGCAGCGTATTACTTTAAGCATAGATGAGGTTGCGATGGGGCTTGGTATCAGTGGTTGGAGCATGCTTAAAAAGATTCACTTGCCTATCTTAAAAGGCGGTATATTAACTGCTACCATTCTAGTGTTTGTAGATATTATGAAAGAGATGCCTATTACTTTAATGACAAGACCCTTTGGCTGGGACACGCTTTCGATACGGATTTTCGAAATGACATCAGAAGGTCAGTGGGAGCAAGCAGCTTTACCTGCAGTAGTATTAGTGTTGACGGGACTGATTCCAATAGTTTTACTTACACGTCAGGTAGAGAAGTAATTATATGGATACTTTATTGTTAGAAGTGGCCAAAATAAGTCAGTCTTATAGTAAAAAAATTGTGGTTAATGATTTGTCATTTGGACTTAAAAAAGGCGTTATTAGCTGCCTTTTAGGTCCAAGTGGTTGTGGAAAAACTACTGTTTTGCGTTGTATCGCTGGATTTGAGCCAGTGGTGTCAGGAGAGATTTTGTTAAAGGGCGAGAAAATCAGTAATTCAGGATTCACATTAAGGCCAGAACAGCGACACATTGGAATGGTATTTCAGGATTATGCTCTCTTTCCCCATCTTACAGTGGCTTCAAATATTATGTTTGGTCTACATTACATGCCTTATATACATCGTTTAAATCGGTCAGCTGAAATGCTTGAGATCGTGGGTCTTAAGGATGTGGCTGATAGTTATCCACACGAGCTTTCTGGAGGACAGCAGCAGCGTGTAGCATTGGCGCGTGCTTTGGCTCCTAAACCTGACTTATTATTATTAGATGAACCTTTCTCGAACCTTGATGTAAATTTACGTGAGAGATTAAGTTTAGAGGTTCGTGATATCCTTAAAAATCAGGGAACTACGGCTATTCTTGTGACACATGATCAGAATGAGGCTTTTGCTATTGCAGATGAAATTGGTGTAATGCAGCTTGGAGAAATTAGGCAATGGGATACCGCATACAATCTTTATCATCGTCCTGCTAGTCGGTTTGTTGCAAATTTTGTAGGCCAGGGGGTTTTTCTCCCCGGGAAAATTCTTGACTCTCGCCATGTAGAGATCGAATTAGGCGTTTTAGAAGTAAGCGCCTCAAGTGAAAAAGAATCAGATAGATTTTCTAGTAAAGATGATAACGTTGATGTATTAATAAGACCAGATGATATAGTACATGATGATATGAGTTCTTTAAAAGCGCAGGTTTTACAGAAATCTTTTCGAGGAGCGGATATTTTATATACTTTACGTCTACCTGGTGGTGATACTGCATTATCATTAGTACCAAGTCACCATAATCATTCTATTGGTGAAAATATTGGTATTAAACTAGAGATTGATCATGTTGTAGCATTTAGCAAAGCAGAGTATTAATATTTTAATAGATATATAATTTTCAAATAATTTATCTTTCGCCTCGCAGGGCACGAATTTTTTCTGATAAAAATAATACAGACATAGCGTAATAAGTACTGTGGTTATAACGGGTGATAGCATAAAAATTATTGAATCCTAACCAGTATTCTGTATGGGTTTTATTGTTTAATTTAATTAGAGTGGCTTTACGATCGTCAAGAATATCAGTTGATGCGGTAATTCCAAATTTTTTCAATTTTTTAACTGTATAAAGAGGCATGCGTTTCATTTTTAGAGAATCATGATGTCCTCCTTTCTTAATTTGTGCTTTTGTTATTGTTGGGCCATTTATTTCCCAACCATGAGCTGTTAAATAGTTAGCTACACTACCTATTGAGTCAGCTATGCTTCCTGATAAATCAATTCTTCCATCATTATCAAAATCTACGGCATAATTACGATAACTACTAGGCATGAATTGAGGAATACCAATTGCACCAGCATAAGAGCCTTTAGTATTAAATATATCTGTACCTTGTTCTCGTGTAAGTAATAAATATTGCTCTAGTTCATTACGAAAAAAATTTGATCGTTTTGAATAATTAAAGGCTAATGTTGTCAATGCATCTAAAACACGGTGCCTGCCTGTTTGTTTTCCATAATATGTTTCAACACCTATTAAAGCCGTAATAATTTCTTCAGGAACACCAAATTCCTTTTTTGCTCGTTCAAGGGTTTCGGCATTCTGCTCCCAGAATGAAACGCCTTTTATGATTCTTTTTTTATTAATAAATGTAGGGTGATATTCATACCATTGTTTTGATGTGCTTGGGCGGGAAATTGTTTTAATAATATTAGATTTAATTTTTATGTTACTAAATATTTTTTTCAGTTCATGTTCTTTGAACCCGTGTTTTTTTACCATCTTGTTAATGAAATCTTTAATTTCAGGGGGTGTTTTTTCTGCCATAGCAGGCTGACTATATAGAAATAATAAAATTACAACTATAAATAATATAATTGTATTATTTAGAATTAATATATTGTTTCTATCTTGGCACATAGATATCCAAAAATAAGGGTGTAAGGTGCCTCTATATATTTAGCATACATCAAATCAACATAGAGTGTTTATTAGTAAAAGATTAATAATGTAGTCCATATTATTCTTTCATATAGTG
>CEUZ01065848.1_pt1 | contig 31102 bp, 24 predicted proteins | sample 361511 | NCBI WGS metagenome assembly CEUZ01 (sample SAMEA2622822, study PRJEB7988) | marine metagenome | biome: marine biome (ENVO:00000447); feature: surface water layer (ENVO:00002042); material: "saline water (ENVO:00002010), including plankton (ENVO:xxxxxxxx)" | depth 5 m | reverse complement strand
GGCGGTTGGAGTGGGAGTTGGAGGTACAGTCGTAGGGGTTGGACTGGTGGTTGGAGTGGGAGTTGGAGGTACAGTCGTTTGAATTTTTTTGGATTTCTCAATTTGAATAGAGGACGAGTTACTTGAAAATAATTGTTGCTGAGAATTCAGGCGTGGAGGTGTTTTTTCAGGATCGGTGTCTTTGAAGCATGCGACTAGTGTTGTTAATGTGATTAAAGCAATCCCTACTAACTTAAGGTGATTTAGGAACTTGATTATTACAGTTATATTATTAATTCTTGCTGTTGTTCTCTAAAGATTTTTTGCCAGCATCCAGTGTAGCAACGATTGCATCGACATCAAATACACAACCTCCCCATGTTCCCCCTGAAACGTTTTGCAATGCTGCCCATAGTCGTGAATCATCAGGAAGGAACGGATGCGGTTTAAGATCGTTTGGGATATGTCTGGATTTTAATTGTGCATCTCCCCATGTCAGTCCATGTTTTACATTATTTTCCCCGACCAAGTTGATTGAGCCTTCAAGATTTGATTTATCAATTATTATTTCGATTAAATCGCCTTCTTTAACTTTTCCGATAGGTCCTCCTGCCAGAGCTTCAGGTCCTACATGTCCAACACATGCTCCAGTTGATACTCCTGAAAAACGAGCGTCGGTAATAAGCGCAACATGTTTCCCATACGATAAGTGTTTTAAAGCTGAAGTGATTTGGTAAACTTCTTCCATTCCGGTGCCAAGGGGCCCTGCACAAATTAAAACTAATATATCGTTTGCTTTTATCTCTTGAGAGTTTGACTGTTTTTTAATTGCTTTTATTGCCTCTTTTTCTGAACGAAATACTCGGGCTGGTCCGACTTTTCTATAAATACCGTCTGGTTCTATTATGGAAGGATCTATAGCTGTGCTTTTGATAACAGATCCTTCGGGAGCAAGATTACCTGTTGGAAATGTAACAGTACTAGTCAGTCCTCTTGATTTTGCCTTGTTAGGCGTCATAATCACATCCTTTGGATCAACTTGGATAGTGTTTTTTAAATAATTTTGAACTTCAAAACGACGGCGTGATGTTTCCCACCAGTCAAGATTTTTATCTAGTGTAAGTCCCGTGGTTGTTAGAACTGAAGTGTTTAACAGTCCAATTTTACGTAATTGCAACATTACTTCAGGTACCGCTCCTGCAGCGTAAAGCACCGAAGTAGGATATCCGACCGGACCGTTAGGAAGAACGTCTACCAGTCGTGGTGTATTTTTGTTAATAATTTTCCAGTCGCTAACTGTCATCCTTTTTCTATCAGCTGCATGGGCGATTGCTGGTAGATGTAGTAACAAATTTGTAGAACCGCCGCAGGCTGCGTGTACTATCATAGCGTTTTCCAGCGACTTATCAGTGATAATATTTTTAGACTTTAATCCTATTTTCTCGCTCATGACCAGTGCTTTTGCCGACCTACGGGCAATGTCTTTCCAGGCAGGAGATCCAGATGGTGAAAGAGCAGAATGTGTTAGGGATATACCAAGAGACTCAGCTATTACTTGTGAAGTACCGGCTGTTCCAAGAAATTGGCACCCTCCTCCTGGTGAGGCACATGCTTTGCAGCCTACTTCTTGGGCGTATTCAAGACTTGCTTCTCCTTGGGAAAAGCGAGCTCCTATAGATTGAATCATACCTGCGTCTTCTCCATTTTCTGGAGCTAATGTAACTCCTCCTGGGACCAGTACTACTGGCTGTTCCTTTAGTCCTGCAAGGGCCATCATCATAGCTGGCAATCCTTTGTCACAGGAAGCTATTCCCATAATGCCACTGGCTGTGGGTAGAGACCTGGCTAGACGCCTTAACACCTGTGCTGAGTCATTTCTATATGGTAAGGAGTCAAGCATGCCATGTGTTCCTTGGGTTCGTCCGTCACAAGGATCAGAGCAGTACAAAGAGAAAGGTATGGTACCGAGTTGGCGTAGTTCTCTAGAGGCTATTTCAACCATCTGGGCTAGTTCAAAATGACCCGTATGTAAACCCAATGCAATTGGGGTTCCGTCTGGTTCCCTTAGCCCTCCTGATGTTGACAATATCAGGAACTGATTTCTTAATAGTTCTTCAGGGTTCCAGCCCATACCTGCATTTTGACTCATTCCAAAATGGTCTCCACTTGAATTGTTAATCAAGAAGTCTTTGGTAAAAGGTAGTTTCCCGGATGGCCCTTTTGAATGAGTATTGAATTTCCATGATTGTGACTCGGTGCTGTCACCAAAAATGTCAGAAGAGTTAATTTCGTTGTTTTGAAGGTTCTTGTTATCCATCTATAAATCGATTTATTTGTTTCTCCGCAAAACTTTTCCAGGTGAAGCACCGGTGTGTTTACCGTTATCTATTACAAGATTGCCAGCAACCAATACGTAGTGCATACCGATAGCTAATTGATGAGGGTCTTCAAAAGTAGCTTTGTCAATTATCGTGTCAGGATTAAATATTGTTATATCAGCTATCAAACCTTCTTCCAATCTGCCTCTGTTTTTAAGTGGTAATCTCTTAGCTGGGAGACTGGTCATTTTACTTACAGCTGTTTCAAGGGAAAGCAAAGATTCTTCGCGCACATATTTCCCTAATATCCTAGGATAAGTTCCATAAAATCTAGGATGTAGTTTTTCTTCACTTTTTTTACCAGTCGGAGAAATAGCGTTCCCATCGGAGCCTATCATACCTAGTGGATGTGATAGAAAGAAACGGACATCTCTTTCGAGACGATTATGGACTACAGCTGATACTTCCCCTCTTTCCTCATATTCAAGTTGGAGTGCGGCTTCTGCTGGCTCTACACCTCTGTCTACGGCTATATTAGCTATAGATCTCCCTACGAGTGATTTATTTGCATCCGAATCGACGTCGGAGATAATCCAGGTATTCCACATCGGTTTTACACCTCCAATACCCGCCCTCACCTCATCACGGATTTTTTCTCTCGTAGACGAGTCTAATAAACGATCCATGTAGGCATCTATTCCACCTGCTTGGGCCCAATTTGGAACAGCTTGATCAATACCCGCCTGTCCAGCAGTATAAGGGTAACAGTCGTAGGTTATATCGAGGCCTGATTCACGTGCATTTTCAAAAAGTTCCATCATGTCAGGTCCTCGCCCCACAGGTGAAACAGTTTCGTTACGCCATCCTCCCATGTCCGGCTGGCCACCAATAGCAAGATGTGAGAATTCAACCGGTATATTACCCTTTAAGCCAATTTCTATTGCTTCTTCGATGGCTAGTAGATGACGGCCTGCTCCTACCCTGGCATGAGTGGCGTAAAAAACACCTTCAAACTGAGAAATAGATTGACAGATTTTTATAATTTCTTCAGTGGACATATAGCTTGATGGAGAAAGGGACAGTCCGGTGGACAGGGAAAATGCTCCTTGTTCTATTGATTCAATCGCAAGACGCTGCATTTCCTTCATCTGGTCTTCGGTAGCGGGTCGATCTTCAATTGCACCTGATGCCATTTGAAGTGCGGCTTGACCTAATTGGGGAGCAATATTGATGCTTATACCAGTCGATTCTAATTGTGTTGCCCACCCATCCAAATCTGTCCAACGCCATTCTGTAGGAAAATCTAGCATAGACATGCCGAAGTTGGCACCTAGAGTTGGGGATATTGGGAAAGGAGAATAGCTACAGTTCCCAGTCACTTCAGTAGTAACTCCTTGAAACACTTTACTTTCGCCGCCTGGGTCGTTAAACATAGACATATCCGAATGGCTATGCATATCTATGAATCCAGGCGCTATTATTAAGTTTTCAGCATCAATACATCTGTTACTTTGTACATCTTTTAATCTTCCGATTGACTCAATTTTATCCCCATTAATTCCAATGTCGTCTTGATATCGGAGGCGGCCAGTACCATCTATGATTGTTCCGTTCTTTATAATTAGGTCAAACACTGTCAAATCTCCTATACTCGATGTTAAGGACTTCCTGTTTTCTTTATCCAATTCTTGCTGAAGTATAACTTAGTAATTTGGGTTAGTCAGTGCCATGTTATGAAAGATGAAAATTTTTAACGATGGGTAATTTTATTCAAATCTTCTTATTTGAGGGTAGGTTAGAAGAGTTAAAGTAATTGATGTAATGAAAAATACGCTACATAACAGTGTGGCAGTCGGAGCATCATATCTTTCCGCAATGCTGCCGGCAATAAGGCTTCCAACCGGTACTAATATCATCGTAATTGAGTTTAGGCTTGAAACTCTTCCTCTTAATTTATCTGGCACCTCTGATGCAAGAGAGGCACGTATGATCGTTAAGGTACTGATTATACCGAAATTTACAAAGAATGCAGCAGGTAAAGCGATAAAGAGGGATTTCGAATACGCAAAAAGAATCATAGCTATAGAAGCTATGACCCAATATAAGAAAAACAATATGTTTTTTCTAATATGCTTATTCCAAATTGTAAGTCCCATATTCCCAATTACTCCTCCGGATCCCAGTGCTGCGAAAAGTAATCCTAATCCGAATGCAGTGGTATCTAATTCTTCTGCCGCAAATATTGGTAGGAGTCCATGTACTGCTGGGACAATGAATAAGTAGATCCATGCACGAGAAATTATCATTGCCTGTACAAGTGGGGATCGTTTCAAAAATTTGAACAAGTCTTTGTAGTTTATTTTTTCTTTTTCAACTTGTGTATTGAGGTGTAGAGGTTGAATTTTTAGATATGTAAATCCTCCAATAATCAACAGCACAATTGTTGAGATTAATGTTGGCCCGGGTCCAAAAATGGAGATCATTTTCCCGGCGATAGGAGGTATAAGCGTTCCAGAAAGGTGTTCAGCAGCCATTATAATAGCGAATGCACTAACAAGTAGGTTACTGTTAATTGGTAGAACTGAGGGTACAATAGCGTGTCCAGATGGGCTCGATACCGTTGTCCAAAAGCCTACGGATACTACAAAAACCAAAATCCACATGGGATTGACCTGATTGTAAATTACAGCATATGAAAACAAAAGAACGATTATTGCTTTGATAAATTGTGTGTAGGCTAGGATTGTTTTTCGTTGCCACCTATCAGCTGCTATACCACCAATTGGTCCTGAAATAACATTTGATAAAGAATCAACTCCCCAAGACATACTGGTCAATATTCGCGAGCCAGTTAAATCATATGTGAACCAGCCGATTACAACACTTTGAATGAAATGGCTACTACCTCCCAGGAATTGAGATATTGTTAATAATCGTACCCCAGCATATGAAAGAGGCTTTCGATTTTCTGGTTTAATTTTTATGCTCTCAGTAAAGGTTCGAGTGGTGATTTCGTCAATTTCTTGATTGAGTACTCGAATAATATACGCTAATTAAAATAGAAGATACATGAAGTTTTGATGTTAAACAGTTTTATCTGCTATCTATTCGTATCTAAGGGCCTCAGCAGGGTAGATTTTACTGGCTTGATTTGCAGGTATTACACTAGCCAAAATAGAAGCTATTATAGTTACAGCAATTAATATACCGATATCTCCTATTGGGACAGTGAATTTTGCACCTTCGATTTCCTTAGAAATCTCTAGGAAAATTATCCACGATTGTAAAATGCCAAGGAATATTCCCACAACAATACCAAGTAGAGTTATGAAAGATGATTCAATTAAGAATTGAGTTCGTATCATACCTGACCGAAACCCAATAGCTCTTAAAACTCCAATAGATTGTCTTCGTTCTACTACTGCTCTGACAGAAAGAACTCCAATAGCCGCTATGCCTACCACTAATCCAAGTCCACTAAAGCCCTGAAACAATTTGTTGAAGGCATTACTAGTCGCTCTTTCTTGTTCCAAATTCTCTAAAAGACTTTCGGCATTCATCCCATTTGCCAAGAATACTTTTTCTAATTTCTGGGAGTAGTAAGATGCTTTATTTTTTTCATTAAGTGAAAAATAAAATGTGTCTAAAGGAACTTCTTCCCCAGCTATTTTGGATATTAAAGGTATTGCGGAATAGAATGTAGCTGATGAATTTCCAAAACCTGTATCTCCAGCAAGTCGTTCTACCACTCCGATAACGGTCAGGTTTTGTGGATCAGTAGATTCTCTTCTTTTTTTCATTTCTATGTAAAAAGAATCCATTTCCTTTAAATCCCCAGGATTTAAATAAGATGTCTTGAAGCTTCGATCTGGTGGTCCAAAAGGATCTCCAGAGGGTATTATGGATGCGCTAGCAATAACTAATTTTGGATTATCAAGAAGCGATCTCCATATCTCCTCATCCGTAGAGCCGTATTTCGGATCGAAATGGGCCATTTTCCATTTGGTAGATTTCAAAAAATCGCCTTCTAACGAAACCAGTTTTGATCTCCTATATGTATTGTTTTCACCATCCGATTCCTTAACTTCTACAGGTACATTTGATGATCCAGCCACAACTGAAAAATCAGACATGTTTAATGATTTTCTTATATCATCTATAATTGGAAGATCAGTACTAATCGTGCCTTTAATATCATATCCACCTGTCACTCTTTCCGGTTGTTCAGAAGTTATGTCTTCAATACCGTTTAAAATTGAGAAAATCATAAGAGTAAAGATGATTAGAGCAAACATAGCTACAGTTAAACCTGTTCGGAATTTTGAAGCCATGGGGTAGCTTATAGCTGTTTTGGAAACGGCTTTCAATCCTGAAAATCTTGATAGTATTAAGTTAAGAATTGCTATCAACACTTTGGTATTAGACATAAGTAGCCATACAGCAGCAGCAGTTGATATAGCTCCACCTATTGGCCAAAACCATGGACCGGGTTCAGACAACTCTCCTACCCATGTTTCAAAGAAATCAAAAGGTAAAGAATTTGTCAAAAGTACTAGCCCACCTTCTAGTGTCCCGCCAATCTGGTTTACCGTTTCAACATCATTGATAAATCTTGAGGCCAAAAATCTTACACATAGTGCGACAGCTAGTGCAGCCCCAGTCAGCCCTATCAAGAAATTCGCACCTGTTTCTGTAGTTATTCCTGAGACCAATAAAGAAACAGAAAATATACCTAGAATCAAGTATGAATGCTTTCCAGATAATTTAAACAGTGAAATCAATATGTTTATAGGCCAGGCAATAGGGAAGATCAACAAAAGCAAAAAGTTTCTTGAGCGGCTTCCCTTTCCCGTAGCTATCCAGAGTAATTGCTTCACTGGGAAAATGATATCCCAGGCAAGATTGATTACCTTTTGCTTGGTCGGATCAGGAGCCTTTTTTATAAATTCGTCCTTTAGTCCCCTGATTGCCACTACTATGTTTAAGTTACTCGCCCTGTATGCCGAAAAAACTACTGTAATAAACGTTAGTATTAATCCACTTGAAAAAGCTATCAATAAAGAGATGGTGGAGTAATAAGGGATGATTCTGAAATTGTCGGTATCAATCAAATCTTGAAGAATAAACACCAGTCCAAAACTCAAACCCACGCCCACAACTGTTCCCACTACAGCTGCTAAAAATGCATATATTGTTCCTTCATAAGTGAATAACTGGATCAAATCTCTTCGCTTTAACCCTACTGCCCGTGCCATTCCCAATTCTGTTGATCTTGCAGCTGCAAGTAAGACAAATACAAGAAAAATTAGCAACATGCCTACCATAATTGAAAAGGATCCAAATATTGAAAATATGGTTGTTACACCGGTAGCCACTCTTTCGGCGAGTTTCACGCTATCATTTTTTTGGTCATCTACTCTTAAGGTTGTCAACGAAGATAAAAGAACGGAAATTTTAGCAACATCTTCCTGTAACCCTGATTTATCCAGTACACCTAGTATTGTTAATTGTGTCTGGTAGTCACTAATATCTTTTATGAAATCATCATTCACATTATTTGATTTTAAATTTCCATATAATTTGTTTAAAGTCTCGGAAGTTTCCTTGTCCTTTTGTTTTATCGATTCTGATTCTTTCGATATTAAATCTGGGATTCCATTGCTTTTAAGCACACTGAAAATATCTGTTGCTACCTTTGTGTTTGTCAGCTTAGATCTCAAGAATTTCGTGACATCTTCAGACAGGTCCAAGGATTTTTCACCTTCACCTTTATTGGAAACAAGGATATCGGTTATCTGACTATCTTTGTTAACCAACCGTTGCAAAGGACTAAGCTTGAATAGGATGTAAGGATTTCTGCCTCCTCCAGCCAAGCCACCATTGTTTAAAACATCGAGGACCATCAATTGTGTTTTACCTGTTGGAGTGTAAACAGTTAGGCTGTCTCCCGTATTGAGTTTTAGTTTTTCACTGGCGTCGGCGTTAATGTATATGTTGTCGTTGCCGAGAGAATTTATAGATACGATTTCACCCTGGGTATTAGTTAATTCGTCGAAATTGTCGGAATATTTACCATCTATACCCCTAACTTTCATGTTGCTTTCAGCCAGTTCAAGGCTGTCATTAGAAGCTGGCAAACTAATTTCTATTAATGGTAAGAGAGTGTCGATGTCGCTATTATCTTGAATTAATTGTTCGATCTTTTCGAATTCAGAATAATCAAAATATTCTTCTCCGAAAAGTTGTCTGCCTGGACCTTTAATGATTTCATCAGTTGGGCCAAGAAAGTCGAAGGCAACGGACCGTACAGAATGGCGGACAGTATCGCCTATTCCCAGGGAAGTTGCGATGATTGCAGAACTAAGCATAAGCCCGATTACTATTAGAATACTCTGGCCTTTTCTTCTCGGGATATTACGAGTTCCCATCTTTACCAAAATAAATCTTCTAGTAGCACCAATAACTATAATCAAAAAAATGACAGCTAAAATAGCTGTCATCCCAACTGCTAATTCAGTAGCCGGTAGTCCAAAAACTTTTGCCATTTCCTAAACCATTTCTCCATCTTTCATTTGAATTATTCTGTTTGTTCTTCCTCCAACATAATCAGAATGGGTGACAATAACAAAAGTTTGATTGTTTTCTTTATTTAACTTAATCAACAGGTCCATAATCAGTTTCTCGTTTTCACTATCTAGGTTACCTGTAGGTTCATCTGCCCAAACAATTGCAGGATCATTTACTAAAGCTCTGGCCAAAGTAACCCGCTGCCTTTGACCACCAGATAATTCTCCTGGTAAATGATGTTGCCAGTCTTCCAATTCAACCTCCGACAAATTTTCTAAAGCCTTGGTTCGTGCCTCTTTGCCGGAAAATCCTGAAACTAGCAAAGGTAATTCAACATTTTCTATCGCAGTTAAAACAGGCAGCAAATTATAGGTTTGAAAAACAAAGCCCATTTTCTTTGCTCTCATTTCGCTTAATTGATCATCATTTAAGTCTGTTAAAGTTTTCCCTTGGATGAGTATGTTTCCATCATCAATTGAGTCTAGACCCGAGAGGCAGTTAAGAAGAGTTGTTTTACCACAACCACTAGGTCCCATGACTCCTACTACTTCTCCTTCTTCGATTGATATATTCAATCCTTTTAGCGCATGGACTTTTTGATCTCTAGTTCCATAAAATTTATGTAGGTTTTCCGTTGAAATTACGATTTCTGGCATATTATTTCCTACTAGTTGGGATTTAATACCTATTATTCCACCCCTATTCTCAGACGTCCACAATTGTACAACGCAATTTATATTATGATGATTGATATAACGCATAATGGTGTTAATGGTTATATTAATAGGTAGAAGGGTGGTGACCCGCCTCGGACTTGAACCGAGAACCTACTGATTAAGAGTCAGTTGCTCTGCCAATTGAGCTAGCGGGCCATGTTTTTCGTTTTCACAATTTTCAAGTTGAGAATTCTGATTCAGAACTGCAATTTGAGTACTTTCTTTACAGTTTTATTGTAGGCATCGCTAGATATTATGGTCAAGGCAATAGATGCACCTATGTATCGTATTATACGAAATTGATTTTCTAAATAAAAAATAGACAAGATATTCTTTGACTCTGATGCGGTGTTTTTGTTAGCCTAAAAAGGGTTCGCACATGGTAGTAATTACAACTACCTATTTAGTGTGCGAATCAAATTTGATAGTTAATCGGGAATCTCCACTGTTCAGAATTATTTCCATAGTCACTCTTCTATTAGCTGTAATTCAGATAGCCTTAGGAGGCATCGTAAGAGTTACGGATTCTGGTCTTGGTTGTCCTGATTGGCCTCTTTGTTATGGCCAAATAATTCCTCCTTTTGAATTGACCACTCTGATTGAGTACTCGCATAGGCTGTCAGCAAGTTTATTGATGATGTTTATGACTTGGGCTACTGTTTTATCGTTCAAGGAATATGGTAGAAGACACAGTGTTACGCTATTTATGATATTAGCTCTGTTACTAGTTTTAGCGGCAGCAACTTTAGGGGGTATAACGGTCTTAACTGAACTTCTTTGGTGGGCTGTATTAATCCATCTAGCAATAGCGGAAACTGTTGTGGCCTGTTTAGGTCTAGCCATAATGATTTCATTACGACAAAAAGAAGTTGATAAACTCGTTATTAAGAAACCAGGATGGTTCTATATAGTCCTTCCTATAACTACCGCAACAGTCTTTGTTTTGATTCTGTCAGGTTCATATATGGTCGGTTTAGGCTACGGTTCTTCTTGCGGAGATTGGCCGCTTTGTAACGGGGATTTATTTCCAACAACTAGGGCATTTTTCATCCATATGGCGCATCGTTATTTAGTGGTAATAGCAGCTATATTTATAGGGTTGGTCTGTATGAAATTGCTTAGTCGAAAAGAGCCAATAATGGTTAGGGGGTTAGCATTTGGCTTGGTTACAGTTTTTGCAGTACAGGTTGTAATAGGAGCTGTTACTGTTTGGACTGGTTTTGAACCGCTGTTAAAATCTATTCATCTTCCTGTTGCAACTATCGTATGGTTGTTACTTGTATTACTGATTCCTAATTTTAGCTATAGTGGGAATAGTTTATTAGATAAGCTGAAGCAATGAAAATATGAGAAAATACATAAAATGACATTGAATTCCACTCAAAATATAGTGATTATTCGTGATTATATTGCTTTAACTAAACCACGTATAATTTCACTTTTGCTCCTTACGGCGTTATGTGGAATGTTTCTGGCGGCCAGATCAGTTCCAGATCCTATTTTGATATTTGTGGTTTTAACTGGCGGGGCGTTAGCAGCAGGAGGTGCTCATTCACTTAACCACTATTTTGAAAGAGATCTTGATTTATTAATGAAACGAACAAGTGGTAGGCCAGTTGCTAGTGGTCGTGTTTCTCCGAAAGAGGCATTTGTTTTTGGTGTTGTCTTAAACATCATTGCGTTTATATTATTGGGTCTACTAGCGAATTTTTTAAGTGCTGTTCTGACTTTAAGCGGGACACTATTTTATATATTGGTGTATACAATAGCTCTTAAGAGAAGGACATCACAGAATATAGTAATTGGTGGTGCAGCTGGAGCGGTTCCTCCAATGGTTGGATGGACAGCCGTTACAGGTACTTTGGATTTACCTGCTATATATATGTTTACGATTATATTTTTTTGGACTCCACCACATTTTTGGGCACTTGCATTGATGATCAAGGATGATTACGCAAGTGCAGGTATTCCAATGCTACCAGTTGTTACTAGTGTTCACGATACTAAACGTTCGATCCTGCTTTATACCTTAATGCTGGTGAGTATAACGACAATGTTTTTTACAACCAACTCGGTAGGATGGATTTATCTTGTTGGTTCGCTAGTGCTTGGAACTCTGTTCATTTTCTATGCTTGGAGATTATTGCGACGTCCTATGATTGAAGGAGCACGTAGTACATATCTTTATTCACTGCTTTATCTTGCGCTTCTTTTCGCACTAATAGCGTCTGATGGCTTGCTTTTAGCTTAAAAAATTCAAGTTAATGATTAAAATCAAGCTTGACTATGATTCTAGTTGTTTGATAGATTCATAAACTGGTCCATGCAATTATTTTAAGGTGCAGGTGATGGTCAACCGATGTCTTTATTAAAAAGTCGCTCCACTTATGTCAAAGTGGTGCTTTTTGCTGTCCTTCTATTTACATTGGTATCCTGCTCTTCAGAGAATCCACAATCTATATTTGAGGCACATGGTCCTGTAGCAGAATCTCAATTAAATGTATTGTGGTGGATCACTTGGGGAGCAATCTTGGTCTTTATTGTTGTAGGGGCTCCGCTGATGTATATAACCCTGCGTTTTCGTAGAAAGCCTGGACAGGGTGATCCTGTACAAACACATGGGAATACTCCTCTTGAGATAGCTTGGACTATAATCCCTATTTTACTTTTAGCCGTACTAGCTGTCCCAAATACGATTGCTATTTTTGACAACTTGAACACACCTGATAAGGATGCGATGACGGTAGATGTTATAGGACATCAATGGTGGTTTGAGTTCAAGTACAAAGACCCAAATGGTAATGGATCTGTAATCACGGCAAATGAACTTCATATTCCAGTGGGCGAGGTTGTGAACATCAACCTGGATTCCAAGGATGTTATTCACAGTTTTTGGATACCAAAGCTTGCGGGCAAGGTAGATATTGTACCCGGTAATAAAAACAAAATGTGGATACAGGCTGATAAAGCAGGTGAATATAGAGGCCAATGTGCTGAATTTTGTGGGGAAGCACATGCACTGATGAGATTTAGAGTTGTCGCTGAATCACGGACTCAATTTGATGAATGGTTAGCAACGGAAGGCTCATCTGCAAAAGAACCAATTGAACCTTTAGCGATACAGGGAAAAGTTTTGTTTGAAGGCAACAAGGCTCAGTGTTGGTCCTGTCATACAATCACGGGGTCGGCAAAATCTCGTGGACAAGTTGGTCCAAACCTGACTCATTTTGCTAGTAGAGGACATCTTGCTGCTGGGGTTATCGAAAATAACCAGGCAAATTTGAAAAAATGGATCGAAGATCCTGAATCTGTTAAACCAGGAACAATAATGTTTCGTGACGCTAAAGTATACAGTGATCCTGCCCGCAAACTGTCGGACTCGGATTTGTCAGCTATAGTGGCGTACTTACAGACCCTAAAATGAGTAAATACAGAGATTATTACAATATGAAATCGATTCTATATTTAATTCACAGGCTTGAATACGTAGAAGGTTGGACAATATGACGACATTGACAATACCAGTACCACAAAGACCAGTACATCCAACCGGGATTTGGAGCTGGATCACAACTATAGATCATAAAAGGATCGGTATTCTCTATGGAATAACTGCTCTCATTATGTTCGTTTCGGGTGGTTTGGAAGCACTATATATAAGAGCACAACTAGCGTTACCAGAACAGGATTTAGTAAGTCCTGAAGTTTATAATCAGCTTTTCACGATGCATGCGACTACGATGATATTCCTTGCAATAATGCCGTTAGGTGCGGCATTCTTCAACTATCTAATACCATTACAAATAGGTGCCAGAGATGTTGCATTCCCAAGATTAAATGCATTTAGTTATTGGACATTTTTATCCGGTGCACTGGTACTTAAGCTTAGCTGGTTTTTGGGTGGGGCTCCTAATGCAGGGTGGTTTGGATATGCTCCCATTACCGGACAGGCATATAATCCAGGACACGGTATAGATTTTTGGGTTATGAGCCTACAGGTATTGGGCATAGCATCTCTTGCAGCGGCTCTAAACTTCATTGTTACCATAGTAAATATGAGGGCTCCAGGGATGAGTTTAATGAGGATGCCTCTTTTCACATGGATGACTTTGATAACTTCGATATTACTTGTTTTGGCATTCCCTGTAATAACCGTGGCCTTGATAGAGTTAATGATGGACAGGATGTTTGGAATGAACTTCTTCGTGCCTACCGCTGGAGCTAATCCACTATTATGGCAACATTTGTTTTGGGTTTTTGGACACCCGGAAGTTTATATTTTGATATTGCCGGCTATGGGAATTATATCTGAGGTGGTACCTACATTCTCTAAAAAACCGCTTTTTGGATATCCTGTAGTTGTTTTGTCCGGTATAGTGATCGGGTTTATGGGCTGGATGGTTTGGAGCCATCATATGTTCACTGTAGGATTAGGTCCAGTCGCAAATGCCGTTTTTGCTATAACTACAATGCTGATAGGTGTTCCAACTGGAGTCAAGATATTTAGTTGGATGGGAACAATGTGGGGAGGATCAATAGATTTCAAATCTCCTATGCTTTTCGCCCTAGGATTTATTTGGCTCTTTATAATAGGTGGATTGAGTGGTGTAATGCACTCGTTTGCAGCTTCCGATGCTCAACAACAAGACACTTACTTTATAGTGGCTCATATTCATTATGTTTTGTTTGGTGGCAGCATAATGGCCTTGCTCTGCGGGGCATATTACTGGTTTCCTAAGATGAGTGGTAGATTCATGAATGAAGGTTTGGGTAAGTTAAATTTTTGGTTAGTATTTATTTCGATGAATATAACATTTTTCCCAATGCACTTCACAGGACTAGATGGAATGCCGAGAAGGATTTACACCTATGATTCTGAGATGGGGTGGGACTTTTGGAATCTCATTTCTTCTATAGGTTCTTTTGCGTTGGGATTTTCTGTTCTAGTTTTTATTATAAATTTGATAGTTAGCTCTAAGAAAGGTGAAATAGCGTCTGGAGATCCTTGGGATGCCAGGACGTTAGAGTGGTCAATATCTTCTCCTCCACCAGAGTATAATTTTGCTAAAATACCTGTTGTTCATAGTATAGATCCATTTTGGGTCGAAAAAAGAGAAGGAACGAAGACAGTATCTGGTGGATCCGGTGAAGATGACGAACATGACATACACCTTCCACAGCCTTCCTACTGGCCATTTGTGGCTTCGATAGGATTATTTATTGGAGCATATGGACTTATATATTCTGAGGCCATTGCAGGCATTGTTGTAGCTACGATCGGTGGTTTTATTACCATGGTAGCTATTTATGCCTGGTCATTTGAGCCTGTCAACGATCCTGAAGAGGTGTAATTAGCTTGGCACATTCTATGGATTCACATGATGAACACGAGAATACTAGTACGGGATTAAATCACCGAAAGCTTTTGATGTGGGCTTTCCTTGGTTCAGACTGTATGTTTTTTGGATCTCTGATCGCAACTTACGTTATATATCAGGGTAAAAGTAAGGTGGGTCCTTTCCCTGAAGATGTTTTTAGCATACCGGTAACTTCTGTTAGTACATTTGTTTTGCTGATGAGTAGTATGAGCATGGTTTTGGCTTATGCTGCACTTAGGAGCGGTAATTTAAAGACTTTTAGAGTTTGGATCTTTTCTACTGCCATTTTGGGGATGACTTTTATAGGTTTCCAAGTTTTTGAATTCCGAGATTTCGTCAATTATGATGTCCATATTGATTGTGCACATATTTCAGATGATAAATTGACTGAATTTGAACGTACATTTGTCGATCGTTGTACAGACGGAGTTGAAGAATATAAAGGGCAACATGGATTAACTCCAAAGACAAACCTTTTTGGAACAACATTCTTTACATTAACTGGGTTTCATGGAGCTCATGTTACCTTAGGAGTTATATGGCTATTAACCTTGGCTTTTCATTCTTTCCGTGGTGGTGTTAGGCCAGAGACAAATCTAGATGTTGATTTAGCAGCATTATATTGGCACTTTGTAGATATTGTATGGATAGTTATATTTACCGTAGTGTATTTGTTCGGAGTTTTCCCAGGGATTTAACTAATGACTCAAGAAACCAGTAAAGAAAAAAATACAACTGAAGAACATGTCGGACATCCTAGTCCGATGACCTATTTTAAGGTTGCTATGATTCTTTCAGTTATAACTGCCATTGAAGTAGGAATCTTTTATGTTGAAGACCTTGGTAAGGGTATAATACCTATTTTGGTGATATTATCAGGTGCAAAATTCGCACTTGTTGCAATGTTTTATATGCATTTAAGATATGATTCTAAACTGTTCTCAACGTTTTTTTATACCGGATTAGTTTTAGCTTTTACTGTTAGTTTTGCTTTGTTGGGGCTTTTCAGGTATTTTGGCTAAAGCTTAATTCAAAGTTTGTAATGTGGAATTACTGGCATATACACCCGGAAGTATTAATAGGATTAACCTTATTACAAATAGGATATCTACTTTGTATTGGTCCTCTGAGAAAAAGATTTAGTTTTGCTCACGATGTTGATCCAACAAACATTTTTCTGTTTACTCTTGGGATAATTGTTCTTTTCATATCTTTGTTGTCTCCTCTTCATGTTTTAGGAGATAAATATTTATTTAGCGCTCATATGGTGCAACATGTTTTAATTACACTTGTCGCTCCACCTTTGCTGATTATGGGGATACCGGGATGGATGATAAAGGTATTAATCAACAGACAATGGATGTATGCATTTGCTAAAGTTCTATTACATCCAATAGTAGCCATAGTTATATTCAATCTTGCTTTTTCGATCTGGCATTTGCCTGTTTTGTATAATATTTCTGTTACCAATAGGCACTTTCATATTTTTGAACACATCTTATTTATTTCAACTGCATTGATTATGTGGTGGCCATTGTTGAGTAAAATGAAGGAATTGCCGAGATTGTCTTATCCTCTACAGATGGTTTATCTTTTTGTAATGTCCCTATCTCAAATCGTTGTTTTTGGGACTATTACTTTTTCTCCGGAGCCGTTATATGAATGGTATGTAAATGCTCCTCAGATTTGGTCCCATTCCCCGCTTAGGGACCAACAAATTGGTGCAGTGATAATGAAGGTGGGTGGCGGTATGTTATTTATCACACTCATGATTGTAGCCTTCTTTAGATGGTATAATTCGGAGAATAACAGGCATGATTCAGAGCACAAAGTTTTAATGAGGTGAACCAGAAATGAAGTCATTAGATTTGGCAGTTATATTATTTCCGTTGCTTTCAATTTTTACAGTTATTTTAGTTGCTGGTGCCCTAGGTATTGTATTTACCGTTATACATGAGACAACACATAATGAACTTGGAGTTATCATATTGGGTAGCGCCATAGTAGTTCTTGTACCTGCTGCTGCGGCATTAATACAACGTTCGATTGAAAAATAAGAATTGCATAATAATTTTGGTGTGTTCTTTACTTCCGTAAATGATTGTTAGTAGTAGGGTTGTATTTAAAATAACTATTGGCATATCCATTTTAGCTGTATTTTGTGTACTATTAGCTTGTACTAAGTCGCCAAATTTTGTTGGTACGGTAATGAATCCAGTACGGCCTGCTCCTGATTTTGATCTGTTAGACCAAAGTGGTAACCCCGTTTCTTTAAGTAACATAAAAAGTGACATTATAGTCTTAACCTTTCTTTATAGTTACTGCCCTGATGTTTGTCCATCGCTTACAAGCAAGCTTAAATATGTTGAACGACAATTAGATAATAATTCAGATAAACTTAGATTCTTAATTGTTAGTCTTGATCCAGAAAGAGACACTCCCAAACGCGCGCAAGAATACCTTGATCAGTGGAAACTTTCTAACCGATGGTCATTCTTACTTGGTTCTGAAGATGTGCTTTCTAAGGTATGGACTAGTTACTATGTGGATCCAACGAGAATTGATTGGGCCAGTAAGGAAATTACTAGAGGTGCTCCTGGGCTCTCAGATTCAGGGGTGGAATCTCTATATAATGATATAGCAGAAAGATATGAGATATCTCATGTAGCACCCATTTATCTAATTGATAGTAATAAGCAAATGCGTGTTTTTTTCACTAGTACTGTGGATAAGCAGTCATTAGTTCATGACATCCTGCAATTACTAGATTCTTCATAAACCAAAGTAGAGCTAGCAATCTAACTGTTTAAAGAACTCTATTAAAGTTGAAGCCACTTTTTGTGGAGCTTCCTCAGGCAAAAAATGACCACAGTCTATGACTTCCCCTTGAACTTCTTCAGCTTTTTCTTTCCAAACTTCAATCATATTGAGTTTGTTACCTGTTTGCCAGCCCGGGCGTTTTTTCATATTACCTGCCCAGAGTACCAGTACTGGACATTGTAATTTACGATCGGAATCTACTTGATCATGCTTTATATCAGTTTCAACTGATCTGTAATCCAGACAAGTACTTCTAATAGTATCCTGATTGTTGAAACAACGGAGATATTCTTTGTAAGCTTCTGGGGTTATCGCATTTTCTACAGCAGTCCATGTTTCAAAAAGGAAATCTAAGTAGGTTTTCGCACTGTTACCAATTAAAGTTTCAGGTAAAGGGTAAGGTTGCCGCATAAGGTGCCAATGGAACCATGCAAATGAAAGATCGGAGTTCATATTTTTGAATGCAGTTTCAGAAGGCACAACGTCCAGTGAAGTGAAAGAACGGACTTTGGAGGCATTATCTAAAGTCAATCTATGGCCAACTCTTGCTCCCCTGTCATGTCCAACAACGTGGTAAGATTCGAATCCCAGTTTTTCCATTATTTCAACCTGGTCTTTAGCCATACTACGTTTGGAATAGAGTTCAAGATTATCAATTTCAAATGGTTTGTCACTATCTCCGTAGCCACGTAAATCTGGAACCACAACGCTAAATTGTTCCGCGAGTATAGGTGCCACTTTGTGCCACATAACGTGAGTTTGCGGATATCCGTGTAATAAAAGAACTGGTTCTCCTGTGCCCTTTTGGACTAGGTTGATTTCTGTTTCAGAGGTTTTTATACGCAGTTTTTCAAATTGATCAAACATGGTGGCCCTTTCTATACAATTTTCCCTGTGATGTTGTCTAGATCGATTTCACGAGATGCAATCATTTGTAACGTCTCTGGGTAAAGTTTATGCTCAATGTCTAGTACCTTTTCAGATAATGTGTAAGGTGTGTCTTCATCATCTACTTCAATTTCGTGTTGCTTAATTATATGCCCTTGATCAAATTCATTATTGACCAGATGAATTGTTACTCCCGTAGTTTTGTTCTTAGATTCAATAACCGATTTGTGAACTTTAATTCCATAAAAACCTCTACCCCCGAATTTGGGTAATAGAGATGGATGGATGTTGATTATACGGTTATTGAAATGGGATATAGTTAAAGGACCCAGTTTTTTCATATACCCACCTAGGACTACTAGCGTAACGCTATGTTTTTTCAAAGTATTAACTAATGCTCTATCTAGTTCTGCTGGATCTGGGTGAGTTAGGCTGCTTAGATGGTAGGACGGTATATTCTCATGCCTGGCCCTTTCCAAAGCCTTTGAATTCGAGTTATTGCTAATAATCACACATGGTCTAGCATCTAACTCCTTAGTCTTACAAGCATCGATAATGGCTTGTATGTTGCTGCCACCGTGAGATGCTAATAAACCAAGTTTTAGATCTTTAATCATATGAGAGAGGCTATGATATCACCCATTCTTGACGTTGGGACAACTTGACCTCCGTCTTTCGAGATATCTTTTGTCCGATATCCCTCATTTAATGCCTTTGATATTGATTCTTCTATTGCAGAGGCTTCATCATGAAGGTTTAAAGAATACCTGAGCATCATTGCGGCACTCAAAATCATAGCAATTGGGTTAGCTATTTCCTGTCCTGCTATATCGGGAGCACTACCGTGGATCGGTTCGTAAAGTGAAGCGGTACGGCTATTGGAACTGTTAATATTAGGTAATGAAGACAGGCTGGCTGATGGTAACATTCCAAGTGATCCTGTCAGTACGGCTGCTTCATCAGAAATAATATCTCCAAATGTGTTTTCTCCAACAATTACGTCAAATCTTGCAGGGTTTAATATGATTTGCATCGATAGGTTGTCGGCATATATATGTTCTGTTTCAATCTCTGGATATTCAGCAGCTACTTCATTAGCTATCTCTCGCCAGAGCCTGGATGTCGCTAAAACATTTGCCTTGTCTGTTGAAGTCAATTTTTTCCGGCGCTTTTTAGCTAATTCAAATCCGACCCTGACAATACGATCTATTTCTTTTTCTGAATATTTTAGTGTGTCAACTGCCTTCCTTCCTTTGGTATTAGACCAACGCTTTTTTGGCTTCCCAAAATACAATCCACCCGTTAATTCTCTGACTACCATCAAATCTACATCTTTTAGCAGGTCTGGTTTTAGGGGGCTTGAATTTATAAGAGCAGGAAATATTTTTACTGGTCTAAGATTGGCGAACAATTTCATTTTTTTGCGAATTTCAAGGATACCGTCTTCTGGTCTTGTTTGGGCTTTTGGATTATCCCATTTTGGTCCTCCGACGGCACCAAATAGAACCGCGTCACTTTGTTTACAGAGTTCCAATGTGTCTTCTGGAAGGGGTGTTCCAAGAGCATCTATGGCGCTACCACCTATGTTCCCAAAGTTGAGTTCAAAGTCGTGTTGAAATTTGTCGGCAACTGCATCGAGCACCTTGATTGCTTCATTCATAACTTCCGGGCCAATTCCGTCCCCAGGCAAAATAGCTAGCTTTGTCTTCATTTGATCCTCATTTCAATATTTGGTTACATCGTATACCTTATTTATGTACTTTAGAATATTATCTAGTTTTATTCAGATAATGTTTATTAACCAGCCTAGTTTTTCCGTTTTCATTGCGATAAAGTAATAAGCATTATTTCGATATTTTGAATGTAGATACTATATGAGATATTTACTCACCTAATGATACTTGAATTGGGTTGCGAAAGAGATAATGAATTATTCACTTTTTAGTCTTGTCAGGAATGGTCTAAGTAAACATAAGCATTGGCCTAAAGCCTGGCGTAATGTAGAACCAAAAAAAGAATACGATGTAGTAATTGTAGGCGGGGGCGGACATGGGTTGGCTACAGCTTATTATCTTGCTAAGGAACACAGCATCACAAGGGTGGCTGTTTTAGAAAAAGGTTATATTGGTGGCGGAAATACAGGTAGAAATACTGAAGTGGTTCGCTCAAATTATCTATGGGATCAGGCGGCGCACCTTTACGAATTTTCTCTTAAATTATGGCAGGGTCTGACTAGAGATTTGAATTTTAATCTAATGTACTCCAAGAGAGGGGTTTTGAGTTTGGGTCATAGTCATCAGGAAATGAGGGATATAGCTCGCAGGGTTAATTCTAATCGATTGAATGGCATTGACAGTGAATTGCTAACTACAGAGCAAGTAAAAGATATGGTACCCATCTTAGATGTTTCTTCTAATTCAAGATATCCTGTGCTTGGTGCATCCTTGCAAAGGCGTGGCGGAACCGCTCGTCATGATGCAGTTGCCTGGGGATTTGCCCGAGCTGCAGATGCCCATGGTGTTGACATTATCCAAAATTGTGAGGTTACTGGGATACGTAGAGAAAATGGAAATATAACAGGACTCGACACTACTAAAGGATGCATTTCTACAAAAAAGGTTGGGGTTGCCGTTGCAGGTAATTCAAGTGTTTTGGCTGGGCTTGCAGATTTGAGACTTCCAATTGAGAGTCATCCATTACAGGCTTGGGTTACAGAACCTATTAAACCAATATTGGACACAGTGGTTATGTCTAACGCCGTCCATGCTTATATCAGTCAGAGTGACAGGGGTGAACTATTAGCAGGTGCAGGTATAGATTCATTTGTAGGATATGGGCAGAGAGGCAGTTTTTCGATTTTAGAACATGCAATCGCGGCTATCAAAGAACTGTTCCCCGTTTTTAGTAGGTTGAGGATGATGCGTCAATGGGGAGGGATTGTAGATACCTCCCCAGACGCCTGTCCGATTATTGGACTCACTCCTATACGCGGTTTATTTATTAATTGTGGATGGGGTACTGGTGGATATAAAGCTACTCCTGGGTCAGGATGGGTGTTTGCTTACACCATTGCTAAAGAAATGCCACATAAATTGAACGAACCATTTTCTTTAGATCGCTTTACTACTGGTAGATTAATTGATGAACATGGAGCTGCTGGAGTAGCCCATTGAGACAGATTGATTTAATAAGTTCAGATTTTACAGTGTGCTATTTCAACAAAAGGCCTTGGATAGGTTGGAAGGAGTAGCCGATTTGCTAAGGATTAAATGCCCGTGGTGTGGTTATAGAGAAGAATCAGAATTTACCTATGGAGGTGAAGCCCATATAATTCGCCCTTCTGATCCATCGGTTTTAGATGATCAAGAGTGGGCAGATTACCTTTTTTATCGTAAAAATCCCAGAGGCTTGCATCGAGAGCAATGGTGCCATTCTTCAGGATGCAGGAGATGGTTCAATGTTAAAAGAGATACGCTTAATTATGAAATTCATGATGTATATAAAGTTAATGATCAAATTACTACTGAAGAATAATGCAAATAAATAGACTTACAGGAGAGGGGCGTATTGATACGGATAAACCTGTTAATTTCAGGTTTAATGACAAATCGTATACGGGTTTTGTCGGTGATACTCTGGCCTCTGCTTTACTTTCTAATGGTATAAGAATGATTGGTCGTAGTTTTAAGTATCACAGGCCTCGAGGGATTGTTGGATCAGGAATCGAAGATCCTAATAGTCTGGTACAAATCGATAGTGGAAACCGTACTCTACCAAATCACATGGCAACGCAGACTGAAATTTATGAAGGTTTAGACGCAAAGAGTGTTAATGTATGGCCCTCATTAGACTTTGACCTTTTATCAATAAATGATCTGATTTCACCTTTTCTTCCCCCAGGGTTTTATTACAAAACATTTATGTGGCCCCAGTGGATGTGGCCATTTTATGAACGACAACTTAGAAATGCTGGTGGTTTTGGTGTTGCACCAACTGGTCCAGATCCAGATAGATATGATAAGACAAATGTACACTGCGATGTTCTCATTGTAGGTGGAGGTCCTTCTGGCTTGGCAGCGGCATTGGAGTCAGGTAGAACTGGAGCCAGAGTAATTCTTGTAGATGAACAAAATGAACTAGGGGGTACGCTTTTAACGAATATTGATCAAATAGATGGTGATTCTTCATCTGATTGGATTAGGGCAGTTGAGCATGAATTGAATAGAATGCCCAATGTACAAATTCTGTCTCGGACAACCGCTTTTGGGTATTATGATCATAATTTCGTTACTGCCATTGAACGTGTAACAGACCATGAATCGGATAACTATCTTTATAGACCTAGGCAGAAGCTTTGGAGAATTAGAGCAGGATCAGTTGTTTTAGCAACGGGCGCATTGGAAAGACCTTTAATATTTCCAAACAATGATCGTCCGGGAATAATGCTTTCATCTGCAGTGCTAACTTACGTTAAGAGGTATCAGGTCTTACCGGGTCGATGCCCTGTTTTTTTCACCAATAACGATACAGCTTACAGATCTACTCTTGAGTTAGCAGAATGTGGTGTTAGCATTCAAGCTGTAGTTGATCTCAGGAGTGCACCAGAAGGTCATCTTATTGATGCGGTCCGAGATAAAGGTATTCCAGTATTGACCGGTTCTACTATCACGCATGTGAAAGGAACTAAGAGCGTTAGGTCTGTTGGGATAATGCGTCACAATGGGATTAAAAGTTTTGGAGGAACTAGATGGATAGACTGCGACCTTATAGCCATGTCAGGTGGTTGGAGCCCAGTAGTTAATCTTCATTCCCAAGCAGGAGGCAAGCCTAACTATGATCTTGATAGGGTGTGCTTTGTGCCTAATGAAGTCTTTCAGACACAAAAGTCCGTAGGTTCTTGTAATGGCACTTTTAACCTTCAGGATTGTTTGAATGAAGGATCTTATGCCGGTGCAAATATGGCATTGGAAATGGGATTTGGTAATGGGAAAGTGTCTGGTAAATTTGTGAGCAAGTACAAATATGACTCAGAACCAACAGTAAAATCTTTCTGGGCACTGTATGTTAATAATTCTATTTTGAATCTTGGTAAAAGCTTTGTTGATTTTCAAACTGACACAACCGCAAAGGATATTGTAATTGCAGCTAAAGAAGGGTATGAATCTATAGAGCATGTAAAACGCTACACTACTTTGGGCATGGGAACAGATCAGGGCAAACTGGGTAATTTTAATGGCATTGGGATTTTGGCGGAATTACTTAAGAGATCAATTTCAGATGTAGGTACTACTACATTTAGACAGCCATATTCCCCAGTTACTTACGGGGCCATCGCAGGTCGAGAAGTAGGGAATCTTTTTGATCCAATCAGGAAAAGCCCTATGCATGATTTGCATGTTGCCTCAGGCGCAGATTTTGAGGATGTAGGGCAATGGAAGCGTCCCTGGTACTATCCAAGGGCAGGGGAGTCCATGCAGGATGCAGTTAATCGAGAATGTCTTGCTGTTAGAGAAAATGTCGGCTTACTTGATGCTTCCACTCTTGGGAAAATAGATATCAAGGGGCCTGATTCTGCATCTTTTCTCAACAGGATATATACAAACGGGTGGACCAGATTAGATATAGGCAGATGTAGATATGGTTTTATGTTAGGCGAAGATGGAATGATTCTAGATGACGGTGTTACTGCACGAATAGCAGAAGATCATTTTCTTATGCATACCACAACGTCAGGGGCTCCTGCTGTAATGTCTTGGCTAGAGAGGTGGCTTCAGACTGAATGGCATGATTTACAAGTTTATCTTACATCTGTGACTGAACACTGGGCTACTTTGTCTCTAAATGGACCGTATTCACGTAGAGTTATGGACAAAGTATGTGATGGAATTGATTTGTCTATGGATAAATTCCCGTTCATGTCTGTAAAGACGGGGACCGTTGCAGGGGTACCGGCACGAATATTTCGTATAAGTTTTGCAGGAGAACTCTCATTTGAAATAAATGTAAATGCGAATTATGGTTTTCAAGTTTGGAAATCCGTGATGGAAGCTGGGGAAGAATTTGGCATTATGCCTTATGGCACTGAGGCAATGCATGTTTTGAGGGCCGAAAAAGGTTATGTAATTGTTGGACAAGACACCGACGGATCGAATACTCCTGTTGATATTGGTGCATCAAAGATGCTTTCAACAAGGAAAGATTTTTTGGGTAAACGTTCACTTTCACGTCCCGAAATGGTTCAAAAGGACCGAAAGCAGTTAATTGGACTACTTTCTAAAAATCGTGAAGATATGCTTGCTGAAGGAGGACAGATTATTCAGGATCTGTCCGATACATCCCCGATACCTATGCTAGGTCATGTTACTTCAAGTTATTTCAGTAATAAACTTGAATGCCCAATAGCCTTGGCTTTAATTCATGCTGGGAGAGCGCGATTGGGGGATGAAGTTCTGGTATATATGGCTGACCGTTCACCTATAAAGGCAATTATAGTGGATCCAGTATTTTTTGATCCAAATGGAGAGCGTCAAAATGTCGAATAAAGTACAAAAAATCCACTCTCCGTTGAAATACTTCGTTCCCCCTCCTGGTTTTGTTAATGCAGACGTTGCAAAGGTAATCAAGATAAGAGAAGTGCCTAACTATAGTTATATAAATTTGAGAGGATCACCTAAAGACGAAAAGTTTGTTAGAGCTGTGGAAGATACACTAAATATAAAGCTTCCTTTAAATCCAAATACTACTGCATCGAATGAACAATTATTAATTTATTGGTTAGGACCAGACGAATGGCTCGTTTTTATAGAACATAATTCCCTAGAATTGACTATCAATACACTAACAATTGCATTAAAAGACACAATATGTTCAATAACTGACGTGAGTGGTGGCTATGTCGCTATAGAAATTAGTGGGGAAAAATCTCGGGAAGTTTTGGCAAAAGGCTGTACACTTGACTTACACCCATCGCAATTTGGGTTAAATCAGTGTGCACAGACCTTGATAGGTAAAGCCAGTGTTATTTTGGGATACGTCGATGGTGGCCCGACTTTCAATATCCTTGTCAGGCGAAGTTTTACTGAATATCTAATGCTTTGGTTGCACGATTCTTCTCTCGAATATAATCTATCGCTTAGTCTAAAATCGTAACCTTATTTAACTGGTGTTTCACACAAATCAATTGGAGTGCGGCCTACGCAGAGTTGTTAAACGAACCGGAAAGCGAATATGCTTGCGTCTCTAAAACGTATTCTTATTTTTACTCTACTATCCTCTATCTGATTTAGATTGATCCCATTACTCCATGAAACTGGTGCGCGTATTTTGTCTCCAAATATTTCCTTACAGTTTTCTAATGCAAAATTCTTGATTGGCTGTCCCGACTCATTTTGAAGTTCAACAAAAATACTGCCTCCAGCACCTGTGCTGTAGTTGAGTTCTAATTGTTGTCCTGAAAAAATAAGAGGAGGTGTTGTGAATTCACCCCAGCCTTTGTAAGGTCCGTCAACAGATATGAATCCATCTTTTCTAATAGTACATTTACGAAACCCATTTTCTTTGTCTTTATGTAAGTCTTGGAGAATCATAGAAATTGTTTCTGGTCCAGTGTCCACTATCCCATGTCCCATCATAGGGTTACGATCTACCCAGTTTCTTTCGTCCAGGCCTGGTGGCACAAATGGTTGTCGGAATGGGCGTTTCCAATTAATACCATCCCTGCTTAGGGCAAACACTACATCCGAAAGTCCTGTGAAAGGAGCATGTGGATGTTTTCGGTCCTGGTAAAATGTCATAGGAAACATTAAGAATGTTTTTGCAGCATTTTGATATTTGAATGCTGCATTGGTATAGAACTGTAGATTTCCTGGATCGTCTTTATCAGGAGAAAGGACGAGTTCTGGCATACTCCAGGTTAGGAAATCTACAGATTCACTGCGACGCACTGCCCTTACTCCACCTTTAAATGGCCCTGGAATGCTTTTATCAACGCCTCGTATATATACGACATATTTACCGCTTTCGTCGTCCCATACAAGCACGTTATGTGTGTCGAATGGACCGTCTTTAAGTATAGGGTTCGATTCAACTGGCTTCCAGTTCAGACCATCATCTGATACGTAAGCAACTAGATGAGTAGGTGTTTGGTGATCGACGTCGCTGCCATCAAGTGGGATAGTACGCGCTATCATCTTGTATTTTTCACTTTTTACAGCGTTAGGATCGATTATCACCGATGGGTTTTTAATCCTAACTCCATCTATGCCACTAGCTGGGAAAACAATGTTGTTATCTGTAGATCCTTGCCATTCACAGATACCCAGTTTAGGTTTGTTCCAACTAATACAATCCAGACTTTCAGCATAGCAAACCCAAGATATATCTTCGGAGTTTTTGTCTCTGGAACCTTCGTCAGCTCTATACCACATCTTATATAAATCACCGTCTTTGAGGATGCAGGGTGTGTCAAGGCTTCGACTTTCCCACGGTTGATCTCTAATAAGGATCTTTTCTTCAAGATATGGTTGGTGGAGACTGAGTTCGATGTTTTCTTGTTTCTCAAAGAACAGGTCGTCTATAAATAGCTGGTTGTGATTACCGATATTAATTGCCATTGGCTTAGGTATTCCCTTCATCAAATTGGTTATTGACCCAAATTAAACCCTCCGTCAATAATTATTGCTTGTCCAGTAACACTATCAAAAGAGGGTCCGCATATTGAATAAAGTACTTCTGCTATTTCTTTTCTAGTAGCAAGACGACCCAGTGGGGTCTTTTCGAGAACTTCGTTCCCTTTTTTTGGAGACATATCTTCATTATCTGCTATAAGGCCTGGTGCTATAGCATTAACTCTTATTTCAGGGGCTAACTCAGTAGCAAGTTGTTTTGTTAAATGAATTACTCCATTTTTTGCCAAACCGTATACTGTATGACGGTTATCAAAGGCAGATGTGGCTGCAATGTTAATTACGTTTCCAGATCCCCTTTGTTTCATTGCTTTACCTGCTATCTGTGATATAAGGTAAGTTGTCCTGACATTTGTATTCATAATATGATCAAAATCTTCTAATTTAAGTTCTAAATAAGGATCATCCACGTAAGGTCCAGCATTATTTACCAGGATGTCTATTTGCCCAAATAAATCCAGAGTTTTTAATACCAGTTTGTGAGCATCTTTAGGTTCAGCGACATCTGCTTGTATTATTTCAGCTCTAATTCCGCTATCTTTAATTTTATTACATAGATCAATGGCAGAATGCTCAGACTTGTTGTAGTTGATTGCGATTTCTATCCCATTGCTCGCGAGAACTTTAGCTATCTCTGCACCGAGAGTACGTGAACCTCCGGTGATAAGACAGACTCTTTTTGTCTGTTGGCTCAATTTGTATTCCTTAATGATTTTTTCGTATAAATGATATTGGTTAGTTTACTCTAAGTTGATGATTATATCTTAGCAACAAAAATTGACTATATTAGGTCTACTAGGTACAATTTTAGGGTTGTGTGTGTTTTTTAATAGCTTAAAACTGAACTAGGAGAAAGCATTGACAGAAGTAATGTTATGGGGCCCGCCTGTTGTTCCATCTGATCCTCTTGACCCTGCATTTCGAAGTGATATGGAAACGTGGATGCAAAAATGTGTAAATTCTGGGGTTAAAAGAATCATTGGTGGAGATAGAACCCTTGTACTTACCGAAGTAGCCAGAAGTAATAATATAGACGTTCATCCATATGTGAACTTTAATTCTTTCCCGCGTCATGGTTCTGCTAGACAGAGTTATGGTTGGTCACTAGATTTTTTGAGGCCTGATGTTGATGCAGCTGAAGCAAGAGAAATTCTGGATCGCTGTCGTCCTATTTACGATGACCCGAAGATAAACACATCAATTACCGATTTTGCCAGTAAACACCCAGAATTTAGAAGCCTTACTAGGGATAGGTCTTATACATTACAACCTGATCAGGACTTATATTTGAGCTTGGCTTTCCCAGAAGTCAGGCGTGAACAAACACAGAAATTTATAGATGATCTTGAAACAACTGACGGTAGTGGTATTCAGGTTGAGTTCGTTCTAGGTAACGAGGATGAAAATGGAGTCGTGACCTATGGATACGAAGATGCTGTTGTTGAAGAGTTCAAAAGTAAAACTGGAAAAGATCCTTTTTCTATTCCAAATGATGACCCTGATTGGATGCAGTTTAGGGCAGATTATACAACCAGGTATTTAATTGAATTGAGGGATGCTGTTAAAAAGACCAAGCCTGGAGCTGTTTTTTCTGCCACATTGATAGCTGGTGAAGCAGATGATTACATCAAATTGCTTCATGATTGGCCTGCATGGGTTGAGCAGAACGCAGTTGATGAGATCTTTTTCTGGTTTCGTACCAACTCGAATTTGAAAGATCTTGAGCGACAAATAAAACATGCAGCTGATGTTGTAAACGGTCGTTGCAAGGTTGTAGCAGAGCTGTCTTGTTACCATCCAAACAGCTTCCAGACACCGGAATTGATGTTAGAGGCTGGCAGAATAGCAAAAGATAATGGAGCTGATTCAGTTGGTATATATAGAACACATGGTGTTGAGCAACTAGATTTTTGGCATGTCTTAGAAAGTTTTAGCAAAATGTAATAGACGAATAAATTAAGATTAGATTATTTCAATCTAAATGATCCAAATTGATCTTAAGGTCGATATGTGGGCAAAGGATCCACATAGGATCCCGGGAAAAACCGGAACTGGGTTCATTTAGAGTTTTAAGCCAAAGAAGAAAAATAATTGGAGGAAAAATACAGTGTATAAATTTCTAAGAGTAACTTTACTCGCAGGAATAGCTGTTTTACTGATAGCAGGCTTAGCCTGTACTACAGTAGAAACGGTTGAAGTTCCTGTCGAGAAAGTAGTAGAAAAAATTGTTGAGAAAGAAGTTCCTGTCGAAAAAATCGTCGTTCAAGAGAAGGTCGTTGAGGTTGAAAAACAGGTACCGGTAACGGTAGAAAAGCCTATCATCCGATACGTGGAGACAGCCAAACAAGACGTATATCCTGACACAATGACGATAGCTGTTGGCGCTTTGCCAGTGACCTTGGTAGGTAATACCATACCGTCATTGCAGAGTAGGCTTTTCTCAAGGCTCATGTACGGACAGCTTGCTGCCCTTAATGATGCCACGGGACAGGTTGAGCCTGAGCATCTTGAGTCAATGACTCTTATTGACGACACAACAGTGGAAATTGTCCTTAAAAAGGGCATAGTTTTCCATAACGGTGAGACCTTAGATGCAAACGGTCTAAAGAAGTCTTTTGACCTTTTGACCAACGCAGATCCTAAGCAATTCACATGGAAGTTTACCGGATTTAAGGATTACACTGATACTGGAACTGTTGTTGATGACTATACAATGCGGTTTACTTTGATTGCACCAATCGACAGATGGGCAAACGCATTCACTTTCATGCCTCTCGCTCCGAAACATCTTGAAGCAGTCGGTTTAGACGGATATATTGATGATCCTGTCGGTACCGGCCCATACAAGTTTGTTAAGTGGGAACGTGATAATCACATCACTCTTACCCGCTGGGACGATAGTCCTGCTGCCAAGAAGCCAGTCATTAAGAATGTAGTTCTCCGACACGTGCCGGAAGCTGCAGTTAGAGTAGCCGGACTAAAGGCTCGAGAGTTTGACCTTATTGCTGCCACACCACCTGAAAATGTTCCTGGACTCATCAAAGATGGCTTCAACATTTTTGTTGGTGACAGCATGCAGAGTATGTACATTGGGTTTAACGTATACGGATCCAATGAGTATACTTCCAATAAGAAGGTCAGACAGGCTCTTCTCTATGCAGTAGACATGGATGCAATGCACAAGACCATCGCCGGTGGGTACGGTTCCAGGCTTGATTGCCAGATCGTTGCTCCAGGTGGATTTGGGTATAACGCAGACATCGAGGGTACCTATACTTACAACCCAGAAAAGGCTAAGAAGCTTCTTGCAGAAGCTGGATATCCTAATGGGTTTACGCTTGTAGGTTCTACAACTGCTGGTAGATATTTCCGTGACAGGCCACTCTTGGATGCAATCGCATCCCAGTGGACTTCCATTGGAATAGACGTAAACATGCAGCATCTTGAGTCATCAGAGTGGCTACAGCTACTCATAAATGGAACTCTTCCAGATGGGTTCATGAATATTGGTCTCAACTGGTACCTCAGTGACAACACCACAAGTATGTGGGGAGCAAAGTCAGACGAGGCTTTTGTTGAAATGAGGGCTGAAAAGAGTAAGATGGCTGATCCTGTAGCTCGTGAAGCAAAGGTTAAAGAGATTGCAAAGTATATTTGTGACGAAGCGCAAGCTCTTCACGCCTATACTATCCCTTCAGTCTTTGCATACAGTTCAAAGCTACCTGGCATTACGTCAACCAAGTCTTTTGAAT
>CEUZ01164194.1_pt1 | contig 31109 bp, 31 predicted proteins | sample 361511 | NCBI WGS metagenome assembly CEUZ01 (sample SAMEA2622822, study PRJEB7988) | marine metagenome | biome: marine biome (ENVO:00000447); feature: surface water layer (ENVO:00002042); material: "saline water (ENVO:00002010), including plankton (ENVO:xxxxxxxx)" | depth 5 m | reverse complement strand
GTTTATGATGCTTTAGTAAGAATGGTTCAAGATTTTTCAATGAGCTTACCTTTAGTTGAAGGACAAGGTAATTTTGGTTCTATTGATGGTGATCCAGCGGCAGCAATGAGATATACAGAAACAAGATTAGCTAAAGTCTCACAACATTTAATTGATGATATTGAAAAAAAAACAATTCAATTTAAAAATAATTATGATGAAACTGAAAAGGAGCCATCTGTATTACCAGCACAGTATCCTAACTTATTAGTTAATGGAGCTGGCGGAATAGCAGTAGGAATGGCCACTAGTATTCCACCACATAATCTCGGCGAAATAATTGATGGGACCTTAGCTTTAATTGATAATAAGGATATTAAGATTAAAGATCTTATGAAATTTATCCCTGGTCCTGATTTTCCAACTGGGGGTGTAATAATCGGTAAAAAAATTATTAAAGAGGGTTATAATGTGGGTCGTGGATCTTTTAAAATCAGAGGTGAAATTTCTATTGAGCAACAAAAAAATGGTAGAGAAAGACTTGTAATAACTTCAATACCTTATCAAGTTAATAAATCTGTTCTCAATGAGAGAATAGCTCAATTGGTTAGAGAAAAAAAAATTGAAGGTATCAGAGATATTAGAGATGAATCTAGTAGAGAAGGAATTAGAGTTTCAATAGACCTTAGGAATGGTGTTGAACCAGAAACAATTAAAAGACAACTTTACAAAAATACTGCAATAGAAAGTTCGTTTGGTTTCAATACATTAGCAATTGTTGATGGTAAACCTAAAACTTGTAGTTTAAAAGATTTTTTAACTAATTTTTTATCTTTTAGAGAAGATGTAGTTATTAAAAAAACTAAATTTGATTTGAAAAAGGCTGAAGATAGAGCGCATATACTTTTAGGACTATCGGTTTCTGTTGAAAATTTAGACAAAATTATAAAGATTATCAGATCTTCCAAAACTCCAGATGAAGCCAAAAAAACTCTTTTAAAGAATAAATGGAAAATAAATAAATCTTTAAAATTAATATCATTAATCGATGATAAAAAAGGAAAAAAAATTTATTCATTATCTGAACCCCAAGTAGTAGCAATTTTAGATTTAAGACTTCAAAAATTAACAGCACTTGGTATCAATGAAATTGAAGATGAAATCAAAAAATTATCTAATCTTATAAAAAGCTATAAAAAGATTATTAATTCTAAAAAGGAATTATTAAAAGTTATAAGTGAGGAACTTAAAATTATAAAAGAAAAATTTTCTGTCCCTAGAAGAACAAAAATTATTGATGCAGTGTTAAATTATAATATTGAGGAAACTATTCAAAAAGAGTCAGTAATAATTACTGTAACTCTTCAGGGTTATATAAAAAGAGGAGCTTTAAGTAATGTAAAAAAACAAAAACGTGGCGGAAAAGGTAAGTCGGGTATAACAACTAGAGAAGCTGATTCTGTTGTCCAAACACTCTCTGTTAACACACATACATCTGTTCTATTTTTTTCAACTGAAGGACTAGTTTATAAGATTAAAGCTTGGAAAATCCCAGAAGGATCAGCTACATCAAAAGGAAAATCATTATTTAATATTTTACCTTTAAAAAGCCATCAATCTATAAGCTCTATAATGCCTTTTCCAGAAGACGAAAGTGATTTAAAGAATTTACAAATAGTTTTTGCAACAGCTCAGGGAAAAGTAAGAAAAAATAATCTTGAGGATTTTTCATCTATAAATACAGCGGGTAAAATTGCTATGAAACTTGACCAAAATGATAAAATAGTCGGTGTTGAAATTTGTAGAGATAATCAAGATATAATGCTGAGTACAAAAAATGGTAAATGCATAAGGTTCGAGTCTAAAAAATTAAGAATTTTTAAGGGCAGATCATCAAAAGGTATTAGGGGTATTGATTTAGCTCCAAAAGACGAAATAGTATCATTATCGATAATAAATCAAGAAAAAGGAAAAATTAATAAATCGAATAAATCAGAATTAGTTTCAAAAAATAGATTTATTTTGTCAATTACAGAAAATGGATATGGTAAAAAAACTTCACATTTTGACTATCGAGTTACAAATAGAGGTGGAAAGGGAATCATTGGAATAATAAATTCTCCAAGAAATGGTAACATTTGTTCTTCGTTTCCAGTTTATGAGGGAGATGAAATTATCATGTCCACAAACAAAGGAAGAGTTATTAGAGTAGCGGTAAAAGAGATCAGATCAGCAGGAAGAAATACTCAAGGAGTAAGAATAATTAAATTATCTGGAGATGAAAAAGTAGTTTCAGCAATAAAAATTGATGATAACTTGGTTTGATGAAAAAAATTGCCATATATCCTGGTACATTTGATCCGATTACTTTTGGGCATATTGATGTAATCAAAAAAGCATTAAAAATTTTCGACAAAGTAGTAGTCGCAGCTTCTGACGGCAATAATAAAGACTATCTTTTTAATTCACAAGAAAGAATTGAGATTATCAAAAAAGCACTTTTTAAAGACTGTAAACTTAATAAAAATAAAATAGAAATTATTTCTTTTGTTTCTCTTACAACTGATCTATGTAGAAAGTATAAATCTAATACAATTTTAAGAGGATTAAGAGCTGTATCTGACTTTGAATATGAGTTTCAATTAGCCGGGATGAATAGAAAATTGAATAATAATATAGAAACAATCTTCTTGATGTCTGATGTTGAAAATCAAATTATTTCTTCGCGTTTTGTTAAAGAAATAGTTAGATTAAAAGGAGATATTAAAAAATTTACTACAAAAAGCACAATTAAATCTTTAAAAGATAAATATGAATAGATTTTTAATAAAATTTTTAATTTTATTTTTAATACTAACAAACAATATAATAGCGGAGGAGAACATAATGATTTTGAAACTTAAGGACGGTGATGTTAAAATAGAACTTTTTGAAGACGTAGCACCAAACCATGTTAAAAGAATTAAAGAGTTGGCTAAACAAGGAAAATATGATGGAGTTGTTTTTCACAGAGTGATTGATGGTTTTATGGCACAAACAGGTGATGTGAAATTTGGAAATTCTTCTAATGATGCATATGATTTAAGAAGAGCAGGTATGGGTGGTTCTGATCTACCCGATCTTAAAGAAGAGTTTAATGATCTGCCTCATGAAAGAGGAACATTATCTATGGCAAGATCACAAAATCCAAATAGCGCTAATAGCCAATTTTTTATATGTTTTAAAGAAGCATCATTTCTAGATCGACAATATACTGTATTTGGTAAAGTAATTGAGGGTATGGACTTTGTAGACAAAATCAAAAGAGGTGACTCAAATAATAACGGTGCAGTTACTGACCCAGATAAAATTATAAGCTTTAGATCAGAATAAAATTTAAAAATGACATTAAAGAAGTTTAGTTTTAATGTTTTTAAAAAAGATGGTTATTCAAGGTTAGGTAAAATCTCGACCCATAGAGGGGATATAGATACACCAGCTTTTATGCCTGTAGGTACGCAAGCTACAATCAAGGGTGCTTTCATTAATGATATCAAAAAAACAGGTAGTCAAATTATACTATCAAATACCTATCATCTTATGATAAGGCCCGGGGCAGATCGAGTTAAAAAATCTGGTGGTTTACATAAATTTATGAATTGTGATCTACCAATTTTAACAGACTCTGGTGGATATCAAATTATGTCATTATCAAAATTGAATAAAATAGATAAAGAGAAGGGTGCTATTTTTAATTCGCATATAGATGGTAAGAAATTTATATTAAGTCCAGAAGAAAGCATTCGAATACAAAAAAAACTTAACTCAGATATTGTTATGGTTCTAGATGAATGTCCAAAAAAAACCTTAGACTATGATACTATTTTAAGAGCAGTCAATCTTTCTACTTATTGGGCCAAAAGATCAAAAAAAGAGTTTGGTAATGACAAAAAAAAAGCATTATTTGGAATCGTTCAAGGCGGTTTATTTAGCGATCTAAGATTAAAATCACTATCTGATTTAAAAAAAATAGGTTTCGACGGTTATGCAGTTGGTGGCTTAGCTGTTGGTGACACTCAGAAAGAAATGTTTAAGGTTCTTAATTTACTGAAAAAACATTTACCGATCAATAAACCAAGGTATCTAATGGGAGTTGGCACACCTTCTGATATTCTAGGAGCTGTTAAGAGAGGTATTGATATGTTTGATTGTGTATTGCCGTCTCGTTCTGGTAGAACTGGTTTGGCTTTTACCTGGAATGGAAGAGTTCATATTAAAAATTCTAAATATAAGAAGGACAACAAACCCTTGGATAGTTCTATGAAATCATTTGATTTAAATAAATATTCAAAAAATTACCTAAATCATTTATTTAATACAAATGAGATGCTTGGATCAATGATACTAACTTTACATAACATAAATTTTTATCAAGAATTTATGGGAGAGATCAGAAAAAATATTAAAAGAGGTACTTTCACTAAGTTTCATAATAAATACATAAATAGGTTGTAAAATTTCGCATTGATAATATAAAAAAAATCACTATAACAAATTTCTATTGGGGGCCCTTAGCTCAGTTGGTAGAGCAATTCCCTTTTAAGGAATGGGTCGATGGTTCGAGTCCATCAGGGCTCACCATAACATTCCAACTAATTAAGCTAAATTTATAGGTGGGTAATCAATAATAATTGTATTTTCCCATTCCGAAAGATTTTTGATTCTATTTGTAGATGATGGATGAGTACTCATAAATTCAGGTGGCTCTTTTCCTTTATTGGATGCCCTCATTCTTTTCCAAAGTTCTTTTGTTTCTCTAATATCATAACCTGACAAAGAAGAAAAAATCATTCCTAAATAATCAGCTTCTGACTCTTGTTTTCTTGAAAAGGGATTCATTATTCCAATTTGTGACAAGAGACCCACAGTGTCCATACCTGTAGCTCTGTTAACTTGAGATAATTTTCCACCAGTAAAAATATCAATTAGTGTTGTTCCTGTATTTAGCACTACACCACGACTTGCTCTTTCAACAGAATGTTTAGCAACGGCATGAGCTATTTCATGTCCCATTACGGCGGCTAATCCATCAGTATTTTTTGTTACATCTAATATACCAGTATAAACAGCAATTTTTCCTCCAGGCATACACCATGCATTTTTTATTTTTTTATTTTCTATTAGAATATATTCCCAATCAAAATTAGTTGTTGGATCATTTATTTTTGCTTTAATAAAATATTTAGAAATTGCTTGTTCCATTTTATTACCAATTTCTTTAATTTGGTTTAATGTTTTTTTATCATCACTCATTTTTTCTTTTTCTTTTATTTTTTCATAAATTTGTGCTGCTTGAGCATTTAATTTAGATTCGGGAATAATTTTGAACTGTTTTCTATCAGTAATAGGAGCTGTAGAACAACCTGTTATCATGACTCCACAACAACTACAACCAACATAACTTAAAAATTTTCTTCTATCCATTTTATTAAATTTTTGATACCTATATAAATACAAACATATATGAATTTTAACAATAAAATTTTAATAAAAATATTAAAATTTCCTATTTTATTCTTAATTTATTCACGTTATCATTAAATAATTATGGCTAATAAAAAAAAAAAATCTATTGCCCTAAAAATAAGAAATTATTTTTTTACTGGAGTTATTGTTTTAGTACCAATAGGGTTTACACTTTATTTAAGTAAATTTTTATTTAATTTTTCAACAAAATTAGTTCCATCAGGATTAAATCCAAATACTTATTTACCTTACTCTATACCCGGTGTAGAGATAGTCTTAACAGTCATTTTTATTACTATAATTGGTGGACTTTCTTTATCATTTATAGGGAAGAAATTTTTACAATTAATTGACGATCTATTTAAAAAGATACCAATACTTAGAACAATTTATTCAGCAATTGGTCAAATGACAGACTCATTTAGAAATCAAGAAGGAAATAAAAAAAGTGTAGTTCTATTACAATATCCAAGAAAAGATGTTTGGGCAGTTGGTTTTGCTACGAAAGAAAATTCAGGTGAAATTAAATCAAAAACAAATAAAAATCTTGTAAACGTATTTGTTCCTACAACACCAAATCCAACTAGTGGTTTTTTATTAATGATACCAAAAGAAGATTTAATCTATCTTGATATGACTTTTGAGGAAGCATCGAAATTTATTGTTTCTGCTGGAACATCAAAACCAAAAAATTAGACCATATCATTAATTATATCTGCTTGATCATATAATTTGAGTAAAGCTTTATATTTATCAATATCTTTATTTTCGTTTTCTATCTGTTTTATTTGTTTTTCTGCAAGTAAAAACAGATCCTCATTTTGAATTGGATCAGCTAATTTGAAATTTTTAACTCCACTTTGTTTAAACCCAAGCAGATCACCAAAACCTCTTAATTTCATATCCTCTTCAGAAATTTTAAAACCATCATTTGAATCTTTTAATATATTGATTCTTTTTTTGGCATCTTTACTTAAATTAGATTTGAACATCAATATACAGCTGGCCTCTTTAGTTCCTCTTCCAACTCTACCTCTTAGTTGGTGTAATTGAGATAAACCAAATTTATTTGCATTTTCAATTATAATGGCGTTTGCATTTGGAAAATCTATTCCAACTTCTATAATTGTGGTTGAAACTAAAATAGAAAATTCTTTATTTAAAAACTTATTTAAAATTATTTCTTTTTCATTATTTTCAATTTTTCCATGTATCAATGCTACATTTTTAGGAAAAATTTTATTAAGAAATTTAAATTTATTAATTGATGATTGGTGATCAATTTTTTTAGACTCTTCAATTAAGGGACAAACCCAAAATATTTGATTTCCTTCTTTTAACTCTTTTTTAACAAATTTAATTACGTCATCTATTTTACTTTCTAGTTTGCTATAGGTTTTAATTTCTTTTCTATTAGATGGTTTTTCTTTAATTATTGACAAATCCATATCTCCATAGATAGACATGGTCAAAGTTCTTGGAATGGGTGTAGCTGACATCAATAGAACATCACAGTTATCACCTCCTTTATCTGATAATAGTTTTCTCTGTCTTACACCAAATTTATGTTGTTCATCTATGATTATGTAACCTAGCTTTCCAAAGATAATTTTTTTTTGAAAAATTGCATGTGTACCAAAAAGAATATTGATTCTAGAGTTTTTTAAATTTTGAATTATTCTTTTTTTTTCATGATTTTCACTTTTACTAGAAAGTAATTCTATAGATATATTTTTGGGAAATAATTTTTTAGCTAGGCTAAAATGTTGTCTAGCTAATATTTCTGTTGGTGCCATAAAAGCAACCTGAAAACCTGAGTTGATGACGTTTAATGCTGATATAAGTGATACTATTGTTTTTCCACTTCCCACATCACCTTGTAAAAGTCTAAACATTTTACTTTTTGAATTTAAGTCTTTATTAATATCATCAAGTGATTTTATTTGATCATTTGTAAGAACAAAATCTAGTTTTCCAATTATATTTTTCTGAGACTCTTGTGATATTTTTTTTGATATCTTTTTTATCTTTTTTATTTTTCTTCTTATTTCTGAATTAACTAAAAAAAAAGCTAATATTTCGTCATAAACTAGTCTTTTATAGAAGTCTGCTTCATAATTTTGAATGTTATCAGGTTGATGAAGTTTAATTATAGAGTCATTCCAACTCTCATTATTAAATTTTTTTAATATTTCTTTATCATGCCATTCATTTAAAATTGGTAAATTTTTTAAAATTTGATTAATAATCTTATTATAAGTTTTTTCTGTAATGCCTTCAGTTAAAGAATATTTATTCTCAATTTTTTGAATTAATGAACTATCTTGTGATAAATATGTTGGATTAGTAATTTGATATCTATTTTTATAAAAATTTATCTTCCCACTAATGGTCACTTCCTTATTTAATGGAAGTATTTTTTTAATATACCCCTCGTAACTATTAAAAAAAATACAATCTATTTCACCAGTATTGTCTTTGCATTTAACTTTGTTTGGTAAATTTCTAATTCTTGGAAATTGATACTTTAATGGGATTAATTTTAAAGTTTGAACTTTGCCTATTTGAAGATTGTTAATTTCTGTAATAATAGTTCTGTCTGTATATGATTTGGGTAGGCGCCACAATAAATCAAAAATATTGTTAATATTTTTTTTTTTTAATATTTGCACTGTTTTTTTGCCAACTCCAACTAATTTTGATAAATCAGCTAATAAATATTTATAATTATTCTTATTTTTCATGGTAGATACAATATATTAAAAAATATGATCATTAACATAGACGATTTAAAAAATAAAATTATCTATCGTGCTAATTATAGAGGCACTAAAGAAATGGATAAATTATTAGGTACTTTTGTTAGAGATTATATAAATACATTCAACGAACATGAGCTGTATCTTTTAAGTGATTTATTAGATATTGATGATGAAAATCTTTATAAATTTAATCAAGGTCTAGAAATAAAAATTGAAATTAAAAAAAATAAAATTACTGAGTTGTTTAAAAGTTTTAAGTTTAAAAACTAGATAATGGCGGAGAGACTGGGATTCGAACCCAGGAAAGAGTTGCCCCTTTGCCGGTTTTCAAGACCGGTGCTTTCAACCGCTCAGCCATCTCTCCACATAAGTGCTTTTATAATTAAAATCATTTAATTCAACTATAAAATAGTTTATTTAAAGTAATTATTATTTCTATTTTATTATCTATGAAAGAACAATTTAGCAAAGGCTTATTACTTACTTCACTTGGATCATTTTGGTGGGGTTTCATTGGAGTATTATATTTTGAATATGTATCTTTCATTGGACATGTAGAACTAGTAGTACACAGATGTCTATGGACAGCAGTATTATTAATTATAACGACAGCTTTCTTGTCTAAATGGAAAATTTTTTTGAATATTTTAAAAGATATAAAAAAGTTATTATATTTATTTATCTCTGGATTCTTAATATTTATAAATTGGGCTGTGTGGATATATGCTGTAGCTACCGAAAGAATTATAGATGCTAGTTTTGGTTATTTCATAATGCCGATAATAAGTGTTTTACTTGGTTACATTTTTTTTAAAGAAAATTTAAACAATAAAAGAATTTTTTCAATTTCTTTAGTTTTTCTTTCAATAATTATTTTATTATTTTTTAGCTATAAAAGTTTACCCTGGGTTGGAATTATAGTGGCATTGAGTTGGGCTTTTTATAATTTAATAAGAAAAAAAATTAATGTTGATACAGATATAGGTCTCTTGATAGAAAGTTTATATATTTTACCTTTTGCATTAATAGTTTTTTATTTTATTATTAAAAATGGTAATAATGATTTTAACCTTTCAAATCCAAGATTAAGTATTCTTTTATTGTTGGCTGGACCAATGACAGTGATTCCTTTATTTTTATATGTTAGAGGCGTTGAGTTAATTGGATTGGGTCCAACTGGAATGATCTTTTATATTACCCCTACATTGCAGTTTATTTTGGGTTTCTTTTATTACAATGAGGAGTTTTTATTAGTAAAATTTGTAAGTTTTATTATTATTTGGATTGCTGTAATTATATATCTTAAAGATCTTTATGAAAATAATTAAAATTTATATATTTGTAATATTTTTTTTTATACCAAATGCCAAAGCAAATGTTGACGTAGACTTCAATCAATGGAAAGCAAAATTTAAAATAAGAGCATTAGCAAATAAAATTTCAGAAAATACTTTTGATGAAGTTATGAAAAATGTAAAATATTTACCTAATGTTATAAAATACGATAGATATCAACCTGAATTTTATGAAGATACAAAAACTTACATTTCAAAAAGAACTTCTGAGAAAAAAGTTAAAGAGGGCATGAAATTATATAGACTGAATAAAAATTTTATAGACTCAATTGACAAAAAATTTTCCGTAGAAAAAAGTTTACTTCTTTCATTAATGGGAATAGAGACAAATTTTGGAACTTATGTTGGTAAAATGGATATACTTTCATCGCTTGCGACATTAAGTTTTGATAAAAGGAGATCAGAATTTTTTACTAAAGAATTAATTACAATTCTTCAATTGATAGAAAATGAGAAAATAGATTATAAAATTTTATATGGTTCTTGGGCAGGAGCATTTGGTAATTTTCAATTTATGCCTTCTACTATTAATAAATATGCTATTGATTATGATATGAATCAAGTTATTGAACTTAAATCTACAAAAGATTCATTTGCATCTGCTGCAAATTATATAAACAAAATAGGATGGAAAAAAAACCAACCTTGTTTCATAAGAGTAAGATTAAAAGAAAACGTACCAAAGAAACTATTGAATACTTCTGCTAGAAAATTACACCATAAAAAAAAATTTAAAGTTTTAAGAAAATATATTCAGGAAATAGATAATCTAAATATTAATGGAAATTTAATAGGTTCTATTATTACTCCTGACAAAGACATTATACCAAATTCAGAAAATTTAGAACCAGCATTTATAGTTTTTGAAAACTATGAAAAAATATTGCAGTGGAATAGGTCATTGCGTTTTGGTTTAGCAGTATGTACGCTTAAGGATAAATTTAAAAATGAACTATAAAAATTTTTTATTAATATTTTTATTTATTATTTTAGCAAGCTGCTCAACAAATACGCTTACAAAAAATAAAATAAAAATAATCCAAAATAATAACTACTATAATACTGGATTTGCCCTAGTATACAGTGACAATCTTTACAAAGATAAGATAGTTTCTAAAAAAATTGATGAACGCAGTTTAGTAATATTTCAAAGAAATTTAAGATATAAAACAAAAGTCAAAATAACAAATTTGTTAAACAATAAATCAATAATAGCTTCTGTTGGAAAAAAATCATCCTATCCATTATTCAATAATTCAGTTGTTTCCAAAAGAATTGCTAAAGAAATAGATTTAAATATAGATCAACCATATATAGAAATCATAGAAATATTAGAAGACTCAATATTTATTGCAAAAAAAACAAAAACATATGATGAAGAAAAGAATGTAGCGGTTAAAGCCCCAGTTAATAGCATCAGTATAAATGATTTAAACGATGATAAATCAGATAATAAAATCAGTAACAATATAATTTTTTCTTATTCTATAATAGTGGCTGATTTTTATTTTAAAGATACGGCTTTAAATATGTTGAAAAGAATCAAAACAGAGACAGCTATTAAAAAACCAAAAATAGAAAAGATGTCGAATAATAAATATAGAGTTTTTTTAGGACCATTTAATAACATTAATTCTCTACAAAAATCATATAATGATATAAACATACTAGAATTTGAAAACATTAAAATTATAAAAAATGATCAGACTTAATTTTTTTACTGTATTGATAACTATTTTATTAACTGTAAATTCAAGTGCAGAATTTAATATAAAAGCTAGAACTGCAATATTACAAGATTTTCTTTCTGGTGAAATCTTATATGAAAAAGAGGCAGACCAATCTATTTATCCTGCTTCAATGACAAAAATTATGACCTCAATTATCGCATTTGACTTATTAAAAAGTGGTGAGTTAAGTTTGGATGAAAAATTTATTATTTCAGAAAATGCTTGGAGATTATCCTCTGCTGGATATTCATCAATGTTTATTATGGTAGGTGATGAAGTAAGTGTTGAGGATTTACTTAGAGGAATTATTGTAGCATCCGGAAATGATGCTTGTGTAGCCCTTGCAGAAGGAATAGCTGGTTCGGAAGATGAATTTGCTATTATGATGACTTCTAAAGCAAAAGAAATTGGTATGGAAAATACAAATTTTTCAAACTCGTCAGGAATAAATGATCCAAATAATGTTTCAACAGTTAGAGATATCATGATTATGTCTAATTATCTAATTAGAGAATTTCCTGAAGAATATAAATATTTTTCAGAAAAAGAATTTACTTGGGATAGAACCGGAGGTGATCCTATTACCCAAGGGAATAGAAATCCATTGCTTTATAAAAATTTAGGTGCAGATGGAATTAAGACTGGTTATTTAGCTGTAGAAAAATATTCTCTAGCTTCATCAGTTAATAGAAAAGGAAGAAGATTAATAGCGGTTGGCAGTGGTTTTGAGTCGAAAAACGATAGGTCAAGAGAAAGTGCAAAACTTTTAACGTGGGGATACACAAATTTTGATTTAATAGAAATTGCAAAGGTAGAAAAACCAATAGAAAATGTTGAAGTATGGCTTGGAAAGAAAGATTCTGTTAAAGCTTATGTAAAATCAGATATTTACAAAATAGTTCCAAAAGCTCGTAAAAAATTTTTAAAAGTTACTCTAAAATATGAAGGACCTATCCAAGCACCAATTAAAAAAGACGATCTTATAGGTAAATTAAAAATCACTTACAAAGATGAACTTATTGATGAATACGATTTACTTGCTTTTGAAGATGTTAAAAAATTGAATGTATTTTCTAGATTGATTAGATCAATTAATTTTTTAATTTGGGGCGATGTCTAAAAAACCAATCATAGTATTTGAAGGTATAGAAGGTAGTGGTAAGTCTCATCATATTAAAAATGTTTCAGCATATTTAAAGAAAAAGAAAATACCCTTTATAAATATTAGAGAGCCTGGTGGAAATAAAAATTCTGAAAAAATTAGAAATCTTATTTTACATAACAAATCAAAATTCAATAAAACAACTGATTTGTTATTATATTTATCAGCAAGAAGTGAAAATATTGATCTAATAAAAAAGAATAAAGGAAAAAAAGTTATTTTGATTGATAGATTCATAGATTCAACCATTGCATATCAACATTACGGAATGGGTGTAGACATAAATTTGATTAAAAAGATAAATGATTATTTATTGAAAAATATTAAAATAGATTTTACCTTTTTAAATATTGTTAGTAAAAAAAACATGAAAATTAGATTAAGAAAGAGAAAAAATTTAAATAGATATGATAAATTTGCTGATATTTTTTATAAAAGAGTACAAAATGGTTTCATTAAAATATGTAATAAAAATTCAAAGAAATATATGAAAATAAATTCTAATTTAGATATAAAAACGAATGAAAAAACCATATTGAATAAAATAAAAGAATTGATTTAATTATGATATTAAAACCATCGGAAAATACTAATTTATATGGAATGGACCATTTCTTTAATGAGATCACTTATCTCTTTGATAAAAAAAAAATGCCAAATAAGATTTTATTAACTGGAAAAAAGGGATTAGGTAAATCAACAATGGCTTATCATATAATTAATTATATTTTATCAAAAAATGAGGACTACATTTATGATGTAAAAAATTTTTCTATAAACAGCAAAAATAGATCTTTTAAATTGATACAAAATAATTCGCACCCTAATTTTTATCGTATTGATATTTTACAAGAAAAAAAGAGTATTGATATTGATCAAATAAGAAAGATGATTTCGTATACTAATATGTCATCATTTAATAATGTATATAAGTTCATTTTAATTGATAATATTGAATTTTTAAACAAAAACTCTGTTAATTCTTTACTAAAAGTAATTGAAGAACCTAATGAAAATGTTTTTTTTATTTTAATTCATAATAATCAAAAAAATATTTTGCCAACTTTAAAATCTAGATGTTTATCTTTTAGGGTAAATCTTTCATTTAATGAAACAATTAATATTTCGAATAAGATTTTAGATGAAAATATATTAGATATTGTTAATGATGATTTACTTAATTATTATAATACACCTGGAGAAATTATTTCTTTAATTAATTTTTGTTCTGAAGAAGGTATTGATATTAAAAACAATAACCTTAATGTATTTTTGAATTTGTTAATTGATAATAAGTATTATAAAAATAATAAGGCTATTAAAATGATTTTAGTTAATCTTATTGAATTTTTTTTTCTAAAAGAATTCAAACTGTCTATTAATAAAGACTCTATACTCAATTTTTATCATAATTTTATTAATAAAATTCGTAATTCTGAAAAATTTAATTTAGATGAAGAAAGTTTATTTTTAGAATTTAAATCTAAATTATTAAATGGCTAAAAATTATTACATCACAACACCTATCTATTATCCTTCAGCAAAACCTCATATGGGTCATGCTTATTCTAGCATTATAGCAGATTTTTTTGCACGTTTTAAAAGAATTCAAGGATATAAAGTTTTTTATTTAACAGGAACCGATGAACATGGACAAAAAATTGAAAGAGCTGCAAAAGAAAATAATAAAGATACTCTATTGTTTTGCAATGAGATAAGTAAAATATTTAAAGATTTAACCAAAACACTAAATTTATCAAATAATGATTTTATAAGAACTACAGAAGATAGACATAAAAAATCAGCAACAAACATCTGGAATATTCTTGAAAAAAAAAATGAAATTTATTTATCTAAATATTCTGGTTGGTATTCGGTATCTGATGAAGCATTTTATTCCGAGGACGAAATTGAAGATATTGATGGCAAGAAACAATCAACACTATCTGGCTCACCTGTAGAATGGGTTGAAGAAGAGTCATATTTTTTTAAATTATCTAAGTGGCAAGAACCCTTATTGAAATTTTATTCTGAAAATGAAAATTTTATATTACCCACATCCAGAAAGAATGAAGTTATTAGTTTTGTTAAAGGAGGACTTAAGGATTTATCTGTTAGTAGAAAATCTTTTAAATGGGGAATACCAGTTCCTTCAAATTCTGATCATGTAATGTACGTGTGGTTGGATGCTTTAACTAATTATTTAAGTGCATTAAATTACCCAAATGAAAATGATCAAATGTATAAAAACTTTTGGCCAGCTGATTTACATATTATAGGTAAAGATATTTTACGTTTTCATGCAGTTTACTGGCCTGCATTTTTGTTAGCTGCAGACATTAAACCCCCTAAAAGAGTTTATGGTCATGGATGGATACTTTCTGGAGATCAAAAAATGTCTAAATCAAAAGGAAATATCCTAGATCCATTAGAAATTATTAAAACTTATGGACTGGATCCATTAAGATATTATCTTATTAAAGAAGTATCTTTTGGTAATGATGGAAATATTTCTGAAGAAAAGTTAGAAAACTGCATTAATAGTGATTTAGCAAATAATTATGGAAATTTATGTCAAAGAGTTATTTCTTTTTGTGAAAAAAATACAAATTTAAAAATTTCTGAAAATATAAATTTTACTGATAATGATAAATCAATTCTTTCTATTTATGAAAAAGCATTTAATGAAATATTAGATTTTATTGATCAGCAGGATATTAATTCATATATAAATTTTATTGTTACACAATTGTTTGCTGCAAATAAATATTTTAATGACGAAGCTCCTTGGAAAAAAAAATCAGATGAAATAAGATTAAACACAATAATATATACGTCTTTAGAATTGATTAGAAAAGTAACAATATTGTTATATCCTATTATTCCAACAACATCTTTAAAGGTATTAAATATATTTGGTATTAAGGAAAAAGATTTAAAATTTGAAACTATAATTGATCATAATTATATAAAAAAAGGATCTAAGATAAAAAAAATTGGTATTCTTTTTAAGAAAATAGAAAAAAATGATTGATTCTCACTGCCATTTAGATCATGAGCCAATTTTAAGTAACTTATCTGAAATATTAGTTAGATCAAAAAATATAGGTATAGAAAAACTTCTAACTATATGTACTACAGAAGCTAGCTTTGTTAATATCTTAAAATTAATAGAAAAAGACTCAATTATATACGGAACATATGGAATTCATCCTCATGAAACTAATAATTTTTTTATATCAAAAAATGAGATCATTAAAAAAGTTAATTCAAATAAAAAAATTATAGGTGTAGGTGAAACTGGTCTCGATTTTTATTACAATAATAGTGATAAAAAATCTCAAATAGAAAGTTTTAATAATCATATTGAGGCTGCAATTGATTTAGATGTTCCATTAATTGTTCACTCACGAAATGCAGAAAAAGAAACTTATGATATACTTTTAAAATATAAGGAAAAAAAACCAAAAATACTTATGCATTGTTTTACTGGATCGGCTTATTTTGCCGAAAAATTAAAAAATTTAGATGTTTTTTTTTCAGCAAGTGGAATTATTACATTTAAAAATAGTACTGAATTACAAAATACATTTAAAACAATTCCTCTGGAAAAACTTTTAATTGAGACTGATAGTCCGTTTTTAGCCCCAACACCAATGCGTGGAAAAAAAAATGAACCAAGCTTTATTAAGTATACATTAGAAAAATTAGCTGAATTAAAGAATATATCTATTAAAGAAATGGATGTAATTAGTACAAATAATTTTAACAATCTTTTTTTTAATGAATTTTAAATTTACTCTTTTAGGCACAGGAAGCTCGATGGGAGTGCCAAGACCAGATGGTTTTTTTGGTAAGTGCAATCCAAAAAATAAAAAAAATTTTAGAACAAGATGTTCTGCTCTTATCACTTTTGGAAAATCTAATATTTTAATTGATACCAGTCCAGACTTAAGACAACAATTATTAAATAAAAAAATAAAATCAATCAATCAAGTTTTATATACTCACATGCATGCTGATCAAACTCATGGAATTAATGATTTAAGAATTTTTTATTTAAAACAAAGAAAAAAAATTCCTGTATATTGTGATAAACCAACTGCAAAATATCTTTATAAAAATTTTTCATATTGTTTTAAAAAAAAATATGATTATCCAGCTTTTTTAACTTTAAAAAATTTAAAAAAAAATTTTGTAATTAAAGATTCAACTTATAAAATTAATATAAAGGCTATAAAAGTTAAACATGGTTTAATTGATACTATTGCCTATATTGTAAATAAAGAATTAGCTTATATTAGTGATGCAAATGAATTTTATCAAAAAGATTTTAATAACTTTAAAGGTTTAAAATACTTAATAATTGATTGTCTAAGATTTGATAAACACCCTTCACATTTTAATTTAGACGATGTATTAAGAATTGAAAGAATATTAAAACCAAAAAAAACAATATTAACTAATTTACACTCAGACCTCGATTATAACAAATTATTGAAAATATTACCTAATAATATATTACCTGGCTATGATGGTTTAAGTATTAATATTTAAAATGCACAAAAATACAATTATTATAACTGGTGGAGCTGGATTTGTTGGATCAAATTTAATTTCTTTACTTTTAAAAAAAACTAAATTTAAGATCATTAGTATAGACAATTATTCTACTGGTGCCCGTAAAAATCATGTTAAAAATAGAAGAGTAAGATATGTGAAAGGTGACACAAAAAATATTACAAAAATAATTAAAAACCCAAAAAAAATAGTTTCTTTATTTCATTTTGGTGAGTTTTCTCGAATCTATCAAAGTTTTCTTCAAATGAATGATTGTATAAATTCTAATACAATAGGTTCTAATGAAGTTTTTAATTATTGTTTAAAGAATAATATAAAATTAATTTATTCTGCTACTTCTGCTACCTTAGGTAATAAAGGTAATGATAAAAATTTATCACCATATGCATTTACAAAAGCTAAAAATTTAGAATTATTAGAGAATTTGAAGAAATGGTTCAATTTCAAATATGAAGTCATATATTTTTATAACGTATATGGTCCCAATCAAATTTGTAAAGGTAAAATGGCTACAGTTATAGGAATTTTTGAAGATTGTTATAAAAAAAATAAACCATTAGGTGTTGTAAAACCTGGGACACAATCAAGAAGATTCACACATATTTATGATACAGTTCAAATTTGCTATTTGGCATGGAAAAACAATAAATGTAGACATTACAGCATCTCAAATCATAAAAGTTATACGATTTTACAAGTAGCAAAAATGTTTGGATCGAAAATTAAGTTTTTAAATTCAAGACCTGGTGAAAGATTTGCTTCAGCTCTTACAAATTTAAATCTAAATAATAAAGTTTTTAAATATTTTGGAAAAATTAGTCTAAAAGATTATATAAAAAACATTACTCAATAAAAATTTTAACTTAATAATTCTTCTATTTTTTCTACTATTTTTTTTGACAACGGATTTGTAAAAGATGCAAAAGTATCTATTATTTTACCCTCTTTGTTGATAAGTATTTTATGAAAATTCCATTTAGGGACCGCAGCTTTTCCATAATTGTTTTCAGCCCATTTATATATTTCATGTGCATCTTTTCCTTTAACCTCAATTATAGTTGAAAGTGGAAAATCAATATTAAAATTCACCTCACAAAATTGTTTAACATCTTTATCATTATTTTTTTCTTGATTAAATGAATTTGAAGGTATTCCTAATACAATTAAACCTTTAGATTTATATTTGTCCCATAAAACTTGTAAATCATCATATTGTTTTGTAAATCCACAATAACTTGCTGTATTGACTAGAAGCACAACTTTATTTTTATAATCTTCTAAGTTTATTGTGTCTCCTGAAATACCTTTTATATTAAAATCGAAAAAAACTTTTTCGTAATTCGATACAGCTGTATTTTTAAAAAAAAACATTAAAAATGTTATTGCAATAATTAGAACTTTTTTCATTAAAAAATTATTTATTTGGTGTAAGTAATATCAAAAAGTAACCAAATAAAGTGGATAATAATGACCCAGTTAAAACACCAATCTTTACACCGTCCATATATTGAAGATTTTCAGCAAAAGCTAAATTTCCAACAAATAAACTCATGGTAAATCCAATGCCAGTCAATACTCCAACTCCATAAAAATTATACCAACTTGTATTGTTAGGCATTTGAGCTACCTTAAGTTTAATTGATACATAAGAAAATATAAAAACACCAAATTGTTTACCTAAAAATAATCCTAAAACAATACCGAGAGGAACTTTATCTAATAATGAATTAAAAGATAATCCATCAAGTGATACTCCTGCATTGGCAAACGCGAACAAAGGCATAATCCCAAAGGCAACATATGGACTTATTGAATGCTCTACTTTAATTAATAATGAAAAATCTTTTTCTTTTTTTCTGTGTGGAATTGTCATTGCCAACAATACCCCAGCTATGGTTGCGTGGATTCCAGAATTGTGAGTAAAGTCCCAAAGAAATAATCCAACTATTAAATAGGGAAGAAACTTTTTAATATTAAACTTATTTATAACTATTAAAACTAAAAAAGCAGCTAACATTAAAGTTAAATATTTTATACTCAGATCACCTGAATAAAATAATGCAATTATAACAATAGCACCCAGGTCATCTATAATTGCAAGTGCAGTCAAGAACACCTTTAATGATAAAGGAACTCTTTTTCCTAACAAAGACAAGACCCCTAATGAAAAAGCAATGTCTGTAGCTGAAGGTATAGCCCATCCATTTAAAGTTTCACTATCACCAAGATTAATAAAAATATAAACTAAAGCAGGAACAAGCATCCCGCCAACTGCAGCAATTATTGGCAGTAAAGCTTGTTTTATATTTGAAAGCTCACCTTGTAAAAATTCTCTTTTAATTTCAAGAGTTACAAAAAAGAAAAATATTGCCATTAATGCATCATTTATCCAATGAATAACACTAAGCTTTAGTCCAAATTCGTTTATACCTAAAAATAGATATTTATTTAAAGTAGAAAAGTATAAATCAGATAAATTTGAATTACTTATAATAAGAGCTATTATTGCTGCAAATAAAAGGACTAATCCACTTGCTGCTTCTAATTTAAAAAACCATTTAAATGGTTTAGACAAAACATTAATCATATTTTAAATTAAATCATTAAAAAAAAGCCTTATATCTTTAAGTGACTCATACAGGTTATTTAATAAAAATTCAATATTAGGTATTACTATACCAATAGGATATTTAAAAGTATCGAGTATAATTATAAAAGCTACAAAAGAAATAATAAAAACAATTATCAGGTTTTGGATTTTTAATTTTTTCTTTTTCTTATTTGCTTTTGATTTGAAGGGTAAATTTTGATTTTGATTATTTTCAATATTCTTGATTATAGGTTTAATATTTTTCGATACTCTTTTAATATCAGTTTTTGGTTTTGTTATTTTTTTTGAGGTATATGGAATTTTTTCATTAATATTAATGTCTTTTTTTATTTCCTCTAACGAAGATTTCGAAATATTTTCTTCTTTTTCTTTTTTAAAAAACCATTGATAATTACAGCTACTACATTCTAATAATCTTCCCTCATCTGGAATTAAATTAGAGTTTATATCAAATTTTTTATTACAATTTGTACACGTAATAATCATTAATCATTTATATCTGATTCTTTTTAAAAAGCCTTATAATAGATACTATTTATCCTTTGAAATTATTAATATCTAATGTATTAGTAGCTCAATCGGGGCGTAGCGCAGCCTGGTAGCGCATCTGGTTTGGGACCAGAGGGTCGCAGGTTCAAATCCTGCCGCCCCGACCATTTTTATGAATAAAGCTAAAATCTACATACCTACAAAAACCTCTATGCAATCAGGGCTAGGTAAAACTAATAAATGGGTCCTAGAATTTGAAACCAAAGATACAGGTATTAATCCTTTAATGGGATGGGAAACAAGCACTAACACTTTATCAGAACTTAATTTAGAATTTTCAACTAAAGAGTTAGCCATTGAATATGCTAAAAAAAATAAAATTGATTTTGAGATAATTGAACCAAAAAAAAGAAAAATTACTAAAAAGTCCTATGCAGATAATTTTCTAAAATAATTTAAATGTTTAAATTTTTTACACAAAAGGAATGGTTTTTATGGAGTATATTGGGAACAATATTTATTTTGATTTCAACTTGGTACCAAGTACAATTAGATGTTAAAATTAATGAGTGGTTCGGAGAATTTTATGATACTCTTCAAAAAGCTTTAACTACACCAAACTCCGTAACTGAAAGTGAATTTATAGAGTATCTATTTACTTTTGCTAAAATTGCAGCTTTGTGGATAATTATTGCAGTCTTTACTGGTTTTTTTACTAGCCATTGGGTTTTTAGATGGAGAACTTCAATGGCAAATTATTATCATGATCAATGGTTGAAAGCTCGATTGACTGAAGGTGCATCACAACGTGTTCAAGAAGATACTTTAAAATTTGCTAGAATTTTGGAAGGTCTTGGTACTGGTTTATTAGATAGTATAATGACATTGATAGCATTTACACCAATTCTATGGAGTTTATCTAAACAAATTAATGTTTTACCTTGGATAGGGGAGGTGAATCACGCATTGGTGTGGGTTGCTATTATCTCAGCTCTTGGAGGAACTTTATTACTTGCTGCTGTTGGAATTAAGTTACCTGGTATTGAATACGACATACAAAAAGAAGAGGCTGGATATAGAAAAGAATTAGTTCTTGGTGAAGAAGATCCAATAAGAGCAGCACCACCTACTATTGGACAATTATATAATAGAGTAAGAGGTATTCATTATAAATCTTATTTTCATTATCTATATTTCAATACTGTTAAATGGAGTTATTTTCAAGGTATGGTAATAGTTCCTTATTTAGCTTTAGCACCTACGATTGTTACAGGTGCTATTACTTTGGGTTTTGTTCAACAAATTACAAGGGCCTTTGGAAGAGTTGAAGGATCACTACAGTACTTAGTAAAAAGTTGGTCAACCATTGTCGAATTTATATCAGTTTGGAAAAGATTGAGTGAATTTGAATCCAAATTACATTTAAATAAAGCTATTGAAGAAAAAATTCAATGACAATTGATAAAAAATATATAGATCAATTTGTCAATGTTTCATCTAAAGCAGCTTTGGCTTCTTCATATTTAGTTGGTAAAAAAGATAAAATTGCTGCCGATCAAGCTGCTGTGGACTCTATGAGAAAAGAACTAAACAAAATTGAAATGCTTGGAAAAATCGTAATTGGGGAAGGATCATTAGATGAAGCTCCAATGTTATATACTGGGGAATTGGTTGGTAATAACAATGGACCAAATTTTGACATAGCAGTAGATCCATTAGAAGGTACAAATTTTGCTGCAAATAATTTACCAGGAGCCATATCAGTTCTTGCTATAGCTGAAAAAGGATGTCTTTTTAATGCACCTGAAACATACATGGATAAGATTGCAACAGGCAAAGTAGAAAAAGGACTAATTGATTTAGACAATCCATTAAAAAAAAATATATCTAATTTAGCTGATTACCTAAACAAAGATATTTCATCAATAACAGCCTGTATTTTAGATAGACCTAGACATAAAAAAATTATTAATGAATTAAATAATTTAAAAGTTAAGCTTAAGCTAATATCAGATGGGGACGTTTTAGGTGCTATTTATGTATCAGATCCAAAATATAAAACAGATATTTATTTAGGTATTGGGGGTGGCCCCGAAGGTGTTTTAGCTGCATCTGCTCTTGATACATATAATTGTCATTTTCAAGGAAGATTTATTTTTGATAATGAAAAAAACATAAATGAGGCAAGAAAAATGGGTATAAAAGATTTAAATAAAAAATATGAATTAAATGAAATAGTAAAAGGTGATTCAATCTTCTGTGCCACTGCAATTACTTCCACTGAAATGTTATCTGGTATTAAAATAGACGGCTATAATTATGAATCTGAAACTTTAGTTACACATAAAAGTTCAAATTTAAAAAAGATTATTAAAAAAACTGACTCTTTAAGTGAATGAATTCATTTGATGACAATAATTAAACTTGATAAATAATTACTTTTAAAATAAAAGATCTCCTCATGGTCCCTTCGTCTATCGGTTAGGACACGTGGTTTTCATCCTCGAAAGAGGGGTTCGATTCCCCTAGGGACCGCCATTAGCTAATGTATTTTTATGTATATATAATTAAAACTAAGCTTTCTAAAATAAACAAAACTTACGTTGGTTACACTAACAATCTTAAAAAACGCTTATTTAATCACAACAATAATAAAGGAGCAAAATCAACAAAAGGTCATAAATGGGAATTAATTTATAAGAAAAGATTTATATCAAAATCTGAAGCTATGTCTTATGAATATAAACTTAAAAAAAATAGAAAATTAAAAAAAGAAATCATAGAAAAAATTACAAATAACTAAATGAAAAAAAAAATTGCTATAATTTTACCTTACAAAGAAATTTATTCAGAAAATTATGCTGGTGCTGCATCAATATGGGTTAAAGATTATTCATTACTGTCATCACTCTCATCACAAACTATTATTTACGGAAATCTAGACAAAAAACTAAAACCTCTTTCCAAGAACTTTAAAAATATAAATATTTCAAAAACGAGTTTTTCAAAAACAAAAAAATATATTAATTTTTTTTATCAAGATTATTTAAAAAAAAAATTTGAAGTCATTGAAATACACAATAGGCCTGAATATCTTAATTTTTTAATAAATAAAAAGATTAAATCAAAATTAATATTTTTTTTTCACAACAATCCACAAGATATAAGAGGTTCAAAAACAATTAAAGAAAGAATCAAAATTCTTGAAAATACAGATAAAGTTTTCTTCGTAAGTTTATGGACAAAAAGAAAATTTTTTGAAGGATTGCCATTTAAAACTAAATCCAACTGTGAAATTTTATATCCTTCTATTAAAAAATTGAAAAATTTTAATTTTAATAAAAAAAAACAAATTATATTTACTGGAAAATTAAACTCATCAAAAGGATATGATTTATTTGGAAATGCCATAATAAGAATATTAAATAAATATCCAAAATGGAAAGCAATAGTGGCTGGGAACGAACCTCGTGAAAAATATGATTTTAAGCATAAAAATTTAAAGATTTATTCTTGGTTACCTCATAATAAAATTTTAAATTTATATAACTCCTCTTCGATATCAGTGGTTCCCTCGAGATGGGAAGAACCTTTTGGTAGAACTTCGATGGAATCGGCAGCTAACGGATGTGCAACTATAACTTCACAAAAAGGTGGGTTGATGGAAACTTTTAGAAATGATCTATACTTAAAAATTTTGAATTCATCAGAAATTTTTAATATGATAGAATTTTTAATTAAAAATCCAAAAAAATTAAGATATTACCAAATAAAAAATTTTAAAAATCCAATACATCTTATTGAAGATTTAGTAAATTTCTTAGATACAGTTAAATTCAATTTATTAAAAAAAGATATTTATATTAATAGCTCTGTTGGCCCAAAAATTCTTCACATTTCAAATTTTAATGAAAAGAATAATCAAAGATTATTCAATATTTCTATAGCAACTAAACTAACAAATGGATTAATAAGAAACAACTGTGATGTAATTAATTTCAGTTATAGAAATTATTTATCGCAAAAAGTATTTAGTAATTTGGATAGTGATATTTTAGACATATCAAATAATTATAAACCTGATTTAATCTTGCTTGGACATAATAATATTCTAAAAAGTAATACGATGGAAAAAATCAAAAATAGGAATACAAAAATTGCTCTATGGTATGAAGATCATGTAGTAAATTATGGACCTAATTGGAAAAAAAATTTAGAATTAATTGAAAAAAATCATTTTTTTATTGATAAATATTTTATAACAACTCATCCTAGTGAAATTCAAAGTAATATTAAAAAAAATAAAATCAATTTTTTGCCAGTACCAGTTGATGAAAATATAGAGAATCTTAAAATTTATAACCTCAAACATAGATATAAAGATTTATTTTTTGCTCTTAGTCATGGAGTTAATTATGGTGGTTTAAGAAGTACCTCTAACGATGAAAGGGAAGATTTTCTTAAAAAAATTCTAAACAAAGGTCAGGGTATAAATTTTCACATTTTAGGTATTAATAATGATAAACCAAAATGGAATTATGATTTTTATAAAGAAATGATGATTTGTAAAATGTCTCTTAATTTGAGTAGAGGAAAGCCTTTAAAATATGCCTCAAGCAATAGAATTGCTTCATATGTAGGAAATGGAATATTAACCTTTATAAATGAAAAAGTTAAATTCCAAGAATTATTTTCTAAAGATGAAATGGTTTTTTACAAAGATGAAGATGATTTGATCAATAAAATAAATGAATTAAAAGATGATCTAACTAGAATCAATAGGATATCAAAAAAAGGTAGGGACAAATACTTCAGAATTTTTAATAATAGAATTGTCGCAGACTCAATTGTATCGAAAACATTCGGTAATACACCTAAATATAAATATGCATGGGAAAAATAAAATTATCTGTATTGCTGGTAAAAATGAATGTGCAATTAAATGTTTAGATTTTATTCTAAAGAAAAATAAAGATTATAAAATTTTAGCTTTACCAAATAAATCTGATAATGGGATTGATACATGGCAAAAATCTTTTAAAAAATTTGCTAAAAAAAAGAATATTGAGATTACAAAATTGAAAAATTTATATAAATTAAAAAATTTATATTTTTTTTCTTTAGAATATGAAGAAATTTTAAAAATAAAAAAATTTGAATCTAAAAGATTATTTAATTTTCATTTCAGTTTATTACCAAAATATAGAGGTTGTCATACAAATTATTATCAAATAGTAAATGGTGAAAAAAAAACAGGAGTCACTTTGCATAAAATAGACGAAGGTATTGATACTGGCAGAATTATCGACAAAATCAAATTTGATATTCCGATAAATACCACTGCATATGAAAATTACCTTAAACTTATGGCTAAATCAGTTATTCTATTTAAAAAAAATATGAATAGAATTTTAAATGATAAATACATATCAAAGAAACAAAACACTAAAAATGGAAGTTACTTTAATAGAAAAAGTGTTAATTATAATAAATTGACCCGCTTTAAATTCATTAAGAACAATATAACGACACACAACAAAATTAGAGCATTAATATTTCAACCATTTCAATTGCCTGTATATAATGGTAATAAAATTATAAAATCAATTTTTAAAAATAAAAAAATAAAACTCAAATTTTTGTAATGATTTACAAAGTTGCTATAATTGGATACGGATATTGGGGGCCTAAGCTTGCTAGAAATATTCAAAACTCAAATGATTTTGAAATAGATTATATTATTGATACATCTAAAAAGAACCTTAGTAATGCAAAAAAGAGTTTTCCATTATCTCGATTTCTTACTAATTATAAAAAATTAGATACTTCTAAAATCGATTTAGTTGTCATATCGACTCCAACAATTACTCATTATAAATTAGCTACTCATTTTTTAAAATATTCTAATGTATTAATCGAAAAACCTTTGGCTTTAAACAATCGTGATGTAAAGAAACTAGAAAAGATTTCAAAAAAAAGTAAAAAAAAATTATTTGTTGACTATCCTTTTATATTCTCTGGTTCAATTAGATTAATCAACAACATAATAAAGAAAAAAAAATATGGTAAACTCTTAGAAATTGAAAGTTTTCGAGAACAAGCTCCAATTAGAAAAGACTCTGATGTTGTATGGGATTTAGGTGTTCATGACATATCAATTTTGAGATTTTTACTTAAATCAAATCCTATAAAAATAAAATCAATAAAATATAATACTATTAAAACAAAACAAAAAGATACCGCATATATCAACTTGAATTATAGAGATAATCTTAAAGTTTTTATTAAAAATTCTTGGATTTCACCCGTAAAAATAAGAATTATGAAATTTAAATTTGAAAAGGGAATAGTAATTTGTGATGAAAATGAACCAATTTATAAACTTAAAGTTTTTACTCGTAAGAATAATAAAACTATGATTTATAAACTAGAACTTCCTGAGATAGATTTATCTGAACCATTATTTAATTTAATCGAATATGTGGCAAAATCAATGAAGACTAATTCAAATTTGATTTTTAAAAAAAATTTTAATATTGATATAACTAGAGTCTTGGAAAAAATTTGAAATGATCAAGTTTTTAGATTTAATTAAACAGGATAAAAATATACATAAATCTGCTTTAAAAAAGGTAAGTAAACTTTTTAAAAAAGGTGATTTTATATTAGGAAAAGAAGTTAAGCTTTTTGAAAAAAATTTTAGTAAATTTTGTGGATCAAAATATGCTATCGGTTGTGCTAATGGTACTGACGCCCTTACTTTGGCTTTAAAATCTTTAAATCTTCCAAAAAATTCTGAAGTTTTAATACCTGCTATGACTTATTGTTCGACAGCTTTTGCTGTAATTGAAGCAAATTTAATTCCTGTATTGGTAGATACAGAAAAATTTTCTTCAACAATAGATTTAAAACAATTACAAAAAAAGATAACTAACAAGACCAAAGTAATAATGCCAGTACATTTATACGGTTCAACTGCGAATTTGAGAAAAATTAAAAAAATTATAAACAAAAAAAAGATTTATTTAATTGATGATTGCTCTCAAGCTCATGGCGCTTTTGATGATTCTGATCCATATAAAAGAAAAATTGGATCAACAACTGACATTTCCTGCTTTAGTTTATATCCAGGAAAAAATTTAGGTGCTTATGGAGATGCTGGCATAATAACAACAAATAGTCTAAATTTTTATTTAAGATTAAAAAAACTTAGAAATTTAGGCTCAGAAAAAAAATTTATACACGACTATGTTGGATTGAATAGTAGATTAGATACAATTCAGGCTATTATATTAAACGAAAAATTAAAAAATTTAGCTTTTTATAATAAAAAGAGACAAAAAATTGCTGAATTTTATAACAATAATATAAATAATAAGAAAATAACAAAGCTAAAATATTCAAAATCATGTGTCTATCATCAATATGTAATCTTAGTTAATAATAGAAAAAATTTGATAAAGATATTTGATAGTAAAAAAATACAATATGGTTTCCATTATCCATATGCGATTCATCAATTAAACGTTTTTAAAAAGACATTTAAAAATCAACGATTTAGAAATGCAGAAATTTTAGCAAAAAAATCAATAAGTTTGCCGATAGATCCAAATCTTTCAAAAAAAGAACTTAATTATATTATAAAAACACTTAATGAATTCTAATGTTGAAAAAGTTATTGTATTTAAAAATGATGCAGTAGGTGACCTAGTTCAAAGCCTAAACGCAATTAATAATATAATAGATTTTCATAAAAACAAAAATATAGAAATCTACTTATCCGAAAGAAGTGAAAAATTTAAATTCTTAATTAATAATAGAAATATAATCTATAAAAAAATTAATTATAATCTTAGTTTCATAGAAAAGATTAATCTTTTATTTTATCTTATCCGAAATAAGGTAACTAAAATTTATATTTTAACTCCAAAAAATTTTTATTTTTTTTTACCTATATTATTTCGCAATATTAAGTTTTATGGATTATGTATTAACGGTCCAAATAGTTATAAAAGACCATCCTCATTTTTAAGAAAGTATCTATTTAAATATGTAATTAATGATAGAGGGGCTATTTACAAAAGAGATCATACTAGTAAACTACAGGAAAATCTTACAAAAGAAATAGATAATAAGAGCGGTAATAATATTAATTTCAAATTAAATGTATCGGATTTTCTAAAAAAAAATTTACCAAATAACTTTGTATATTTTCATTTAAAAAAGAATATTACTGATAGATTAGATTGGAGCATTGATGATTTATTAAAATTATTTAATTTTTTTTTAAAACATTATGACTACGTTGTTTTTTCTAGAGATATAGAAAATAAAAATAAAAAAGATATTTTAAAAGAAAAATTCAAAATTGTTGACTTTGAAAATAAGAAAATAATAAATAATAGTTTAAATTCAAAAATACTTTTATTTGATAATATTAAAGGTGAAGATTTATATAATACAATTACTAGTTCCTCAAAAGTTATAGCTTTTCATGGAATGATGACTAATTTAGCCTCTATTAGAAAGAAAAAAACTATTGATATGTGGTTTTGTGATATCAATAATTATAATGACTATAGAAATTATAGAAATGCATTTTATGAATTTAAACCAAAATATAATGGGTATGATTTTATAATTCCTAGTAAAAAAATTACTAAAACAATAAAGAAATTGTCTAATTTTATCTAAATGAAAAAGATCATATTAAGACTCTCGAATGAAATAGGTAATCAAATGTTTATGTATGCATCTGCTTACTCAATTTCTAAAAAAATGAATAGAAATTTATTTCTTGATAATGAAACTGCATACTTATCCAAAAAAAATGTAAGTAAATATGGTTTATATAATTTTAAAGTATCTTCTCCGATTGCCGAAGATAAACTTAAATTCAAAAACAATTATGGTTATATTAAGCGGAAATTTTTTTTAAAAACAGAATTTTTAAGACCCTCAAAAAAGTTTTTTATTGAAAAAAAAGATAAAAATAAAATTACTTTTTTTGATGAAAAATTTATCAATAATAAATTTGATGATGTAATCTATTTAGAAGGTCATTTTGAAAGTCCAAAATATTTTATTAACCATCAAAAAGATATCATGAATGAGTTTAAATTTAAGGATGAATTAAAATTTAAAAATATTCCTTTTTTTAATCAAATTAATACTGAAAATTCTGTAGGAATATGTATTAGACAAAATCGATTTTCTGAAGGAAGAGGAAAAAATACCTCCAAAAATGCTGAAAAATCACGAAAATTCACGCTAGAACAAATCAGATATATAAATAAATCGGTTTCATTAATAAAAACAAAACTTAATAATCCAATTTTTTATCTTTGGTCGAATGATTTATTTTCAATACCTGAAGATTTATTAGAATTTAAATTTAAAAAAATTGATTTAACTTCGCAGAAAATTAAATTTGATCAAAGAATTTATAGTCTTTTTTTGTTATCACAATGCAAACATTTCATCGTTACAACATCTACGTTTAACTGGTGGGGGGCATGGTTATCTAATTATAAAAATAAAATCATAATTAGACCAGATGATATTTTTTTTTCTAATTTTCGAGTGAATAATAGAGATTTTTGGCCTAACGATTGGATTAAGCTAGGCTTTTAATATTCTTTTGATAGTAATCCCAAATTTGAATATCATATTGATTGTTATTAATAATATCCTTATTTTCTTCAAGTGAATATGTTTTTTTTTCTTTTTGTCTTTTTCCTATATGTTTCATCTCTTTTTGAATATTCAGTTTCGTCTTTAGAATATCAATATCTTTATCTAAATTTTCAAAATTTATTATAAAAAAAAAGTTATTTAGATTTTGTTTTGCTTTTTCATATGTTTTTTCATTTATATCGCAAGTCAAATCTCCAATCAAAAATTTACAAAAACAATTTTGATTAATTTTAACTTTTGTAACAAAATAACTTAAACCTTTTTTGGCTTGATTATGAAAAGCTAATTTTTTATTATTAAGTTGCATTTCATAAAAAGATTTAATTCTATCCACTGGATTACGTATAACTGTTATATATTTAAATTTTGATGGATCACAATTTATTGAAACTAAATTATGTGCAGAATTAAATATGTTTATATTATTTTCATATAAAAAAGTACTTATTGATGTACCAGCTGATTTAGGTGGGTGCACAAAACTATATTGATCTTCTTTAAGTTCGTAAGTACTAGAATATATTCTAGAATGTTTAATTTGATATTTATGAAAATTTTCTGTTAAAAAAAAATAGTCTATCAATTTACAATAAAATCTTTCTATCTCTTTTAAAATTTTACGCATCTGTGCCTTTTATATCTTAATTTTATTTAATGCATTATTTTTAAATATATTAGCCTCTCTTATATATCTTCTGACCATTTGTGTTGTCTTATGTCCTGTCATAGCCATTATGCTACGTTCATCTGCACCAGACTCAGCTGCTACTGTTGCAAATCCAGACCTTAAGCTATGACCTGCAAAATTTTTATTTTCTATTCCTGCCAAATTTAAATATTTTTTCATTAATAACACTACAGATTGGTCTGTTAATCTTTTACTTGTTAAAGTTGATCCTTTAGAAAATCTTCTAAATATAGGTCCTGATTTGATTTTAGAAATTTCTAACCATTTTTTTAAATTTACAACTGGACAATAAATTTCATTTGTAAAGTAGGGTAGACCTTTAATCATTCCCTCACCAAATTGATCTGTTTTTGATCTTTTAATAGTTATTTTTACTCCCTCAGGTACAAATTCTAAATCTTCATGATCAATAGAAATGAGCTCTGTTCGTCTAAAACCACCTCCAAAGCCTATTAAGATTATAGACTTATCCCTTTGTCTTTTAATTTCCTCAGTCTTTTGTTGATTTATTACATTAATTATTGATTTTAAATGATTGATTAATATAGGTT
>CEUZ01236974.1_pt1 | contig 31132 bp, 34 predicted proteins | sample 361511 | NCBI WGS metagenome assembly CEUZ01 (sample SAMEA2622822, study PRJEB7988) | marine metagenome | biome: marine biome (ENVO:00000447); feature: surface water layer (ENVO:00002042); material: "saline water (ENVO:00002010), including plankton (ENVO:xxxxxxxx)" | depth 5 m | reverse complement strand
TTAATGATTGGACCTACAGGAGTAGGAAAAACAGAAATTTCAAGAAGGCTTTCAAAACTCGCCGAGGCACCTTTTGTTAAAGTGGAAGCTACGAGATTTACTGAAGTTGGATATGTTGGAAGGGACGTAGAGCAAATAGTAAGAGATTTATTAGAAATTGCTATTGCTATGGAAAAAGTAAAAAAAAGAAAAGAAGTCTATGCAAAAGCACAGAAACAAGCAGAGGAAAAAGTTCTGGATGCGATTGTAGGAAATAAGGCTAGCATTGCAACAAGAGAAAGTTTTAGAAAAAGACTAAGAAATGGAGACTTAGACGATAACGAAATTGAAATAGCTGTTAATGAAAGTAGTTCAATGCCGTCATTTGAAATTCCAGGTATGCCTGGCGCGAATGTAGGGATGATTAATATTGGTGAAATGCTTGGTAAATCAATGGGTAATAAACCAAAGAAAAAAAAGATGTCAGTAAAAGAGTCTCATGAAATTTTAATCAATGAAGAGTCTGATAAATTAATTGAACAAGATAAAATAATTAAAGAGGCCAAGAACTCAACAGAAAACAATGGTATAGTTTTCCTAGACGAAATTGATAAAATTTCCGCAAGAACAGATCGTGTTGGTGGCGATGTCTCTAGAGAGGGTGTTCAGAGAGATCTATTACCGTTGATTGAAGGGACCACTGTGAGTACAAAATATGGACCAATCAAAACAGATCATATTTTATTTATTGCCTCTGGAGCATTCCAATTAGCTAAACCTTCTGACCTTCTACCGGAATTACAAGGTCGGTTACCAATAAGAGTTGAATTAGATGCACTTACAAGTGAAGATTTTAAAAGAATTTTAAAAGAACCAGATAATAGTTTGATTAAACAATACAAAGCACTTTTAAAAACAGAAAATGTAGATTTAGAATTTTCTGATGATGGGATTGATACTATTGCAGCATTAGCAACAGAGGTAAATTCAACTGTTGAAAATATTGGAGCAAGAAGATTGCATACCATTATTGAGAGAGTTTTGGACGACATAAGTTTCACTGCTACTGATAAATCTGGTGAGAAAATTATTGTAAACTCAGATTATGTTAAAAAAAATCTGGGTGAATTAGTTAAAGATACAGACTTGACAAAATTTATTCTTTAATTTTTTTTAAAAAAATATTAAAAGCTCCGCTTCCACCGTCGTTATAATTAGCCGTTTCCATTTTTATAATACATTTCATCAATTCTTTTTTAGATTTAATGAATTCTGGAACAGAGTGCTTTAAAATACTTAAATCTTTCGATATATATGGATTCTCCTCACTAGAGGATCTTAGTCCTTTTCCTGTTATAACCTTTATTTTGTGAACTCCTTCATGAAAGCATTTTATGATAAATTTATCTATTGCATCATTAGCATCTTCCAAAGAAAAACCATGTAGATCAATCACTCTATAAGTTTTCTGCCTAATATTACCAATGTTTTTGGAGTCTTTATCTTCTATTTTTTCTTTATTCGTTAAAAAATTATTCCAGTCTTTTTTGTCTTTATCTGAAATTCTACTAGTCAATTATGTAAGTGTATCTTCTAAATGCCAATTAGGATTGTTTGATCTAGTGTCTCTTGAAAAAACCCAAGTATCATAAATTTTTTTTATTTTATCTGGGTCACCTGAAATAATCTTTTTATCTTTATCTTTTATACAGGTGATTACTTCGCTTACAAAATCTACCGTTACCTTTAATATTTGATCAATATTTTTATGTTCTTTAATAGATGCTGAATTTACCCCAACAAATGTTATTTCTGCATAATGGCCCCTCTTCGACCTATCCTTTAAGGCTTCATTAAACTGATCATAAATTTTTTTGCTTAGTAACGGTTTGCTTTTTGTAAGTTTGTTATCGTTGTCACTAAAATCTGTTATTATTGTCTCGTAAGCAATTTTTGCACCTTTTAAAAACTCTTTTTTTGCTTGTTCATCAAATGAATTTTCCTTTTTGTATTCTTTTTTAAGAATTGTTTTTGGAAAGGCCTCTTCAAACTCCTCGCCAATTTTCCCTTCAAATCCTGACCTCTTTCCCAAAATTCCCCTCAATCTTAAGAAAATAAAGCCGGCTATCATGGCTAAAAGTATTATATCGATATATTCGAAACTATAATTCATAACAATATAATATGTACTATGTTGCTTTATTTCAACTAGCAATTTACAGTGCTGACAAATGAACACACTAATATTACTTATAATTTCTATACCAATTATAGAAATTTATTTATTTATCAAAATTGGATCTGAAATAGGTGCGTTCAACACAATATCTCTTATTTTTTTAACAGCTATTGTGGGTGTTCTTTATGCAAGGTATGAGGGATTTAACACTCTTAAATCAGGGGTATCACAACTATTAAAAAATGAATTACCAATTTATGAAATATTTTCTGGGGCCGCTCTTGCTTTTGCTTCATTACTTTTGATACTTCCTGGATTTGCAACCGATATAATTGGAATATTAATAGTTTTTCCTCCTACAAGAAAAATTCTTTTGAATAAACTCTCAAAAAAATATAGTGAGAAAAATTATAAAAAAGAAGATTATATTAATGGAGAATATGAAGATATAGAGGAAGATGATGACAGAAAAATTTAAAATTTTAACTGAATTCATAAAAGATATGTCAAGTGAAACTGCTGATGTAGAAACCTATTTATTTGTCAAAGATCAAATTTCTAAGTATCATTTAGATATTAATATAAATTCTAAACCAATAAAAAATAAAGTAATTGAAGTTAATACTATTTTAACATTTAGAGATAAAGAAATGCACGAAAAAAAATCTCATTTTGAATTTACTTATACAACTATTATTCAAATTGATGAAACTGTGGTAAGAAAAACAGATTTAGAGAAAATTATTCTATGTGACCTTCAAAATAAAATATATGAAAATATGGAAAAGTGCTTTTTAAGTTTGCTTCATAATTCTGGATTTCCAGAGGTAAAGTTTGAAAAAAAAATAGACTTTGAAAAATTATACAAAGATAGATCTAATTAAAATAATTTTTTTTTAAATTATTTTTCAAAAATTTCGCATGTAAATTTAATTCTTCTTTTGAAGGTTTTATAACTAGCTTAGAAAATACACTTTCATTTTTCTTTATTATGGTATTTCTTTTTTCATTATCGATTTTATTAAAGTTTAAAGTTGGTTCCTTTTGATCGATAAGGTTAATATAAACTTTAGATAGAAGCTCACAATCTATTAAAGCTGTATGGCGTATTCTTTTTTTGTTGTCTATCCTGTACCTTTTGCAAAGAGCATCTAAACTAATTTGGGAACCTGGAAATTTTTCTCTAGCAAGGACCAACGTATCTAAAACATTTTCTTTCTTAATTTCTTTTTTTCCACATAATTTAAGTTCGTTATTAAGATGTGCTAAGTCAAACTCTGCATTATGAATTATCAATTTCTTATTTTCAATAAATTTCAAAAATTCATCCACAACTTCTACAAATTTACTTTTGTCAGACAAAAATTCATCAGTGTAACCGTGGACTTCCAAAGCTTTTTCAGAAACTTTTCTCTCTGGATTCAAATAACAGTGAAATTTTTTCGAAGTAGGCACCTGATTATTAAGTTCAATACATCCAATTTCAACTACCCTATGACCTTCTTTGACTGATAAACCAGTTGTCTCCGTATCTAAAACTACTTCAAGCATCTTTTATTATATTAATTATTTTTTTTACCTCTTTTTGCAAAGTTTTTCTCCTAAAATCGTTTTTAATGATAATTTGTGAATTCTTTTTTTTATATTCTCGAGAAAGTTGTAAATTACTTAAAATTTTAAATATTTTTTTATTGAAGTTTTTTCTTTTCCTTAATCTCAACATAATATCTTTTCTATTTGCGTCTAAGAAAACCAAAACATCTTTTTTCTTATTTAATTTGTTTTCTAATAAAAGTGGAATATCTAAAATAACAAATTTTCTTTTTTTATTTTTTTTCAAAAATTTATTTAATTTTGAGTTTACTTCTGCATGAACAACCTTATTTATTTTTTTTATATTTCTTTTGTTTTTAAGAATTAACTTTAATATTTCAGACTTTTTAATTGGGTAAGAAGTTATCATTTTTGGAAAATTTTTCTTTAGCTTTAAGTATAAATTTTTATTTGAATTATAAATTTTACTAACTTCTTGATCTGCGTTAAATATTGGATAATTAAATAATTTTGAGAAGAAACTTTTTCCACTTCCGATTGGTCCTAAAATTCCTATTCTTTTCATCAATCTAGTAATTTAATTGTTTCTTCGTCTATTTTTGGCATTATACCATGCCACAAAGTAAAAGCCTGATGTGCCTGATAAATAAACATCATCTTTCCATTTTCAATTTTATTTCCTCTCTCTTCTGCCTTTTGTAGAAAAGCCGTTTTACTTGGGTTGTATATAACATCATAAAAAAATTTACCTGATTTTCCCTCGCTATAATCAATTTTAAAACTATCTTTTTTATCAAGACCTATACTGGTAGCGTTGATAATTAGATCGAAATTTGTATTTTTCCCCCATTCGATTGAATCGATATTTTTAAAATTTTTTTTTATAACTTCAATTTTTTCTTTTGACCTATTGCTTAAAATAATTTTGCTTACACCAAGTTTTTGGAGAGCGAATATTATAGAGGGCACAACCCCGCCTGCTCCTAATATAAAAACTTGTTTACCTTTTATTTCAAAATTTAGAAATCTCAGACCCAATTCAAATCCAGCAATATCAGTATTGTGACCAAAAATTTTCTCTTCTTTTTTATAAATTGTATTTACAGAATTAGTTTGTTTAGCTTCATCGCTCAATTGATCAATGAAAGGTATTATTTCCTGTTTAAATGGTACAGTTATATTTATTCCCTTAATTTCATCACTTCTAACTTTTGAAATTATTTCTTTAAAATCTTTTTTATTAACAAGTTTTTTTTCATAAATTGCATCAATATTATTATTTTTTAACCAGTAATTATGTAATTTTGGTGAAAGTGAATGTTGGATTGGATTTCCTATAACTAAGAATTTTTTCATTTTGTTTTATTTACTTTGTTAACAAATTTGTTTAGTAAAAATAAGGCTATTGCAGATAATACAGCGAATAATTCTAATGCATGACCTGAGTTTCCCAAAAAATAGTGAACAAATGCAAATAAAATACAAAATATGAACCAAATTAATATTAACATTATAAGTTTTTTATATATTCTTTTATTTTTTTAACGGGCAATCCCATAATAGTGTTTTCATCTCCTTCGACTTTTGAAAAGAGACCTTTTCCTTCCCCCTCTATTTGGTAAACATTATAAGCATATAACTTTTCGTCTGATATTTTTGATAAATATTCTTCAAGTTGTTTGTGGGAAAGTTCTTTCATTGTTAAAACCGCTTTATCTGTATAGTTCCATATCATTTTACCGTTTTTAGAGATACAAACGGAGCTTATCAAGCAATGTTTATTTCCATTTAGCCTTTTGAGTATTTGCATTGCTTCATTTCTGTTTTTTGGTTTTGAAATAATTTCACCATTAAGATCAATTACACTATCCGCTCCCAAAACTAGACTGTTTGTTTCTTTTTGGCTCACTTTATTTGCCTTAAGTTCTGCAAGATTTTTTGATACTAGTTCCGGAGTTGCCCCGTTATTCAACAAACTTTCTTTTACAGTATCTTCATCAACATTAGAGGCTAAAACAGTACATTCAATGTTATTCTTATCTAATATTTCTTTTCTTACTTTGCTTTTAGAAGCAAGGATTAAATTTTTAAACATTTTTTTTAAATATCTCGTGAATTTTAATTACAGAAGCAGCGGTTTCTTCTACAGATTTTCTTGTAATATCAATTGATGGCCAATTATATTTTTTGAAGGTTTTTTTGGCTTTTTCTACTTCAATTTTTATCTTATCCAAATTTGTGTAGTCAGTATTGTCGGACTCCTTTAGAGATGTCATCCTGTTCTTTCTAATATCTAATAGTCTTTCTGGTTCAGTTGTTAACCCAACAACGCATGAAATTTTTGGGTTATTTTTCAATAACTTTGGAACAGAATTTTCATTAATTAAAGGTATATTAGATGTTTTAAGACCTCTATTTGCTAAATAAATTGACGTAGGAGTTTTTCCAGTTCTACTTACTCCAAGTAAAATAATATCTGATTTCTCGATATCGTCAACTAAGTTTCCATCATCATGATTCATTGTAAATTGTATAGCATCAATTCTATTATAATACTCTTCGTCAAGTGTGTGTTGGGCGCTAGGTATGTGTAGAGCTTTTTGGTTTAATATTTTTGAAAAGTTTAATATCAAATCTCCTAAAACACCAAAACATGGTATTCCTTTTTTAGAACATTTCTGGGTTAAAAATTTAGCAAGTTTACTATCGACTATAGTGTATAAAATTACAGAATTTTTTTCATTTTTAATCATTTCTAAAATCTTAGATATTTGATTTTCTGTTCTGGTGAACGAATATTGATGTGTCTTATACTTAAAATTTTTAAATTGCGCCTTGAGAGCTAGAAATATTCTATCTAATGTTTCGCCAGTGGAATCAGAAATTAAATATATTTGAAATGTATTATTCATTAATAAGGTGTTTATAACTTTATCATAATTTAACAATTACCCTTTTTTTAAAAAAATATTTACATTTTTCCCATATAATTGTTTTTTATTAACATTAATATTCATGTGAATAAGCAATATACAGTTAAAATATTAAAATTAAATAGCGCTTCAAATTAGCCAATATACTGTAATTTTATTAAATATTATGTGTTAATAATGTGTGAAAAAAATGTTTATAAAATTTAACTCTCTATATTCACATTGCATTAAACTAATACTAAAGGATTATTATATATATTAATATGACACCTCTTAAGAACTGTATAAATAAAAAATCAACTAAAAGTAATCCTATATGGTTAATGAGACAAGCTGGTAGATATTTGCCTGAATTTAGAAAAATAAGGAAGATAAATTCTAATTTTATTAAACTTTGTTTAAATGCTAATATTTGCCCAAAAATTACACTTCAGCCTTTAAATAGATTTGATTTAGATGCTGCGATTATTTTTTCCGATATTTTGATGGTACCGTATGGACTTCAACAATCTGTAAAATTTAAAAAAAATTTCGGGCCTCAACTTGGCAATCTTGATTTAGATAATATGGAAACCTTATATCCTAACGTTTTTAGAAAAAAATTAAGTCCAATATATAAATCTATAAAAGAAGTAAAAAACAATATTCTTGTTAAAAATAAGAAAGATTTAATTGGTTTTGTTGGAGCTCCTTGGACCTTACTTGTGTATATGATAAACAGAGTCTCACCAAAAAAAAAATTAAATAAAAACTTCTTTAAAGATAAATTATTATTAAAAAGGCTTTTAAATTTATTAAATAAATTTCTTCAAATTCATATCAAAGAACAAATAAGAAATGGAGCAACAGTTATACAAATTTTTGATAGTTGGGCTGGATTAATTGAGAAAAAAGATTTGGACGAATTTATTTATAAACCAACATTAAAACTAGTTAACTATACTAAATCTCTAAATACTCCTGTTATTTGTTTTCCAAGAAATATAAAAAACTATAAAAATTATTGTGAAATTATAAAACCAGATGTTATCAATATTGACTATAATGTGGATCCAGTTTCAATAAAAAAAAAAATTCATATACCAATTCAAGGGGGATTAGACCCAAAAATATTACTTACAGACAAACCTTCTTTAAAAAAAGAAACAACCAGATATTTAGATATTTTCAAGGATCATCCATATATATTTAATTTAGGACATGGTGTTTTGCCTGAAACAGAACCAAGTATGGTAGAATATTTAATTAATATAGTTAAGGATTATAAATGAAAAATCATCCGGTTGTTAACTTTGGAAAAACAGGAATTTTATTAGTCAATTTAGGAACGCCAGACTCTACTAGCTGGTGGGATATTAGAAAGTATTTGAAAGAATTTTTATCTGATAAAAGGGTAATAGAAGTAAATCCTATAATCTGGAAAATAATTTTAAATTTATTTATTCTAACATTTAGACCCTCCAAAACTGCTAAAGCATATAAAGAAATATGGTTAAAAGATAAAAACATGTCCCCTCTAAGATATTACACCCAAATGCAATCATCTAAATTGAGAGACAAAATAAGTGATAAAGATATTATTATTAATTATGCAATGAGATATGGAAATCCAAGTATAAAAAGTGTTATGAAAAAATTACAAAAAAATGGATGTGAAAATATTATTGTTCTTCCTTTGTATCCTCAATATGCAGCAGCAACCACAGCAACAGTTTGTGATGAAGTTTATAGATCATTAATGACAATGAGATGGCAGCCAAATTTACAAATAATACCTCATTATGAATCAGAAACATTATACGTAGATGCTCTTGTTAATAGTCTTAACAAAAAAATTTCTGAATTAAGTTGGAAACCAGATATTATAATTTCATCTTATCACGGTATTCCTAAAAAATATTTTGAAAAAGGAGATCCATACCATTGCTATTGTCAAAAAACTACGAGACTTATAAAAGAAAAATTTAATAAAATTCCAATTGAGACAACTTTTCAATCTCGATTTGGTCCTCAAGAATGGTTGCAACCATATACAGATAAAACAATTGAAAAATTGCCTAAGGAAGGGAAAAAAAATATTTTGGTTATTTGCCCTGGGTTTTCTTCTGACTGTGTAGAAACATTAGAGGAAATAGCTATACAAGCGAAACAAACATTTTTAGATTCGGGTGGAAAAAACTTCGATACAGTTCCTTGCTTAAATGATAGCGATGATCATATCAATCTATTACATCATTTAGTAAAAAAATATTATGTCAAAAAAAATGACTAAAATATTGATTATTTATTCAACTACTGACGGCCAAACATTTTTAATCTGTGAGAAAATAAAATCAATTTTACAAAAAAAAAACCAAGTGGAATTAGTTTCAATTAATGATATTTATGGAAAGAATATTTCAAATTTTGATAGTGTTATTATAGGAGCAAGCATTAGATACGGCAAGCACAGCTCTAAAGTTATTGATTTCGTAAAAAAGAATAAAACAGTTTTAAGCTACAAAAAGACATCCTTTTTCACTGTAAACGTAGTAGCTAGAAAACATGAAAAAAATACACCAGAAACAAATCCATATATGTTAAAATTTTTAAAAAAAACTAATTGGGAACCAAATAATAAAGCTGTTTTCGCTGGAAAAATTGATTATCCAAAATATGGTTTTATAGATAAACAAATAATTAGATTTATAATGATTTTGACAAATGGCCCAACCGATACGTCTAAATCATATGAATTCACTGATTGGTCCAAAGTTGATCAGTTTGCAAGAGAAATAAGCGAATAAGAGGGCTTGAAAATTATTCATTAGCATATATATTAATATTATCACTCAAAACAATTACCCAAAATCATGAATATCCAAGAACTAAAAACAAAATCGTCTGAAAGCTTAATTGCGCAAGCAGAAAAATTAGGCGTTGAAAATGCCAGTACACTAAGAAAACAAGAAATATTATTTGCTATACTTAAAAAGCTTGCAGAAAAAGGCGAAGAAATTACAGGAGGAGGTGTTCTTCAACTTCTTCAAGATGGATTCGGTTTTTTGAGAGCAATGGAGTCAAATTATCTTCCTGGGCCTGATGACATTTATGTAAGCCCAAGTCAAATAAGAAGGTTTGGTTTAAGAACTGGTGATACTGTAGAAGGGCCTATAAGAGCCCCAAAAGAGAGCGAAAGATATTTCGCATTACTTCAAGTAAGCAAGATTAATTTTGAAGACCCAGAAAAAGCTAGACACAAAATAGCTTTTGACAATCTTACTCCTCTATATCCGAACAAGCAATTAGTTATGGAAGTTGAAACAAATAAAATTGAAAAAAAACCTGACTTAACACCTAGGCTTATTGATTTAGTAAGTCCTATTGGAAAAGGACAAAGATCTTTAATAATATCTCCACCTAAAGCAGGGAAAACAATGATTTTACAAAGTATTGCAAACTCTATCACTGCAAATCACCCTGAGTGTTATTTAATAGTTTTACTTATAGATGAAAGACCAGAGGAAGTTACGGATATGCAGCGTACTGTTAAAGGAGAAGTCATTAGTTCAACATTTGATGAACCAGCTCAAAGACACGTTGCAGTAGCTGAAATGGTTATTGAAAAAGCCAAAAGACTGACTGAACATAAAAAAGACGTTGTCATACTACTGGACTCTATCACCCGACTAGGAAGAGCTTATAATGCTGTAGTACCAAGTTCAGGGAAAGTTTTAACAGGTGGAGTTGATGCGAATGCACTTCAAAGACCCAAAAGGTTTTTTGGAGCTGCTCGAAACATTGAAGAGGGAGGTTCTTTAACTATAATTTCAACTGCCTTAATAGACACTGGAAGCAGAATGGATGAGGTAATCTTTGAGGAATTTAAAGGAACAGGTAATAGCGAAACTATTCTAGACAGAAAAATCTCAGAAAAAAGGATATTTCCAGCAATAGATATTACAAAATCTGGAACAAGAAGAGAAGAGTTGATATTTAATAAAGATGATCTTCAAAAAATGAATGTGTTAAGAAGAATAATAGCTCCAATGGGAACAATGGATGCAATAGAATTTATTAATTCAAAATTAAAAAATACAAAAAATAATTCTGAGTTTTTTAATTCAATGAATAAACCTGCTTAACTAATATAGCCTAACTCTTTCATCTCAACACTAAAGGCTTTTTCGATTTTATTTACCATATCTTCTGCAAGCAGTTTTTTCCATTGACCTACTTTACCTTCTCTAAAAAATAGTTCTTTCTCATTTTCATTTTCTTTAAATCCAAAACTTTTCTCTAAATTTTGTAATTTCTCAAATTTTGTAGTTTCTATAGACTTTTTAATTTTATCCTCATTAATATTTAAGCCATATAGAGAGTTTAAAAAAATTATAATTTTATTGAAACTTTCAGCAGCATTTAAAACTAAATCTTCATATTTTATTATCAATCTAGGGGCTAACTCAAAGTTTTTCCAAGAATTATAGTTTTGTGACCAACTGCCAATTACTGCAAGAGATCTTTCTTCTTTATCATCCACAAATGAACTTTGTATTTTACCTTTTATCATTGCTTCAACAGTAGTTTTGTAATTTGTATTATCGTGATTAGAATAAGAAATTACAATATCCCTTGGATCTCGTACTAGATAAATTGCTCCCATAGTATTATCTTTATTTGTAAATGGGTAGTTTTGGATAGTGCACATTGCATGATGTGTCTTTAAAAATTGAACATCATTAGACAGATTTATTTTATTTTGCACAGTGATCCAATTCATTGCTGACTCAAGAAGATTTTTAGGGTTTTCATTTATATCGGTATAATGCTTAAGTAAAGGAAACTGATTTATTTTAGTTAATGAGCTTAAAGTAAACTCCTCATTATCTTCTAAAAAGTATGAACTTAGAAACGATCTTACCCATGTATTTCCGCTCTTGGGATATGAAGCTATCCAAATGATCATATTTTCGATAAGTTTAACAAAATTTGCAAATTATGGGTATAATATAAAATATAGAATGACAATATTTGCATTATCTAGTGGATCTGGGGCTTCAGGAATAGCTGTAATTAGAATTTCTGGTAGTGAAACTTCAAAAATTATTAAAAAAATTACAGGTCAAGAATTACCCAGTCCAAGGATGGCTTCCCTTCGAAAAATAAACAATATCAACACTTCTGAGCTTATCGATGAAGGCCTAATATTATGGTTTCCTGGCCCAGCGAGCTACACAGGTGAAGATTTAGCTGAAATTCATGTCCATGGAAGTCGTGCAGTCATAAATCAAATTTATTCTACACTTTCTGAATTTGAAAACTGCAGAGTTGCCGAACCTGGTGAATTTACAAAGTTAGCCTTACAAAATGAGAAAATAAATCTTTTAAAAGCAGAAAGTATTGGAGATTTAATTTCATCTGAGACTGAAATACAAAGACAACAAGCGATAGAGATAATGAAAGGAAGCTCTCAGCAAAAATTTAGTGATCTAAGAAACCAACTGATTAAAATATTATCAAATGTAGAAGCTAAAATTGATTTTCCAGAAGAAGATTTACCAAAAGAAATAAGTAAAGAAATTAAAATTACAGCTGAAAAAATTATTTTGACGATAGAAAATATTTTAGATGATCAAAAAGTAGGCGAAAGAATAAGAGCAGGTTTTAAAATTGCCATAGTAGGTCCTCCAAATGTTGGAAAATCGAGCCTTATTAATTTATTGGCGAGTAGAGAAGTTGCTATTGTTTCTGAAATTGCGGGAACAACAAGAGATGTGATAGAAACACATTTAAATATTGACGGTTATCCTGTCATTATATCGGATACAGCCGGAATAAGAGATTCTAAAAATGAAATTGAGCAAAAAGGTATAAAATTAGCTCTTAAAAGAGCAGAAGAAGCAAATTTAAGAGTTGTTATGATAGAGCCAAAAAACCTTAATTTTACTGGCTTTTTGAAGGATTTATTCGATGAGAACTCAATTTTAGTAATTAACAAAATAGATAAAGAAAAAATAAATATTAACGAACAAATAAAAAAATTAGATCCAATTTTAATATCAATTAGCAAAAATTCAAACATCGATAAATTAATACAAAAAATCAGATCTCATTTAAAAAATAAATTTAATAAAACAGAAGATGTTTTCATAACTCGTGAAAGACATAGGCTGCTTCTTCAAGAGTGTTTAGAACATCTTAGACAATTTTATAAAAAAAATGATGTAGAAGATTTTGATAAAGCTGCAGAGGATTTGCGATTAGCAACAAGAAGTTTGGGTAAAATTATTGGAAAAGTGGATGTTGAAGAGATATTAGGTAGTATTTTCAACGATTTTTGCATTGGTAAATAATAGTTATTTTGCTGTGTTTTTTATCATTTTTTGACGATTTTTATTGGTATTCTTAGCTAATTTAACCATATAAATCGAAATCTTGTAAAAATTACAATCACATATAAATTTAACACATGAAAAAAGATTTATCTTTCGACGTAGTTGTCATTGGTGGAGGTCATGCAGGTTGTGAAGCAGCAGCTGCATCTGCAAGGCTGGGTGTGAATACAGCTTTATTTACACACAATAAAAATACAATAGGGGAGATGTCTTGTAACCCAGCAATTGGAGGATTAGGAAAAGGACATCTTGTAAGAGAAATAGATGCATTAGATGGTGTGATGGGTGATATAGCTGACAAATCAGGAATTCAATTTAGATTATTGAATAGAAGCAGAGGCCCAGCAGTTAGAGGGCCACGTACTCAATCTGATAGATCATTATATCGAAAATTTATGCAAGAAAAACTGCTAAACTACTGTAATTTAAGTGTTTTTTCAGACCCAGTAATAAAGTTTATTTTTAATAGAAATATTATAAATGGTTTTGAAACTCTTAAAGGAAATAAAGTTACTTGTAATAAACTTATTTTAACAACGGGCACTTTTTTGAATGGTTTGATACACATAGGAGACAAAAAAACTCCTGCTGGTAGATTTAATGAAAAACCTAGCACTGGATTAAGTGAGCAATTAAAAAAATTCCAATTTAAAATTGGTAGACTTAAAACTGGAACACCTCCTAGATTAGATTCAAGGACAATAAATTTTACAAATCTTGAACAACAATTTGCAGATGATGACCCCTATTTTTTTTCTTTCTTAACAAAAAAAAATTTTAACAAACAAGTTACGTGTTCTATGACTTATACAAATTTAAAAGTTCATAACATCATACAAAAAAATCTATCTAAGAGCGCAATGTATTCAGGAAGCATACAAGGTGTTGGACCAAGATATTGTCCGTCTATCGAAGATAAAATTGTAAAATTTTCTGATAAGAAGAGACATCAAATATTTTTGGAGCCTGAAGGACTAAATGACTATACGATATATCCAAATGGAATATCTACATCCCTGCCTTCTGAGGTTCAACAAGAAATACTCAATAATATCAATGGTTTAGAAAATGTTGTTATTTTGAGACCTGGCTATGCAATTGAATATGATTACGTCGACCCAAGAGAGCTTTTTTTAACACTCGAGACAAAAAAAATTAAGAACTTGTACCTTGCTGGTCAAATAAATGGCACGACTGGCTATGAGGAAGCAGCAGCACAAGGTTTAATAGCTGGCATTAACGCCGCTCTTTCATTCAAGGAACAGGAGCCGTTCATATTAGATAGGTCTGATGCTTATATTGGAGTAATGATAGATGATTTAGTAACTAAAGGTGTAGCAGAGCCTTATAGAATGTTTACATCACGAGCAGAATACCGTCTCAGTTTAAGGTCAGATAATGCAGATCTAAGATTAACTCAAAAAGGCGTTAAAGTTGGACTAGTAACAGATGCTAGGAAAGAGATATTTAAGGAAAAATTTGATAAACTAAGCAAAATTTCTTTCCAGATGACAAACCTAAGTATTTCTCCCTCAAAAGCAGATAAATATGGGATAAAAATTGCTAAAGACGGTGTATTTAGGACAGCTGAGGAAATATTGACTCAAAAATCAGTTAATATGAATAAGATTAGGTCCATATGGCCAGAAATACCTTTTTTTGGTATAGATATTGATGAGCAAGTAGAGATTAATTCTCATTATAGAGGTTATTTAAAGAAGCAAAAAGCTGATATTTTAGCATTCAAGCGAGATGAAAATCTGATTATACCAGATAATATTGATTATGACCAATTCTCAGGTTTATCTAACGAAGTAAAGGCTAAATTTAAGGAAATTAGGCCTAAAACAATGGGCCAAGCACTTAGAATTGATGGAATAACCCCTGCAGCAGTATATATTTTGTTGTCACACGTCAAAAGAAAGTCTATTAAGCATATAGCTTAATGGAATCGAATATAATTAATTATTCAAAATTAGAGCCTCTAAATGTTTCACGTGAAACATTTCCAGATTTAGAGGAGTTTAGGTCATTAATCTTAGAAAGAAATAAAAGCATTAATTTAATAAGCACTAGTTCTGAGAACCAATCAAGGGAAAGACATATAATTGATAGTGCACAAATAGTTGATTTTATTGAAGAAAATGATAATCATTGTACAGACTTAGGTTCAGGATCGGGACTTCCTGGTATTGTTTTAGCAATAATCATGAAACACAGAAAATCGAAGATGAAATTCCATTTATATGAAAAAAGTGTGCTCAAAAGTAAATTTCTAAAAGAAGTTTCTATTAAGCTAAACTTAAACACAAAGATCTTCAACAAGGATATTTTTCAAGAGAGGAATCTTAAAACAGATGTAATAGTTGCAAGAGCATTTAAGCCTCTACCAGTAATTTTAGATTTAGTTAAAGACAATTTTGAAAGTTATAAAAAAATAATTCTCTTTTTAGGTAGAAGTGGAAAAGACATTTTGAAGGACTGCATGAAAAAGTGGAAATTCGAATACAAAGAAAAAAAAAGTTTAACAAACGATGAATCATTCTTAATTAAAATAAACAGTATCGAAAAACATGGCTGAAAAAATTATATCAATAATAAACCAAAAAGGTGGAGTTGGAAAAACGACTACAGTAATAAATCTTTCTGCTGGTCTTTCCTTAAAAGGAAAAAAAATTCTAGTAATAGATTTAGATCCACAAGGAAATGCAACTACTGGATTTGGGTTATCTAATACGGACAGTTCAGATAAAACGATTTATAGTGTTTTAAATGGAACTAAAAAAATTTCTGAGGTAATTTATAAAACTAAGTTCGAGGGCTTAGACTTAATAACATCAAATGTAGATTTATCTGGATTAGAAGTTGAAACTGCAGGTGATAATAGAAGAGCTTTTATTTTGAAGGAGCAAATAAAGGCGTATTTAAAGGATTCTGGGGCTATATACGATTATGTATTAATTGACTGTCCTCCTTCATTGAGTTTGTTGACAATAATGGCATTAGTAGCTTCAAATTCCTTAATTGTTCCGCTTCAAACAGAGTTTTTTGCATTAGAAGGAGTAACTCAACTAATGAAAACAATTGAGAGAATAAAGAATAATTTAAACCCAGAATTATTAATCAAAGGTATCCTTTTAACAATGTTCGATAAAAGAAATAAACTTTCAACTGAAGTTGAGAGAGAGGCTAGAGAATTTTTTAAAGAAAAAGTATACCAAACTGTTGTTCCAAGAAACGTAAGACTTTCAGAGGCTCCATCGCATGGTATACCTGTTCTTATGTATGATAAGAATTGTCCAGGAAGTAAATCGTACTTTAATTTTACTGAAGAATTTTTGAATAAAGAAAAATCAATGGTAAGCGCTGCTTGATGAATCCGTTTAAATCAAAAAGAGGGTTGGGAAGAGGTTTATCGTCATTAATAGGTGATACAAAAGTTTCATCTAGTACCAACAAATTACCAATCAGTGACTTGAAAAGAAATAAATATCAACCGAGAAAAAATTTTGTTGAAAGTGAACTTGAAGATCTAACTAATTCTATAAAAGAGAGAGGAATTATACAGCCTATAATTGTCAGAAAATCGAGTGATGAGTCCTCAAAATATGAAATTATTGCAGGCGAAAGAAGATGGCTTGCTGCTCAAAAAGCTGGGCTTCACGACGTGCCAGTTGTAGTTACTGATGCAGATGATCTTAAATCACTAGAATTTGCTATTGTTGAAAATGTTCAAAGACACGATCTTAACTCTATTGAAGAAGCTCAGGGTTATCAAAAATTAATAGACGAATTTTCTTACGATCAAGAAAAAGTAGCAAAATTTATCGGGAAAAGTCGAAGTCATGTCTCAAACTGTTTAAGATTGCTTACATTACCAAGTGAAGTAGTTAATATGATTGAAAAAAATCAATTATCGCATGGTCATGCGAAAGTATTAGTAGGCCTTCCTAATTCTCCATTACTTGCAAGAAAAATATTTGAAAAAAAGCTTTCGGTTCGTCAGGCAGAAAACTTAGTAAAAATCTTTAAACACAATAAAAGCAATATTAAAAAAAATAAAGATCCAAACCTAAAACAATTAGAAGTTTCTTTGTCTGAAAAGATTGGTTTAAATGTTTTTATCAAAAACAAAAAGAATAACTCGGGATCAATTTTATTTGAATATAAGGGACTTGATCAGTTAAATAAGATAATCGATATAATTAAAGCTAATTACTGACTTTATTTGATTGGTTAATTAAAAAATCAGACACGATGTTGAGTGAATTTGAAGAATTCTTTTTGATTAAAAGTTCAATTTCATTAGTCTCGTAAATCAAATTTTCAATATTTTTAAGAGACCAGTTTTTTATCTGCTGCTTTACAATTTCTTTTTCTTTCCAAAAAATTGGAGGTTTAAAAGATGAAATAACAAGATCAATGTTTTTGTTTTGCTCAGTCTGCTTTCTAAGATGAAATAATCTTTTAGATCTATTTAACAAGGTTTTGATTATCAAAATTGATTCATCTGAAGTGTAGTTATTTTCATTCAATATATTTATAGTCTTTTTGTAATTTTTAGATAAACAATTATCTACTAATTCAAATGTATTATAATTTTCTGTAAGATTTGTTAATTTTAGAACATCATCTAGACTCATATTTTTTTTATTAACTACAAAATTTTCAATTTTATTTAGTTCATTATTTAAATTTTGTCTGTCTCCATTACATCTGCTTATTAACAAATTTAAATTTTCTTGTGATAGCTGTATTTTGATTTTACTAAAAAAAGCAAAAGCAATTTTTGATAAGGTTTGATAATTATCGGAGTAAAAAGGTACACAAACACAATTTTTTTTTGTTTCAAATAGTTTTCTTAAATTCGATTTTTTCTCTAATATACTTGAGTTTAATAGTATTTTTACATCCCTCACTTTTCTTTCAATTATCTCTTCTAAAATATTTGTAATTTTATCAGTTGCTCTACTAATTATAATTACTTTTTTTTTTTCAAAAAAAGATTGAGTAAAAATTTCGTTAAAAAAACTTTCCTTATTTTCTAAAATTTCTTTCTCCTCGTATTTGTGAATACCATCAGAAAAAAAACTTTCGAACTTTTTTTTTATTATCTCGTTTTTAAAACCTTCGTTTTCGCCGTAAAATAAATAAAAATTAATTTTATCCAAATCAAACTTCTCTATTTCAAAAGATTTAATAATCATTCTAAATTAGTGATATAAAATATTATATTTTCAATATTTTTTTCAATTAGATTACTTTCTATGTCCTTTTCGTATTGTTTAAGGTTAAATTTATTTGTTTTATTATTATAATTAAAATTTTCCTCTGATGAAATTTCATCGATATTTTTATTATCTCTAAATATTTTCGTTCTTAATTTAACAGTCATACGATATATTTTTGCATTACCCTTTGCGTCTTTTGAAATAATACTTACTGTTTTATTTCCATCAATTTCTAAATCATATTCTATATTAGATTTTGATCTTGAAAATACTTTAAGACTATTTTTTATTTTATAATTTAAGTCATTATTATTTTTAATTTCCACGTTTCTTATATTAAAGTTTGAATTGACATTAGAATATATGGGTTGATAACCACAACTCGTCGTCACTAAAAACAAAACGAGTTTAAGAGAGAAAAACAATTTTTTCATTTCACTATAAGATTTATTAGTTTATTTTTAATATAAATTGATTTCAAAATCGATTTATTTTCTAAATATTTTTTGATTTTACTGTCTAATTTAACCTTTTCAATTACTTCCTTTTCATTGATATTTTTATCGATATTCATAAGAGATCTTTTTTTTCCATTAATTTGAATAACAATATTTACATTACTCTCTACTAAATATTTTTCCTCCACTTCAGGCCAATCTAAATTAAATTTATTGTTAATATCTTCGAGGCATTCAGAAGAAATATGAGGCAAAATAGGATTAATTAGTTTAAGAATCTTTTGGTAATTTTCCAAAAGTTTTTTTGACTCTATTGGTTTTTCAATTGCTTTTATCAAAAAATTATAAGTCTCATACAAATTCGCAATAATTACATTGTAGTTAAATTTTTCTAAATTATGTGTAATTTTTTTCACTAATTGATTTGTATAAATTGATAAATTTTCATTGTCTAAATCTTTATTTTTATTACCATCAAGACTAATTTTTTCTTTAATTTTTTTGTGAAGTAACCAAAATTTTTGAATAAATTTATAAGAGGCAACCATTCCTTGTTCAGACCATTGCACATCTTTTTCAGGTGGACTGTCAGATAAAATGAAAAGTCTGACAGAATCTGCCCCAAAATTATTAATAATATTTTCAGGATCGATAGTATTTTTTTTTGATTTTGACATTGACTCAGAAGGACCAATAGCTATTTTTTTAGACTTATCGTCTTTTTTCACATAATTTTTTCCATCAACGCTAATTACCTCGTCTGGACTTAACCAATTTCCCTTTTCGTCCTTATAGGTTTCATGGCAAACCATACCTTGTGTAAATAATCCTTTAAAAGGTTCCTTTATATTTAAACTTTTTTCTTTGAAGCCTAATGCAAGCATAAAAAATCTTGAATATAAAAGATGAAGAATGGCATGTTCTACACCACCTATGTATTGATCAACGGGCATCCAATAATCTACAGCTTCCTTATCATAACCGTTTTCATTATTTTTTGGTGAGCAAAATCTTAAAAAGTACCAAGACGAGTCTACAAACGTATCCAATGTATCAGTTTCTCTTACACAATCTAAATTGTTTATTTTAACTTTTTTCCAATTTATTTGTGAGTCAAGAGGGTTTCCTTTTATATTGATATCAATCTTCTCTGGAAGTTTGACAGGAAGATCTTTTATGGGAATCTTCACCACGTTACCGTCTTTATCATAGGCAACTGGAATAGGGCAACCCCAGTATCTTTGTCTTGAAACTCCCCAATCCTTTAATCTGAAGTTTATTTTCTTTTTTCCTAATTTTTTTTTTTCAATTATATCAATAGTTTTTGATATAGACTCATCAGGAACTTTTAATCCATTTAAAAACTCTGAATTAAAAATTACCCCAGGTCCAGTATAAGCTTCATTTTTAATAGTAAAATTGTCATTTTTATTAGATGGGTTAACGACAGGTTTTACTTTAAGTTTATATTTTAGAGCAAATTCTAAATCTCTTTGATCATGTGCTGGGCAACCAAAAACAGCGCCTAACCCGTAATCCATTAGGACGAAATTAGCAAAAAAAATTGGTACTTTATGATTTTTATCAAATGGATTTACTGCTAAAAGATTAGTTTTGAAACCTATTTTTTCTGCCTGGGCAATAGACTCCTCAGTAGTTCCAGTTTTTGAGCATTCTTTTTTAAATTTTACAAATTCAGCGTCATTTTCGTAAAATTTAGATAATGGATGGTCAATAGAAACAGCAAAAAATGATAGTCCAAATAGCGTATCAGGTCTTGTAGTAAAACAACTTATTTTTTTTACAGGTAGATCACCCTCGACCTTAAAATCTATTTCACAACCTAATGATTTTCCTATCCAATTTTTTTGCATAATTTTAACTTTGTTGGGCCATTCGTTTAAAGTATCTAGACCAGATAAAAGTTCATCAGAAAATTTTGAAATATTAAAAAACCACTGATTTAATTTTTTCCTCTCAACTACAGCGCCAGAACGCCATCCTTTTCCATCAATAACTTGTTCATTAGCTAAAACTGTTTCATCAACAGGATCCCAATTTACATAATTTTCTTTTCTATAAACAAGATCTTTATCAAGTAATTTTAAAAAAAATTCTTGTTGATGTTTATAATACTCTGGTGAGCAGGTCGAGATCTCCCTATTCCAATCAATTGAAAGACCTAGTTTTTTAAGTTGTTTTTTCATTACTGAAATATTTTTCTCTGTCCAATCTTTGGGATCAAGATTATTTTGCTTAGCTGCATTTTCTGCTGGCATTCCGAAAGAGTCCCATCCCATTGGATGAAGAACATTAAAACCTTGCATTGACTTATATCGTGCTAAAACATCACCAATAGTGTAATTTCTTACATGGCCCATATGAATCTTTCCCGACGGGTAGGGAAACATTTCTAGACAATAAAATTTTTTTTTTGATTTGTCTTCTATAGTTTTAAAAGACAAATTTTTATCCCAAAAACTTTGCCATTTTTCTTCAACGGTTTTAAAATTGTATCTACTCACACCCTGTTAATATTATTATATGATTTAAAGAACAACTTTTTTTTTACAAGGATTAGAATGCTTTCTTTTCCCCAAAATCTGTTTTAAATTTGTTTTTCTTTCTTGTTTTCTCATCTGTTACTTTCTTTAATTCGGTCGCTCTTTTAAGAATAGTAAGTTTAATTTCTTTTTCTATATTGGATTTTATTTTTGTGATTGAACACGAATTTGAGTTAGAATTAGGGCATACTCTTTCATGTATTATTATTTTTAATCCATCAGCTCTAATTTCATTGGATAAAAAACGCACAGTTATTTTTAAATCTCTACTACTATTTGAATTTTCTTCGGCATTTGAATTAAACCAATCCGTTATTAAAATTCCACCTGAGTAACTAGCATTTGCAAAAGTAACGAAATCCAAAGTTTCTATCGAAGCTCTCCATAGTTCATTAGAAGAAGCAAAATCAAAAGTTCCACCTCTCTTATTACCCTTTCCAAAACTAATTCCTTTACCCTCTTCTAAATTTCTTTTTACTCTTTCATCTACGTTGTAATCTTTATCTTTAACTGGAGAATATTTATAAATTCCACAACTACTTAAAAAAAGGGCTATTGATAGTAACAAAATGGCTTTTTTTTTCATAAATTGAATTTAACACCTAATGAACATTTTGATTTAAAAATTTCAATATAATAAGGCTTTTTTTAGTTGTAATAATATCACACTTTTAAGGAAAATGACTACTTTAAGGATAAATATCTCTAAAAATAATAATTAATTGATAATTTACCGCCATATTCATGAATATTAACAAAGGAGACATATGAATAACTTAAAAAAACTTGGACTTTCAGCATTAGCGGGATCGCTAGTTGCAGTAAGTGCAAACGCAGGCGAAATGTCTGTGTCAGGTGCGTTCAATGCTACTTATGTTACTAAAGACGGAAACAGTGGTGCTCCAGACAGCGATCACGGTATTGGTTTAGGTAACGATAAGGACTTTGGCGTAAGTGGATCAGGAGAGTTAGACAATGGTTGGACTTTCGCTGGTAACACACTAATGAAAGAAGCAGGTGGATTTGATATTTCATCTTCTAACCTTTCAATGACAATGGGTTCAATGGGAACTATTTCAACTGGTACAGGTACTGGTGGATCATCTACTAAATACGATCAACAAACTCCTACAGCTTATGAGGAATTTGATGATGCAGGTTCAGAGACTCTATCAGCTAACTTAGTTGGATCAGCTCTTGATAACAACTCATTAATCTATAACTCACCATCTTTTGATCTTGGTGGAATTTCAGCGTCTTTTGACATTGAATATTCTCCAGAAGCAACAGGTACTTCACCTAATGACGGTGGATCTCAACAAGCAGCAGACGTAGGTAGTGGAAGATCTCTAGGAGTAACACTATCAGGTGGCGGCTTAACATTGGGTATCTACGGTTCAGAGCAGGAGTATGATGGTGCAAATACAAACATTGGAGACCAGTTCCAAGGCGTATGGTATGCTAACTATTCAATCGGACCAGTTTCAGTTGGATATTCTCAGTCATACTATGATGCTGGAAAAGACACTACAACTGCTTCAGCAAAAACAGCAGCTAAAACTGTTGGTACTGCAGGTGGTATCTTTGAAGCTACTCAAATGTCAATTTCATTCAAAGTTAATGACAACTTCTCACTATCATATGGTAAAGCAGATGATACGTACGATGCACAGTCAAACGTTTCGAGTGGAACAGAGATTGATGATGTTGATGTAAATCACAAGCACATCGCAGCAGCTTACTCAATGGGTGGAATGTCAATCAAAGCTTACAGAACAGAAACTGATAACTTAAACTTTGATTCAGATGCAGGTTCAATCACTAAGACAGAGATTGCTCTTGGTTTAGCATTCTAAACATTATTAAGTTTAGAAAAATTTAAAACGGTCCAAGTTTACTTGGGCCGTTTTTTTTTATCCAGGATATAGAGGCAAATCCATAGGACCTTGTTAATTTTAGTTTTGATATATTTTGTTCATTAATTCCACCTAAGGCAATTATATTATGCCTACTCTCTTTGGTTATTAAGTTAAATTTTACTATATCTAAAAAATTGCGTGATTTATTTGTCTTAAAAATAGGTGATATAAAAATTTTAGTACACCCTTGTTTTTTTTTGATTTCTAATTCTGCTGTATTATGAGCTGATCCTATTAATTTAAAGTTTCTTTTAGCGTTAATATTATTAAAATTTAATAATTTGTTAAAAGAAGGTATGTACATACCATCTAAATTCAATTTTGTCGCCAATCTCAAGTTGTTCGCTAAATACAATTTTCTTTTTTGATAATTGCATAATTTCTTTAATTCATTAATTATCCTAATATCATAATCTTTTTCGTAGTTTCTATAAATAATTGATATATTTTTACTTAATTTTTCAATTTCTTGCTTATTAAACTTATTAATGAAATAATATATTTCTTTAAATTTATGCATGAAGTCGTAGATAGATTAATATCAATTCAAAAAGAAATACAGTCTAAAAATAGTCCTGCCCAAATAATAGCTGTTTCAAAAACATTTCCTATGAATAAAATTTTACCTTTAATTAATCATGGCCATTTAAATTTTGGTGAAAATAAAGTTCAAGAAGCCATCGATAAATGGACATCTATTAAAAATGATTTTGGTCATATAAAACTACATTTAATTGGTAAACTACAAACAAATAAAGTTAAGTATGTAATTCCTTTATTTGATTATATTCATTCTTTAGATAGCAAAAAATTAGCAGAAAAGATTGCAAATGAACAAATAAAAAAAAAGAAAAAAGTCAAAATTTTTATTCAAGTCAATATTGGAAAAGAGTCTCAAAAAAATGGAATTGAAATTGAAAATTTAGTGGAGTTTTACGATAGTTGCATTAATGAGTTCAATTTAGATATTGTTGGTTTGATGTGTTTGCCCCCTATTGGAGAAGATTCGAAATCTTATTTTTCTCAAATGTTAGATTTATCAAAAAAAATTAGCTCAAAGGAATTAAGCATGGGCATGTCTAACGACTATCTAAGTGCAATAGAATTTAAATCAACTTTTGTAAGAATTGGCTCAAAAATATTTGGATCTAGAGTTTAGTATATTTCAATTTTACTTTTTCTAGTTAAAATTTTTGCTAAAATTAAAAAATCATTTTTCTTAATAGCAATACAACCTGCTGTCGGATTAAAGTTTTTTGTAAGATGAATAAATATTGCGCTACCTCGGTTTGCAACTTTTTTTTTTGTATTATAATTGATTACAATTAAATAATCATATTTGAAATCTTTTCTGAATAACTTTTCGTGTTTAATTTTCTTATTTATAATTATCTCAGAATTATAGTTTTTTCTAATATCGGTACTCCAACCCATATTTTTGTTAATTCTTTTTAATTTTAACTTAGTTATGGGTTTATTTACTCTGTCAGATCTATAATAAAGTTTGCCCAACGAAAATTTACCTCTTGGGGTTGATTTATCTCCTTCAATCTTATTTCTTTTAAGTCCATTTTTTCCTACACAACATTTGAATTTAAAGTCGTCTACTATCAAGGTATCTTTATTTTTTAGTTTAATTAGCATAAATTAATAATTATATGTCCAAACAAATTGTAAATTTTGTAGAGCTCGATGAATTATATAACATTTTGTTAGAAAATAAGAATGATTTATCTTTTGATTTAAAATGCTATTCATCGAATAAAGATTTATTAGACGAAATAGAAATAAACAGCAATCTAACAAATGATTCTACTTTTATAGTTAGCTCACTAAACAAAGATTTATTAAATAAAGATTTTTTAAATAAAAAAAACTCTTTAATTATAAAAAATTTTCCTATCGAATTTAATAAATTAGTTAATACTATTAATGTACAATTAATTAAACAAAGGTATGATTTCCAATCAAAATTAAACATAAAAGATTATATTTTGAATTTAAATTCAAGAATTATCACAAAAAAAGAGCAGGAACTAAAACTTACTGAGAGAGAAATAGACATTATTATGTTTCTCTCAAATAAAAAAAAACCTCAAAAAATAGAAGTTTTACAAAATGAAATTTGGAAATATTCGTCTAATCTCGAGACTCACACAGTAGAAACTCATGTATATCGATTAAGAAAAAAAATTAAGGATACTTTTAAAGACGAAGAATTTATTGTTAGTTATGAGGATGGCTATAAAATATAAAAATGACTAAAAAAAACTATATTGCGAAAGATTTACGGTCTCCCAAATATAGAAAAAGAGTTGTGAAGCCAAAAAAAGGAAAAGGAAGTTTTAAAAGAAAAAAAACTTAACTTAAATATAGCTATAATCTTGCACCAATCTGTTGGATTACTTTAGATGACATTTCTGTGCCTTTCTCTAAACTTTCTTTAATACTTAAATTATTTACGTATCCATGTAAAAAACCTGCAGCAAAAAGATCCCCAGCACCTGTCAAATCAACTATCTTTAAATTTTTTCTTACACCACATTCTTCAACGTCTTCACCATTTATGGCAATCGCTCCATTTTCTCCTCTAGTCAATACAACTAATTTTCCAAGTTTTTTTGAGAAATTTACCACTTCATCAAAATTTTTAGCATCTATAAGAGATGTAATCTCTTGCTCATTTGCAAATGTAATATCTAATTTATTTTTTACTAAATCCAAAAAATGAGATTTATGCCTATCAACACAGAATTGATCTGACAACGACATTGCAACTTTGTTTGCATTTTTTATCGCTTTATCAAAAGCTTTTTTTGGGTCACCTTCATCCCATAAATAACCCTCTAGAAAAACTAGCTCACTTTTCTTTATTGCATCTACACTAACATCATTTTCGTTAATTTTTCCAGCTGTACCTAAAAAGGTGCACATAGTTCTTTCAGAATCTGGGGTTACTAAAATCAAGCAAGTCCCTGTCGGCAATTCCTCTTTCTTTTTAGAATAGAAATAGTTTACATTTTCTTTTTTAAGACCCTCCTCATATTTACTCCCAAGTTCATCATCATTTACTTTTCCAATGAATCCAACGTCATTTCCTAATTGTGATAAGCCTACTACCGAATTTGCTACTGATCCACCAGAGACAGTTTTTTCTATTTTAAGATTAGACAAGAGTTGTTTAAATTCGTTTTGATCGAAAATCAATTTCATCGTACTTTTGACTAAATTATTTTTTTTTATAAATTCATCATCTACCTTGCAAATGACATCGACTATTGCGTTACCTATTCCTAAGATTTTCATTTTAAGCTTTCTTGGTTTTGATTGGTTTTTTTCGGTTAGGATAACAAGTTGTACAAATTTTACAAGTTATTCCGAAGCAATCTCTTGCTTTACAGAATTCTCTTCCATAATAAATTATTTGTAAGTGAAGTTTATTCCAATATTTTTTAGGAAATAAATTTTTAAGATCCTTTTCCGTTTGAATAACATTCTTCCCATTGGTAAGTCCCCACCTTTGAGCCAATCTATGTATATGGGTATCTATTGGAAAAGCAGGATGACCAAAACCTTGAGACATAACAACGCTAGCAGTCTTATGACCAACTCCAGGAAGTTCCTCTAATTCTTGAAATGTTGAAGGAACCTTGCCATTATATTTTTTAATTAAAATTTTTGACAAATTAAAAATACTTTTTGCCTTAATTCTAAAAATTCCAATCTTTTTAATAAGTTTCTCTATTTTTCTTCTTCCTAATTTTACAAAGTGTTTTGGTTTATAATACTTAGGATAAATATCTTTTGTAACATTATTTACATTTATATCAGTACATTGAGCAGAAAGCAGAACAGAAACTAAAAGAGTAAATACATTTCTACTTTCTAATGGAACTGAAATTTTAGGGTATGTACTATTTAAAATTTTAAGAACAATCCTGGCTCTATTTCTTTTTTCAATTTCACTTAATCTCATTTAAAATTAAGAACATTTCTCATGGAGTAAAGTCCTGGTTTTTTTGTCATTAGCCACTTAGCAGCTCTTATCGCTCCCTCTGAGTATAAAGCTCTATCAAAGGCTTCGTGATTAAGTGTAATAATTTCTTTCCCGCTAGAAAACTTTACCTCATGTTCACCTACTGTCTTTCCTTTTCTTATTGAGTTAAAGTTTACTTTTTTTCCATAAGGAAAAGTTTTTTTATTAAGATATTTTTTTCCTATAATTTTATAGAAATCTTTTTTTTTTCCAAAAGCTATACCTTTTCCGAGCATTAAAGCTGTTCCTGAGGGATGATCTTTCTTATGTTTATGATGGATTTCATAAACTTTAGATAAAAAGTTATTTCCTAATGAACTAGATGCTATTTCTGTTAAATACATCAAAAGATTGATTCCTAAGCTCATATTTCCAGCTTTTAATATCGGAATTTTTTTTGAATATTTTTTTATCAAATTTTCCTCTTTTTTTGTAAAACCAGTAGTTCCAATGACAACTTTTTTTTTTAGTTTAGAGGCAATTTTTAAAACCTCTAATGTACATTTTGGGATTGTAAAATCGATTATAACATTCGCTTTTCTTAAAGCATTTTCCGAATTTAATTCAGGGATTATTCCATTAATTTTTCGATGTATCTTTTTGTTTTCAGTCAATGAGGCTAATTTAAGTTGTTTATCTAATACTGTAGATTTTATTAATTGCTTACCCATTCGACCTAAACAACCAGTAATTGCTATATTTATTTTTTTCATGTGATTTTAAAATATGTAATTATCACAACAACTAGAACAATAATACCCCAAATTGATAAGTTTTTAAGTAGTCGCTTTTTTTCTGAATTACTTCTTATAAAGTTTGGAATTACTAAAATTAAAACTGCAATTAATGCTATAGCTGGAATAGTTTCTTCTAGACCCATTTTTAATTCTTCCAAAAACTTTTTGCTTTTTGAAAGAATTTTTTAATACCTGGATTTGATTTTTCATTTTCAATTTCTCTAAATTTTTCTAATAAATCTTTTTGTTCCTTATTTAAAGATATAGGAACCTCTGTATTTAATTGCACATAAAGATCCCCAGTTCCATTTCCCCTCATATAAGGCATGCCCTTACCTTTAAGTCTAAATTGTTTACCATTCTGAGTTCCAGCTGGAATTTTAATCTTTGCTTTACCACCATCTATTGTTGGAATCTCTATCGAAGTTCCTAAAGCTGCATCAGCTATAGAGATGGGGCATTCAAAAAATAAATTTTCATCAGATCTTTTAAATAAGTCATGGGAATAAACGTTTATGAATAAGTACAAGTCGCCACTTCCAGAACCCCTGGAACCTGCCTCTCCTTTACCTGCAAGTCTAATCCTAGTACCGTCATCTACTCCTTTAGGGATTGTTACAGCTAATTTTTTATAAGCTTGTTTTTTTCCTTGCCCGTTACAACTGTTACATGGATTTGTTATTTGTTCTCCCGAACCCGAGCATTGAGGGCAAGTTTGTTGAACAGTAAAAAACCCTTGGCTAGATCTGACTTGCCCATGACCTCCACACATTGAGCAGGATCCAACATCATGACCAGGTTTTGAACCACTACCATCACAGGTACTACATTTTTCAGATGTTGAAAATTTTATGTTTTCTTTTTTTCCACTAAAAGCCTCCTCCAGAGTAATAGATAAATCATATCTTAAATCTGAACCACGAAAATTTGATTTCCTAGATTTTCTACGACCAAATCCTTCACCAAAGAAATCTTCAAAAATATCTGAGAAGTTGCCCGAAAAATCAAAATTTCCAAAACCACCTCTACCACCACCTCCATTTTCAAATGCGGCATGACCAAAATTATCATAATTTTGCTTTCTCTCTTTGTCTGAAAGAATATGGTAAGCTTCGCTTGCTTCTTTAAATTTTTCTTCAGCTGCTTTATCTCCTGGATTTTTATCAGGGTGATGTTTTACTGCAAGTTTTCTATAGGCCGCTTTAATTTGATCTGGAGATGAATTTTTTTGAATGCCTAAGACTTCGTAATAATCTCTTTTTGCCATAAATAATTTATAGACAAATAGTTGTTAAAGTCTTAAGCGCTTTTTTCTTTATTTTCGTCTTTCACTTCTTCAAAGTCAGCATCAACAACGTTATCGTCTTTTTTTCCTTCATCTTTTTTAGCATCGTCTTTAGAAGCATCAGGTTTTCCATCCTTTTGTTGGGATTTATAAACTGCTTCACCTAGTTTCATCGAAGATTGTACTAATTCCTGGGTTTTCTTTTTAATTTCCTCCAAATCTGTACCTTTAAGAGCATTTCTTAAATTGGCAGACGCAGTCTCAATAGCTTTTTTATCTGTTTCAGAAACTTTACTTCCATGATCTTTTAAATTCTTTTCAGTAGAGTGTAATAAAGTATCAGCTTGGTTTCTAGCATCTACACTCTCTCTTTTTTTCTTATCAGCTTCCTTATTTGCTTCAGCATCTTTCACCATTTTATTAATTTCTTCCTCACTAAGACCTCCAGAAGCCTGAATTTGAATTTTTTGTTCTTTACCCGTGCCTTTATCTTTTGCTGATACATTTACAATTCCATTCGCATCTATATCAAAAGTAACTTCTATTTGAGGCATACCTCTTGGAGCTGGAGCTATTCCTACCAATTCAAAATTACCCAGTAATTTATTATCTGTTGCCATTTCTCTTTCACCCTGAAGTACTCTAATAGAAACCGCCGGCTGATTATCCTCAGCAGTTGAAAAGACCTGACTTTTCTTTGTTGGGATTGTTGTGTTTTTGTCAATTAACTTAGTGGAAACTCCACCCAGCGTTTCAATTCCTAGAGAAAGCGGCGTTACATCTAACAAGAGAACATCTTTTACATCTCCTTGTAATACTCCAGCCTGAATAGCTGCACCCATTGCTACTACTTCATCAGGATTTACACTCTTGTTTGGATCTTTACCAAAGAAATTTTTAACTTGTTCAATAACTTTTGGCATTCTTGTCATTCCACCAACCATAACAACTTCATTAATGTCATTTGCAGAAAGACCTGCATCTTTTAAGGCAGTTTTACATGGTGGAAGAGTTCTACTTATTAAATCTTCAACAAGCGCCTCAAGTTTTGCTCTTGTCATTTTTAAGTTAATATGTTTTGGACCTGTTTTATCCGCTGTGATAAAAGGTAAGTTTACATCTGTTTGTTCAGCTGATGATAATTCAATTTTTGCTTTTTCTGCAGCCTCCTTTAATCTTTGAAGTGCAAGTTTATCAGATTTAAGATCAATGCCATTATCCTTTTTAAACTCTCCAACTAAATAATCAACGATAGCATTATCAAAATCTTCTCCACCTAAAAATGTATCACCATTTGTCGATTTTACCTCAAATACACCATCGCCTAATTCAAGTATTGAAACATCAAATGTTCCACCTCCTAAATCATAAACAGCAATTTTTTTATTAGCTTTTTTATCCAAACCATAAGCAAGAGACGCAGCCGTTGGTTCATTTATTATTCTTAAAACTTCTAAACCCGCAATCTTTCCTGCATCTTTAGTAGCTTGTCTCTGTGCATCATTAAAATAAGCAGGTACAGTTATAACTGCTTTAGTAACCGCTTGACCTAAATATTTTTCTGCTGTCTCTTTCATTTTTTGTAAAATAAAAGCAGAGATTTGTGAAGGCGAATATTTCTCCCCTTTAGATTCAATCCATGCATCACCTTTTTCAGAATTAATTATTTTAAATGGAGCTGCTTCAATATCTTTTTTAACTGTTGGGTCATCAAAATTTCTTCCAATTAACCTCTTAACTGCAAAAATTGTATTTTCTGGATTAGTCACAGCCTGCCTTTTTGCAGGTTGACCTATCAACTTTTCATTTTCGTCTGTAAAAGCAACAACAGATGGAGTTGTTCTTGCTCCTTCAGCATTTTCTAAAACTTTAGCTTGTGT
>CEUZ01068878.1_pt1 | contig 31277 bp, 23 predicted proteins | sample 361511 | NCBI WGS metagenome assembly CEUZ01 (sample SAMEA2622822, study PRJEB7988) | marine metagenome | biome: marine biome (ENVO:00000447); feature: surface water layer (ENVO:00002042); material: "saline water (ENVO:00002010), including plankton (ENVO:xxxxxxxx)" | depth 5 m | reverse complement strand
ACAACTTTTGAAGAATCTTTTGAATTATCAAATAGAGTTTTAAAACAAGGAGTTCAAGGAGTTACTGATTTAATGGTAAGACCTGGATTAATAAATTTAGATTTTGCTGATGTAGAAACTATCATGAGTGGTATGGGTAAAGCTATGATGGGTACTGGAGAGGCAGAAGGAGACAAAAGAGCTTCGGAAGCAGCAAACCAAGCACTTAAAAATCCATTAATTGACGAATATTCACTTAAGGGAGCAAAAGGTCTTTTGATAAATATTACAGGAGGAAAGGACCTGACGTTATTTGAAGTTGATGAAGCTGTAAATAAAGTTAGAGCTGAAGTTGATACTGAAGCAGAATTAATTATCGGAGCTATAACAGATCCTGCTTTAGAGGGAAAAATGAGAGTTTCAATTGTTGCTACTGCTTTAGATAATGAAGGACCTCAAACAAAACCAGTAATAAGCATGGTTCATAGAATTCACGGAAGAAATGCTGGGTATAAAGAAAAAGAAAATTTAATGAGCAATTTGGGAATAAGCCAGCCAACATTAGGATCAACCCAAGGCGCTACAGCTTTGGATATGAATGTTGCTGTAGAAGAAAAAAGTATTGTCGAAAATAATGTAGAAATTCAAGAAAACACGACAACAAAAAGTATTGAGGAAAACAAAGATGATAAAGAGTTGTTGCTTGAAAATATTTCAATCGAAAATGCTACATATTTACAAAATCAAGAACAAGATAAAGAAGTACCAAATTTTGAAGTAGAAAGCATCGAATTAGCAACCCCAGAACTTTTTGCAAACCAGAAAAATACTGATGACATGAATCAAGATCAAAGTTCAGATATGCAAGTTTTTGAAGATTATAAAAATGAAAATAATTCAGAAACAATTACTGAAGCTAAAGATCCTGAAATGTTTGAAAATTTAGATGACGAAAAGGATTTTGAAATACCAGCGTTTTTAAGAAGACAAAAAAATTAAATGAAAGATAGTAGAGAAATTTATGAATGCCACCATGTCACTGGAAAAAACAAAACATTATCCGGTGATGCTAGATCAAATACTAAGCATTATATCCCCTCAACATGGTGGCGACTTTATTGATTGCACATTTGGTGGCGGTGGATATTCCAAAGCAATTTTGAAATATCCTAATACAAAAGTTTTTGCTTTAGATAGAGATAAAATCGCTCAAAAATATGCTGATTATTTATTAAAAACTTTCCCGACAAGATTTCATTTTTCTAAAAACAAATTCAGCAATTTAAGTAAAATTATTAGTCCAGATTTAAAACCACGTGCAATTATTTTTGATTTAGGACTTTCATCAAACCAACTTGAAGATCCTGAAAGAGGTTTTTCTTTTAAATCAAAAAAATCTATTAATATGGAAATGGGCATTAATAAATATTCTGCTTATGATGTTGTAAACAAATTAGATCAAAAAAAATTAGCGAATATTATTAAAATTCTGGGTGAAGAAAAAGACGGAAAAATAATTGCAAGAAAAATTGTAAAGTATAGATCTGAAAAGCCTATTCAAACATCAGAAGAACTGGCATCAATAATTAACGATGCTAAGATAAAAAAAGGTTATAAAAAAAATCCTTCCACAAAAACTTTTCAAGCAATAAGGATATTTGTTAATGAAGAATTAACAGAATTGATTACAGGATTAATTATAGCTGCAAAAATTTTAAAAGAAGGTGGAATTCTAGCTGTAGTAAGCTTTCATTCTTTGGAAGATAAAATAGTAAAGAATTTTTTTAAATTATATTCAGGTTTAAACAAAAATCCCTCACGATATGTACCATTACAAAAAAGTAACTCTAATTTATTTAAATTTTTTACAAAAAAAGCTCAAGTCCCTAAAAATAAAGAAGTGGAAGAAAATATTCGCTCAAGATCAGCAAAATTGAGATTTGCAATTAGAAATAACAATCCGTTCTTTTTTCCCGAGGATTTTAAAAAAAAATTCGAAAATTATTTTAAATTTGAAGAGGTTATTTTATGACAATTGATCCTGATAAATGGATAAAGACACTTCCAAATAATAATTTAAACGATAAATCTAATGAAAATAATGCTGATTATGAAAAATGGATTTCAACTATTCCTAAAAAAAATAATATAAAATTTAAAAAATATTACTTATCATTAACTATAATTATAATAGGGTTAGTTTCTGTATCAGCAATAAAAAACAAAACAAGAAATTTACAAAAAGAAATTAGCAATCTACATGCATCAATTGATATTTTAAAAAAAGATTTACACAAAAGCACTTTGGAACATGAATTTATTACTTCACCAGAGAATATTATGTTATTGGCAAAAGAGTATTTAGAACTTGAATTAACCACATACAAAGCTGAACAAATAAAACATTTAGAAAACAAAAATTTAGAATTAATTATTTCAGAACCAGTGAAAAAAGATGAAAAAAAGAAATTATCAGAATCTATAAAATCACAAGTAGCAAAAAAAATTAAAAAAAAGAAAAATGAATTAGCCAAATTAAAAAAACTTTATAAAAATCCCGAAACAATACCAGGTGAGGTGAAAGCAGAAGTGGCAAAAAAAATTGAAGCTAAAAAGATTGAATTGAAAGAATTATATAACTCTCCAAAAGAAACAATTACGGTAGATAAGTTTCAAAAGTGGGGAGTCATTCAATTAGTAAAAGTATTTTTGGGAATACCAGTAGTTCCAGGAAAATAACATATTAATGAAAGATAAAAAAACAAGAAACAAAAAACAAAAAAGTTTCTTCTTTGAAGATTATGAGGAATTAGAAACAATTGGCAAAAATATTAATTTAGCAAAAATTTCATTAAATAGAGTTACTTTTCTTTTTTTTGTTTTTGTTAGCATAATTGTAATTTTTAGTATTAAAATTATTTATCTTTCAACTCTAGATACAAAAAAAATTTATTCTGAAAATAATACAAAAAATTTTATAAAAGAAAGAAGAGATATAATTGACACAAATGGCACAATTCTAGCTAGAAATATAGATATATATGACGCTGGGTTAAGGCCTCAATTAATAGAAAATAAAAAAAAAATATTAATAAATTTAAAAATTATTTTTCCAGAAATAAACATTAAACAACTTGAAAAAAAAATAAATAAAAATAAATTTTTTTATATCAAAAGAAGATTGACAGAAGATGAATATACTAAACTTTGGCTTTTAGGTGATAAAGCTATTGAATTTCCAAAAAGACAGTACAGAATCTATCCACAAAAAAATCTTTTTAGCCATATTTTGGGACAAACAGATGATAAAAATATTGGCATTTCTGGAATAGAAAAATTTTTTGATGAAGACTTAAAAGTTAAGATAAATAAAAATTTACCACTAGAATTAACTCTAGATTCAAATTTACAGTATTTAATAAGAGAAGAATTAATAAATGCCAAAACAGATTTTAGAAATATTGGAAGCGCCGCAATCTTGATGAGAGTAGATAACGGTGAGGTATTATCGTTAGTATCTCTTCCTGATTATGACTTGAATAAAAGAATTTCGATCAACGATGACAATTTTACAAACAAAATTACATTAGGAGTATATGAATTAGGTTCTGTTTTTAAAACCTTTACTTTAGCAGCCGGAATAGAAAATAATATCATAAACTCAAATACAGTTTTTAAAAATTTAAAAGAAAAAATAACTTGCGATAAATATATAATAAGTGAACATGATAAATTACCAAAAAATTTAAGTGCAGAACAAATTCTAATTAGATCTTCAAACATCGGCGCTGTACGAATAGCTCAAAAATTAGGTGTTGAAAAATATAAAAAATTTTTAAATTCTTTAGAACTTTTTGAAACGATAAATTTTGATCTAGGAGAAATTGGTACTCCACTTTCTTTTAAATGGGGAAAATGTAAACTAGCAACTGCTTCATATGGTCATGGAATAGTTACTACACCACTCCAATTAGCAAAGGCTTATGCAATTTTAGGTAATGGAGGATATAAAATTGAACCTTTTCTTTTAAAAAATAAAAAAAAAATAAAAAATAATAGGGAGCAAATACTTTCAAACGAAACAAGTAACAAAATTAATGAAATGTTAAGAAAAACAGTGAGCCTTGAAGAAGGAACAGCAAATTTTGCAAATATAAAAGGTTATGAAATTGGAGGAAAGACGGGCACTGCATTAAAATACAATTCAAAAGCCAAGCTAAATACTTTTGTATCGCTTTTTCCGGCAAGCAATCCAAAATTTGTTTTGCTTGTAATGTTAGATGAACCTAAACCAGCACCTAATTTTATTTATGAATTTCCACCTTCAGATAAGTTTCCAAATGGGTATAAATATAAAGGAGAAAGAAGAAATACTTCAGGATGGAATACTGTTGTAGTAGCTGGCAAAATTATAGAAAAAATTGGTCCAATTTTAGCCATAAAAGACCTACAAGCTTCAAAAAATTTTTAAATGCTTTTAGGTGATTTACTTCAGTCTGCAAATATTAGGGATAAAAAAATACCCATCAAAGGTATTTCTTTTGATAGTAGAAAAGTCAAAAAAGGTGATCTTTTTTTTGCAATAAAAGGCACTAAGGTTTCCGGGACTAAATTTATTAATGAAGCCTTGTTAAGAGGAGCATCAGCTATTGCAAGTTATAAAAGAATCAGAACAAAAAAAAAAATACCAGTAATTATAGTTAAAGATGTAAGAAAAAGTTTAGCTAAAGCATGCTCTAAATTTTATAAGAAAAAACCCTTAAAAATAATTGCAGTTACCGGAACGAACGGAAAATCATCTGTAGTCAATTTTTTTTATCAGATATTAAATTCTAGTCAAGTTTCTGCTGCAACTATAGGAACATTAGGTATATTTTCAAAAAAATATAAAAAAAAAATAAACTTAACTTCAATGGATCCTTTATCACTACACAAAAATTTAGAAATTTTAGCAAACAATAATATTAAGAATGTAATTTTAGAAGCATCTAGCCATGGTTTGAAGCAAAAGAGATTAGATTACTTAAATATTGATACTGGGATATTTACAAATCTTAGTCATGATCATTTAGATTATCATAAAAATATGAAAGAATATTTTAATTCGAAATTATATTTATTTAAGAATTTATTAAAAAAAAAATCTACTATTATTACTGACGAAGATAATAAGGAATTTAATACTTTGAAAAAAATTTCAATTAGAAAAAATACGAAATTATTAACAGTTGGGAAAAATTCAAAAAATTTAAAAATCTTAGATAATAAATACGATGGAGAAAAACAGTTAATCAAAATTTATTTTAATTCAAAAGTTTTCAATTTAGAAATTCCTTTAATTGGATATTTTCAAGTTAAGAATTTACTTTTAGCAGTTATATCAGCATTAAATTGTGGGTTAGATGAAAAAAGAATTTTTAAAAAAATAAGCAAAATTAAATCAATATCTGGAAGATTAGAGTGCGTGTCTAATATAAATGGAGACTCAAAAATTATTGTAGATTTTGCACACACTCCTGATGCTTTAGAACAAAGTTTAATTGCACTCAAAAAACAGTTTAGAAAAGATATAATTATTGTTTTTGGATGCGGAGGAGAAAGAGATAAAAAAAAACGTATCAGAATGGGTAAAATAGCAAAAAAGTATTGTCGTAAAATTTTTGTTACCGACGACAACCCAAGAAATGAAAATCCAAAAAAAATAAGAGATGAAATTATAAAAGGATGTAAAGAAAATTCTGTTAATATTGCCAATCGAAGAGAAGCAATAAAAACCGCAATTAATGAAATAAGACCAAACGAAATACTTTTAATAGCAGGTAAAGGCCATGAGAAAACACAAGATTATGGTAAGAAAATTTTAAATTTTTCAGATAAAAAAGAAATAAATAAAATAATTAAAAATAAAAAATTTTATTTTTCAAAAAATTACTTCCAAAGCTTTTTATTTAAAAAGAACTTTCCTAATAGTAATATAAAAAACATTAATTTTAATGGGGTTTCTATTAATACAAAAACTTTAAAAAAAAATGATCTTTTTTTTGCTATAAAAGGACAAAAAACTGATGGTCATAAATTTATTAATGAAGCCATAAAAAAAGGTGCTTCACAAGTAATAGTTAGCAAAAGAATAAAAAAAATTAATAAAAAAAAATTTACAAAAACTAAAAATACTTTTTCATCCTTAAATAATTTAGCTAAACTTAATAGAGAGTATACATTAGCCCAAATAATAGGAATAACAGGAAGTGTTGGAAAAACTACGTTAAAAAACTTAGTTGGCTTTGCGTTAAAAAACTACGGCAAGACTTATCAATCGCCGCATTCCTACAATAATAAATTTGGAGTTCCTCTTAGTATTTCTAATTTAAATAAAGATATTAGGTATGGAATATTTGAAATTGGCATGGATAAAAGAGGTGAGATCGATTATTTATCAAAGATAGTTAAACCTCAAATAGCTGTTATTACAAACATATCAAACGCACACCTAAAAAATTTTAATTCTATAGAAGATATAGCAAAAGCAAAGTCAGAAATAATCAATAACATTTCTGAAGGAGGAAAAATAATTTTAAATAAAGATGATAAATTTTTTAATTTTTTCAAAAGCAAAGCTGAGAAAAAAGGAATAAAAATATTTTCATTTGGATATAATAAAAACGCCAATATTTCTTTTTTTGGAATAAAAAAAAATAAAAATATTTATAGATTAAAAATATTAATAGATAAAAAAGCATATTTTTTTAATATAAAACATAATACAAAAAGTTTTATTCTAAATATATTAGCTTGTGTTTCTATTTTATATGCAATGAATTTAGATTTAACAAAATTGGAAAAAAAATTAACCAACTTTTTAATTCCAAGCGGAAGAGGGGATGTTAAAAAAATTAAAAAATTTAATAAAGTATTTAAATTTATTGATGAAAGCTATAATGCCAATTCTCTTTCTATGCTATCAGCTATAAATAATTTAAACTTATATAAAAGAAAAGCTAATTCAAAGAAAATAGTTTTTTTGGGAGATATGCTTGAATTAGGTAAAAAAACAAAAATATTTCATAAAGACCTATCTTTAATAATCAATAAAAGTGACATTGATGAAGTATATGTTTATGGGAAACATATAAAAGAAACATACAATAATTTAAATGCGAATAAAAAAGGCAAAATTTTCAATAATCTTAAACAGGCATATGATCATTTTGGTAAAATTTTACACAATAATGACACACTTATGGTAAAAGGTTCAAATGCTACTGGATTGAGCAGTTTTTCGAAAAAAATAAAAAAAGGACAGATTAGTGTTATATAGTTTTCTTATATCTTTAGTTGATCAATTTTCTGCACTTAATGTATTTCGTTACCTTACTTTTAGAACGGGTCTTTCAGTTATGTCTTCTATGATAATTGTATTTTTAATTGGAGCTCCATTTATAAGATTTATAGAATCTCACAAAATAACCGGACCAATAAGAGAAGATGGTCCAATTGATCATATTGTAAAAAAAGTAGGTACACCAACAATGGGTGGCGTACTTATTTTAATCGGTATTCTTTTTGGAACATTGTTATGGTCTGACCTAAGCAATTCGTATGTTTGGGTTTTGCTATTTGTCGTAACGAGTTTTGGTTTACTAGGAGCAGTAGATGATTATTTAAAAATAAAACGAAAAAACTCAAGAGGAATTTCTTCCTGGGTAAAATTTAGTTTACAAATTATTCTTTCTTTAGGTGCTGTTTTTTTATTAATAAATAATGTTGATGATCAATATCTTAGAAATCTTTATTTTCCATTTTTTAAAAATCTTATAATACATCTTGGTATATTTTTTATTCCATTTGTTGTCTTTATAATTGTTGGATCCTCAAATGCAGTAAATTTAACTGATGGTTTAGATGGTTTAGCAACAGTCCCAGTTATGCTTGTCGCTTTATCATTTACTTTGATTTGTTATGTAGTAGGCAACACAGTTTTTTCGGAGTATTTACAAATACCCTACATACCTAATGTAGGTGAGGTTTCAATTTTTTGTGGTTCTATAGTTGGATCATGTTTAGGTTTCTTATGGTTTAATGCCCCACCTGCAAAAATTTTTATGGGAGATACTGGATCGTTATCACTGGGAGGATCTTTAGGTGCTGTCAGTGTTATTTCAAAACATGAAATAGTTTTAGGAATCATAGGTGGTTTATTTGTTTTAGAGACAGCTTCAGTAATTATTCAAGTTATTTCTTTTAAACTTACTGGAAAAAGAGTTTTTATGATGGCACCACTACATCATCATTTTGAAAAAAAAGGATGGGCTGAATCAACTGTAGTCATTAGATTTTGGATCATATCAATTATTTTAGCATTAATAGGTTTAGCTACGTTAAAGTTAAGGTAGCCATGCTCAATTTAGAAAAATACAAAAATAAAAAAGTTGCTATTTATGGAATGGGTTTAACCGGCAATTCAGCTGCAAAAACTTTTAAAAAACTGGGATCCAAAGTTTATTGCTGGGATGATAATTTAAATGCTAGAAAAAAAATAAAATATTTAAATTTAAAAATAAACAAATTTTGGTTAAAAAAAAATTTTATTGATTTTATATTAGTAAGCCCTGGAATAGATATTAATAAATGCAGAATAAAAAAATTTTTAAATAAAAATTTAGATAAAATAATTACTGATATAGATCTTTTTTTTGAATTAAACAAAAGTTCATTAATTATTTCCATCACAGGAACAAATGGAAAATCAACAACTTGCAAAATAATTGAAAAAATTCTAAAGACTGCAAATTATAAAGTAAAAACAGTAGGCAATATAGGAAATCCTATTTTGTCATTTAATTTAAATAAAAAAAAAAGAAAATTTGTATATATATTAGAAATATCTTCTTACCAATTAGAATATTCAAAGCTGTTTCGTTCTAAGCATGCAGCTATTTTAAATATTTCTCCAGATCACTTAGAAAGACATAAAAATATTAAAAATTATATAAAAGTAAAGTCTAGAATATTTTTAGCTCAAAACAAATCAGATTACTCTTATATAAATTTTTCTAACAAATATTCCAATGTAATTAAAAAAATATTTAAAAAAAATAAATTAAAATCAAAATTAACCTTAGTAAAAAAATCAAATGCTAATTTTATTTTAAACAAAATTAATAATGAATATTTTAAAAGTAAAGGAAATTTAGAGAATTTATTTTTTGCTTATAAAATTGCAAAAAATTTAAAAATTAATGATAAAATAATAATAAAAGCCCTAAATAAATTTAAAGGACTTCCACATCGACAAGAAGTAGTTTTTAAAAATAAAAATTTAATTTGCATAAACGATTCAAAAGCCACTAGTTTTGATGCAAGTATACAATCACTATCAAATTATAATAAAATATATTGGATTGTTGGAGGTCTTCCTAAGTATAAGGATTATTATAATTTAAAAAATTTTAAAAATAAAATTATTAAAGCATATATAATAGGTAAAAAAACTTTATTTTTTGAAAAAAAAATAAAAAAAAATATTCCTTACACAATTTCTTATAATATTAAAAATGCTTTAGATCATATCAGCAATGATTTAAATTTAAATTCAATAGTAAAAAGCACAATTTTACTTAGCCCGGCCGCAGCATCTTTTGATCAATTTAGTAATTTTGAACATAGAGGTAATTATTTTAGACAGCAAGTAGCAAAAAAATTTAAACGAGAATTTAATGTTTAGTTTCAGTAGAGAAAATACTAGTTCTTTGGCTAAATGGTGGAGAAATATAGATAAGCAAATTTTATTTTTGTTTACATTGCTTTTCTTATTAGGATTATTTTTTTCTTTTTCTTCTACCTCGTCTATTGCCGCAGAGAAAGTTAACAAAGAAACTTATTTCTTTTTTATAAAACATTTAATTTTTGTTTCCATATCTCTATCTTTAATAGTGATAATTTCAATTCAAAATAAAAATAATCTAATTAAATTATTACCATATTTATTTTTTATTTCAGTGTTTATGCTTTTTCTAATTATTTTTTTTGGAGTTGAAGTAAAAGGTTCAAAAAGATGGTTAAACTTATTTTTTCTTCCAAGATTTCAGCCAATCGAGCTAGTAAAACCTCTTTTTATAATTTTTGTAGCAAAGATTATTGTAATGGACGAAAAAACAAATTTATATAGGAGATATTTGTATTCCTTTTTTATTTTGCTTTTGATTATAACCTTTTTAATTAACCAGCCAGATCTTGGACAAAGTTTATTGTTAACTTTAAGTTGGATAACCATGATTTTTGTTTCAGGGTTCAACATGATAATTTTAACCATCCTAGGTCTAGTATTTTTAGGTAGTATTTTTTTGTTAATATTTTTTTTACCAGAAAAATTTGGGTATATATATTTAAGATTACAAACTTTTTTTGATCCAAAATCTGGAGACAATTTTCAATCTGAAAAAGCATTAGATGCAATTAAACAAGGCGGCTTAACCGGATTGGGAATGGGGGAAGGTATTTTAAAAGATAAAGTTCCCGAGGCTCACACTGATTATATCATAGCAGTTATTTCAGAAGAATTTGGAGCAATATTTGTTCTGATGATAGTAATGATCTTTTTATTTATAGGGTACAAGGTATTGAATAAAGTATTTTTAGAAGGTGATGAATTTCTGAAACTGGCTCTAGTTGGATTAATATCTCTTCTAATTATACAAACTTTTATTCATATTGGAGTTAACACTAGATTACTTCCAACTACTGGTATGACACTTCCGTTTTTAAGTTATGGAGGGTCATCATTAATAGGAAGCTCTATAATTGCCGGCATTATATTAAATTTTACAAGAAAAGATTCATCAAGGTAATTTTTATGAAGAAAAAAATAATTTTTACAGCAGGAGGCACGGGAGGTCATATTTTTCCCGCTATAAATTTAATGAAACATATATTTGAAAAGGACTATGATGTTTTGTTAGTGACAGATAACAGAGGTAATAAATTTATTGAAAATTTTAAAGAATTTAAGTCATACATTTTAAAATCTGGCACACCAACTAATAAAAATATTATAAAAAAGTTTATTTCATTTTTTATTATTTTCTATTCATTGATTCAATCAATTATAATTATAAAAAAAGAAAAACCAGATTTGATATTTGGTTTTGGTGGTTATGTATCTTTTCCAATATCTTTTGCATCAATTTTTTTTAGAACACCATTAATAATATATGAAAATAATATGGTCTTAGGTAGAACAAATAAATTTCTCTCAAAATTCTGTAAAAAAATTTTAATTGCAAAAAAAATCAGAAAAAATTTTCCAGATAAATATATTTCCAAAACGTTTGAAGTTGGATCAATTTTAAAAAAAAATATTATTAATCATACTTATAAACAAAATAATGTTGATAAATCTGATTTTAATATCCTTGTTTTAGGTGGAAGTCAGGGTGCTGAAATCTTTGGAAAAGTTGTACCAAATACTATTAAAACGTTAAAAGACGAAGGTTTTACAATTAATATTAATCAGCAGTGTATTCCAGATCAAAAAAAACAAATACAAGCTTTTTATAATAAAAATAATATAAATAATTATGTTTTTGAATTTGATAACAATATCCTCAAGTTAATTTTGTCTTGTGATTTAGCCATAACAAGATGTGGCGCTTCTACTACCTCAGAACTTGCTCATACAATTACACCTTTTATAGCTGTTCCACTTCCGTTTTCTATTGATGATCATCAGTATTTAAATGCTAAATACTATGAAGATAAAGGATGTTGTTGGATTCTAGAACAAAATAGATTTAATACTGAAAATTTATTTAATTTAATTATGGATACTTTAAAAAACAAAAATAAGCTTGAAATAGCACGTGAAAAATTGAAAAAAATTTATAATAAAGATGTATACATTGATATAGAAAATAAAATTAAAGAAATTATTTAGAATGAAAATTAATATTGCCAGCAAAGAAGTAATTCACTTTATAGGTATTGGAGGTATTGGAATGAGTGGATTAGCTCAAATCATGAATAATTTGGGATTTGTAGTTCAGGGCAGCGATTCAAATCAAAACAAAAATACAGAAAGATTAACTAAACTAGGCATCAAAGTTTATTTGGGACATCATAAAAAAAATATAGACAAAGCTACGATGGTTGTTATTTCTTCTGCAATAAAAAAAAATAATAAAGAATTAAAAGCAGCTAAATATAAAAAACTATCTATTTTTAAAAGAGGAGAAATGTTGGCAAATATAGTGGCTTTAAAAAAAAATATTGTCGTCACAGGATCTCATGGGAAAACTACAACAACATCTTTAGTTGCAAATATTTTGGTAGAATCAGGTTTAGATCCAACTGTTATTAATGGAGGAGTAATTAATTCAATAAAAAATACTGCGAAATTAGGGAAGGGGGATTGGGCTGTAATCGAATCAGACGAATCTGATGGCAGTTTTTTAAAATTGCCTATTACTTATTCAATAGTAACAAATATAGATAAAGAACATTTAGATTTTTATGGAAGTTTTGAAGAATTAAAAAAAAATTTTAGAGAGTTTATAGAAAAAACACCATCATTCGGAAAGTCACTTATTTGTACAGATGATAAAAATTTAAAGTCCATAATGCACCAATGCAAAACAAAAAATTACTTAACTTATGGCTTTAATAATGGAGCAAATTATCAAATCATTAATGTAATTAAAAAAATAAATTATACAATTTTCGATTTAAAAATAAAAATTACAGGTAACAAAATTCATAAGATAAAAAAAATTAAAGTTAACATAATCGGAGATCATAATATTAGAAATACTACAGCTTCAATAGCGATAGCTTTAAATCTTGGAATCAAAATCGATAAAATTAAAATTGCACTCAGAAAGTTTTTGGGAATTCAGAGAAGGTTTACTAAAGTTTTTTCAATTGGCAAAAGAGAGTTTTACGACGATTATGCGCATCATCCTACTGAAATAAAAGCAGTTTTAAATAGTGTTAAACAAATATATAAAAAAAGAAAAATAATTTGTGTTTTTCAACCCCACAGATACTCCAGAGTAAAATATTTAAAAAAAGAATTTGCTTCTTCTTTTAAGTTTTGTGACCTTTTAGTTCTTTGTCCTATATATTCTGCGGGCGAAAAAATAACGTACAATTTTAAACAAAACAATTTTTCAAAATTAATTTCAGAAAAATCTAAGGTTCAAGTAATTAATATTGACAATCAGATAAATTTAAAAAATTTTTTCAAAAAAAACTTATTTGAAGATGAATTAATTATTTGCATGGGTGCTGGAAGCATTTCTAACTGGATAAGAGATATTGGTATGGAGTTAAAATGAATTTAATTTCACAAATCGAAGAAGTTAAAAAAAATTTAAAAGGTAAAATTTCATTTAATGAAAATTTATCTAAACTTTCTTGGTTTAATTTAGGAGGTCCAGCAAAAGTTCTGTTCCGGCCGGAAAATCTTAAAGAATTGTCTGCATTTTTAAAAACAATTAAAGGTTTTAGGAAAATAAAAGTTTTAGGTGCGGGTTCTAATACTCTAATCAGAGATGGGGGATTTGATGGGATAATTATTAAGTTTAGTAAATCTTTTTCACATATTTCTTTATTTGACCCAACTACGATTATTGCAGGAGCTTCAACTTTAGATAAGAAACTTTCAGAATTTGCTTTAGAAAACTCATTGACAGGTTTTGAATTTTTATCTTGTATCCCGGGTACAATCGGCGGGGGCATAAGAATGAACTCAGGTTGTTATGGCGAAGACATTTCAAAAATACTAGTTTCTGTACAAGTAATGGATTTTAACGGTAATCTTCGGATAATTAAGTCATCTGATATAAAATTTTATTATCGAGGTAGTGACTTAGATAATGATTTGATTTTTATTAGCGCTACTTTTAAAGGCAGGAATGAAGAAAAATCAAAAATTATGAATAAAATAGATAAATTTACTGATCAAAAAAAAAGATCACAACCATCAAAAATTAAAACATGTGGTAGCACTTTTAAAAACCCTGAAAATAAAAAAGCTTGGGAGCTTATAAAAAATTCTGGATGCGCAGGATTAAGCGTGGGTGACGCCTATATATCAAAAGATCATTGCAATTTCTTTGTTAATAAAGGACGCGCATCAGCAAAAGATTTAGAAAAATTAATAAATGAAGTTAAAAGTACTGTTTTTAAAAAAAATAAAATAAATCTTGAATTGGAAATTCAAATTATCGGAGAGGAAATATGAGAAAACCTATTGTTGTTTTAATGGGAGGGTTATCTGGTGAAAGAGAAATTAGTTTTCTTACTGGAAAAGCTTGTTCTCGTGCATTAAGACAAAAAGGTTATAGAGTTATAGATCTAGATGCAAAAGGATTTTTTGCAAAAAAATTAATAAAAATAAAACCCAAAGCCGTTTTTAATGCACTTCATGGAAAATATGGTGAAGATGGTTTTGTTCAGAGTGTATTAGAATCATTAAAAATTCCATATACTCATTCAGGAGTTATAGCGTCTAGTTTGGCAATGGACAAAGAAACATCAAGAAAAATATTTATTAAAAATAAACTAAAAGTACCAAAATATTTTTCTATAAATAAAGATGAATTTAAAATTTTAAATAAAAAAATAAAAAATAAAAAATTAAAATTTCCACTTGTTGTAAAACCAGTTAGTGAAGGATCAAGCTTGGGTGTGTATATTTGCAAAAATAGGAGAAACTTTTTGTCGAAATCTAAAAAACTAATGAAAGATTACAATAAAATTCTTGTAGAGGAATATATACCTGGAAGGGAGATACAGGTTGCTGTTATGGGAAAAAAATCTTTAGGAGCAATTGAACTTGTCCCTAAAAGAGAATTTTATGACTACAATGCTAAATATTCAAATTCAGCTAAAACCAAACATATTATGCCAGCTCCTATTTCGGCTACAAAATATAAAGAAGTTCTTGCTATAGCTAAGAAAGCTCACCATTTGTTAGGTTGTAGAGGAGTAACAAGATCGGATTTTAGATTTTTTAAAAATAAATTTTATTTATTGGAAACGAACACGCAGCCAGGAATGACCACGCTTTCTCTTGTGCCAGAAATAGCAAGATATTGTAATATTAAATTTGAAGATTTAGTTGATAAAATGCTTAAAGATGCCAGCTGCAATCGATGAAAAAGCACTTTAGAATTATTTTACTATTTATAGTTCTTATTTTTTTAAGCACCTATACTCCAAATACACTAAATAAAACTCAAAAAAAAGATAACAATTTTTTTAAAATCTCCAAAATTGAAATTTTAAATAATAATTTGATTAAACAAAATGAGATAAAAAAAAATCTTTCTCAAATTTTGGGAAGGAATATTTTTTTAATCAACAAAGAAGATGTCGAAAAACCATTAGAATTTTTTAATTTTTTAGAAAAAATTGAAGTAAAAAAGAAATATCCTAACACTATTGTCATCACAGTTTATGAAACAAAGCCTATAGCAATATTGTTTCAAAAAAAGGAAAAGGTCTTAATTGACAGTTCTTCAAATTTAATAAGCTTAACAAATGACATAAATATAAACAATTTACCAAATGTTTTTGGAGATGGAGCAGAGATTGTTTTCTTAGATTTCCTTAAATTATTAAAGGAAAATAACTTTCCAACTCAAAAAATAAAAAATTATTATTACTTTCAAATCGGTAGGTGGGATGTAGAACTTAATAATAATAAACTATTAAAGTTTCCAAAAGAAAAAATAGATAGCGCTGTATTACAATCAATCAATTTATTAGACCGTGAAGATTTTAAAAATTATAATACTATTGATCTCAGGATATATGGTAAGATAATAGTAGAATAATGAGTACAGAAAATCCAAGAGGAATAGTAGAATTAGGTAATATCTACGTAAAATGTATTATTTTTAAAATTAATCAAAATAATATTTCTGAAATTTTATCTACATCAATTACTGAGTCCGAAGGTATTCATAATGGAGTAATAGTTAATTTAGAAAAAGCTTCAAAAGTAATAAGATCAAGTATAAGTGCTGCTGAAGAAAAAGCCAAAGTTACAATAAAAAAAACAACAGTATTAATTGAACAGCCTGAATTTTTGTGCACTAAACTTTCAAAGCAAAGAAAAATAGATGGATCAAAAATACATAAGTATGACATTGATTTTTTATTAAAGGAATCAAAAAAACAAATTATTCATAACGATAACAATCAATCCATAATTCATATTTTTAATCACAATTACATAGTTGATGGAAAAACGTTTGTAGAGGAACCCATAGATGTATTCGCTAATTCTTTAAGTCATGAAATGACTTTCATAACTGTGCCAAAAAATAATTTAAGAAATATTAATCAAGCTTTTAATAATTGTGACATAGAAGTAGAAAGATATATTTCTTCTATTTTTGCTTCGGCTGTATATTTGTTAAATGATAGAGAAATGCAGTCTGGCTCTATTTTAATTGATATGGGTTTTGAAAAAACTAGTTTAGGAATATTTAAATACTTAGCGCTGGTTCATTCAATAACATTGCCTGTAGGAATTCATCATATTGCAAAAGATATATCCAAAATATGTTCATTAGATATAGAAGAATCTAAAACTATAAGTAAAAAAATTGATTTTATTTTTCAAAATAAGCAAGAACTTTTTGATTTTGATAACTATTTAAAAAATATATATTTTACTAATTCAGGTTATAGAAAGATAAGTAAATCACTTATTCTAGATATAGTTAAATCTAGAATTGATGAAATTTTTCAAATCACTAAAAAACAAATTATAGAAACAGGATTTAGTTCATTACTTTATTCAAACATTTATATAACAGGAGGTGGATCTAATCTTTTAAATATTGACAAATATTGCTCGACATATTTTGGTTCAAAAGTAAAGAAATTAGATTTAAATCGTAACGGAATAAAAAATGAAAAAGATTTAAATTTTGTTTCATGTTTAGGAGCTCTTGAAATAATCAAGGATGGCTGGGAGACAGAGGCAATACCAGATCAAACAAATAAAAATGATCAAAAACTAAGCTTTTTTGCCAAAATTTTTGGCAAAGAGATGTAAAGTTAACTTGTATTCTTTAGTAACATAATTTGTATTTCATGAGTTTTGCCTGTTTTATATACCATTATTAATGATATCAAATTTGCAAAAAACACTTAAAGAACCTATAGAATTTGAAGGAGTAGGTTTACATAATGGAATAAAAGCAAATTTATGTATTAAGCCAGCAGAAGCAAATTCAGGAATTAAATTTAAAAGAACAGATATAGATAATTCTAAAAATATAATTGAAGCAAACTATTTAAATGTAAATTCTCCAGTTTTGTGTACAAAAATACAGAATGCAGACGGAGTTTCTGTTTCTACCATTGAGCATTTAATGGCAGCATTTTATTTGGAATCTATAGATAACGCTTTAATCGAAATTGATGCTCCAGAAGTTCCCATTTTGGATGGTTCATCTTTTGATTTTGTTGAAGCTATAAGATCTTTTGGCACGTTAGAACAAAAGTCACCAAAAAAATTTATTAAAGTTATTAAAAAAATAGAAATAAAAGAAAATTCAAAATTCATTTCTATTGAACCACTAGATAAAGATTTAATTATAGATTTTGAAATTGTATACAAAAATCCATTAATAAGAACTCGAAGAAAGGAATTTAAATTAAGTAATGGAGATTTAACATCGATATATAATTCAAGAACATTTTGTTTATATGAAGATATAGATCAAATTAGAAAACAAGGATTGGCCAAAGGAGGTTCACTCGATAACGCAATAGTTGTTCAAGAAAATAAACTATTAAATTATGACGGGCTTCGAAATCGAGATGAGTTTGTAAATCACAAAATATTAGATTGTTTGGGAGATTTAATGCTTTCAGGACATAGAATATTTGGACATATCAAAACTTCACAAGGCGGACACCAGCTTACCAATAGCTTATTAAGAAAATTTTTGGCGGATAAATCAAGTTGGAAATTCGAAGATTTAGAAAAAAAAGACAAAGATCAAAAAGACAGTAATTATATAAGCTCAATAGCAGTAAACGCTTAAAAAAAGTCCAATACCTAAAAAATTGTAATAATTGTATTTTTTGCTAAAGTGTTTTTTTATCAAAAAAATGTATAAAAATTATTTAATTTTATTCCTGTCAGTTTTCTTACTATTTAATTGTACTGCAAAAGATAAAATTGAAGTTGTTAAAGAAGAGCCTGGTGAAAATGAAATTGCTATTAATTTATATATTGATGCCGTCGCTGCACTTAAAAGGGGCGATGCATTTTTTGCTGCCAAAACATTTAAAGAAGTAGAAGCATTAATGCCCATGAGCGAATGGGCAGCTAAAGCAAGTTTAATGGCCGCGTATGCTGACTATTCAAGAAATGCTTATTCAGAAAGTATTTTTAGTTTAGAAAGGCATATTAAAAATTATCCGAGTGATCAAAACATACCCTACGCACATTATTTGATAGCTATATGTTATTATGAACAAATTTTAGATGAAAAAAAAGATCTTGCACCACTTTTACAAGCAAAGAAAAAATTTGAATTTATAGTAAAAAATTATCCAGATACAGATTATTCAACTGATGCGTATTTTAAACTTGATTTAATCGTAGATCAATTAGCAGCAAAGGAAATTTCCATTGCTAGATTTTACATGCAAACAGAAAAATGGATTCCTGCTTTGAATAGATTAAAATTAATTGTTGAAAAATATGATAAGACAATATTTATTGAAGAAGCATTACATAGACTTGTCGAAGTAAATTATAAAATTGGTTTAGAGGATGAAGCGAAAAAAGCTGCCGCTATATTAGGATATAATTATCAATCGAGCGAATGGTATGAAAGAAGTTATAAAATATTCAATAAAAAATATAAACCAAAAAAAGTTAAAAAAGAAAAAGAAATGGGATTGTTAAGAAAAAAAATAAAGGGTTTATTTGAGTAATAATTAAATGCAAAGAAAAGAAATTGAGACAAATTACCTAAAAAAAATTAAAGAACTAAAAAGATACGATAAGGCTTATTTTGAAAATGATAATTCTATTGTTTCGGATAAAGTATACGATGAAATTAAAAATGAAATATTGAAGTTGGAAAAAAAATATGATTATTTAAATCATAGAGAATCGCCCAGTAAAAAGGTTGGATACAAACCATCTGATAGATTTAAAAAAGTACAACACAAAGTTCCAATGCTATCTCTTTCGAATGCTTTTTCAAAAGAAGATATAGAAGATTTTATTAAAAAAATTAAAAATTTTTTAAATAAGGAAAAATCTGAAGAATTAATTTTTTCAGCTGAACCAAAAATTGATGGAATATCTGCTTCATTAAAATATATTGATGGAAGTTTTATTTTAGGTTTATCACGTGGTGATGGTCAAACAGGAGAAGACATAACTAACAATTTAAAAACTATTCAAGATATTCCTAAAAAAATCAATAAATCTAATTTTCCTAAAATTTTAGAAGTAAGAGGTGAAGTTTATATATCAAAATCTGATTTTAAAAAAATAAGTAAAAAATTTGCTAACCCAAGAAATGCTGCAGGTGGATCATTAAGACAAAAAGATCATATGGAAACAAAAAAAATTCCACTTAAATTTATGGCCTATAGTTTTGGAACTTCTGAACCAAAAAATTTCAAAAAACAATCTGAGTTTTTAGAGCTTTTAAAATTTTGGGGATTTAAAACTAGCAAATTAAATAAAACAGTAAAAAATATTGAAAGCATTAATAGTAATTACCAAGACATTGAAGAAAAAAGATCCAGCATTGATTATGATTTAGATGGTCTTGTTTATAAAGTTGATGATTTAAGATTACAAGAACGTCTCGGATTTGTATCAAATTCGCCAAGATGGGCTATAGCGCATAAATTTTCAGCTGAAAAAGGATTTTCTGTAATTAAAAATATTGAAATTCAAATTGGAAGAACAGGAGCATTAACTCCAGTGGCAAAAATAGATTCGATCACAATAGGAGGTGTTGTTGTATCAAATGCAACTTTGCACAACGAAGATGAAATTAATAGAAAAGATATAAGAGTCGGAGATACTGTATGCTTGCAAAGAGCAGGAGATGTCATTCCACAAGTTTTGTATGTAGATAAATCAAAAAGAGAGAAAACATCAAAAAAATTTGTTTTTCCAGTTAAATGCCCATCATGTGGGTCAAAAGTCATTAAAGAATTTAATCTTAATACAAAAAAAAAAGATGCCATCACAAGATGCCCAGATTTAAATTTTAAATGCAATGAAATTCTTAAAGAGAAATTAAAACATTTTGTATCAAAAGAAGCATTTAATATTGAAGGATTAGGGAAAAAAGTTGTGGAAAATTTTTGGAATAAAAAAATAATAAAATATCCTTATGATGTTTTTAAAATAGATTTAAACGTTCTAGAATCTTTAGATGGATGGGGTGAAAAATCTATTTTCAATTTAAAAAATTCAATTAATGAAAGAAAAAAAATTACACTAGATAAATTTATTTTTTCTTTAGGCATTAGACATATTGGACAAGAAAACGCTAAAGTATTAGCAAAGCATTTTATTAATAGCTCAAACTTTTTTAACTTTTCAAAAAAATTAAGTGAAAATAATACAAAATATATAAACGAACTAAAATCTATAGATGGTATTGGAAACTCACAAATAGATTCACTGAAAAAATATTTTTGTAATGATATAAATTTAAAAATTGTGTCTGAACTATTAAAAATAATTAAAGTAGAAGATTATAAATTTCTTAGTAAAAAAACTCCTATAAGTGGAAAATTTATAATGTTTACAGGAGGGTTTGTTGACAAAAGCAGGTCAGAATTAAAATCTTTAGCTGAAAAAATGGGTGCCAAAATTGTAAGCAACGTCAGTAAAAAAACAGATTTTCTTGTTACTGGGTCTCAAAAACCTACAACAAGAAAAATTGAAGAAGCCAAGAATCTAAATATAAAAATTTTAACCGAAAATGAATGGAATAAAATTATTAATTAATAAAAGATTTTAGCCATTTTCTTTCATTTTTATTGAGATAGGGGTTTAAGACTAAATAAATCTTTTTATGATATTCGTTTAAATATTTTTTTTCATTTTTCTTTAATAATTCATAATTAATTAAATTTTTTTCAATGGGAGCAAAAGTTAAATTTTCAAACTTTAATCTATTTTTAATTTTTTTAACATATATTAAATTTTCTATTCTTATTCCAAATTTATTTTTTTCATAATATCCAGGTTCATTTGAAATAATCATTCCTTCTTTTATTTTTACACTATTATATTTTGATATTGCTTGAGGACCTTCATGCACATTTAAAAAATAACCGACCCCATGCCCAGTTCCATGTTGATAATCTAAACCTATTTTTTTCAAGGGAGCTCTCGCAATTATATCTAATTTTTTTCCTGTAGTATTATTATTTAGTTTGTAAGTTACTACGCCAATATGTCCTTTTAATACTCTAGTAAAAATATTTTTTATCTTTTTGGGATGATTAGAAAAACACATTGTTCTTGTTACGTCTGTTGTTCCAAAGTGGTATTGTCCACCAGAATCGCAAAGGTAAATATCATTTTTTTTAATTATTCTATTTGTTTTATTATTTGCTCTGTAATGTACAATTGCACCGTTAGGTCCAGCTCCTGAAATTGTATTAAAGCTAGGATATTTATAACTAACATTTCTTTTTCTAAATTTTTCAAGTTTTTTTTCAGCACTTATTTCAGTAATTTTATTTTTGTTAATATTATTTTTCATCCAATAGATAAATTTTGTTAAAGCTGCACCGTCTAAAATATGAGATTTTATTGAATTTTTAATTTCAGTTTTATTTTTTTTGGATTTTAATAAAAATATAGGATCAACAGCTTCAATATATTGAAATCTTTTTTTTATTTCGTTTTTATAAAAAAATGAACAATGCAGTTTATCAATTAAAAATATTTCTTTTTTGTTAACTTTATCAAAGTATTCTACTACTTCTGATGGATCCACATAACTTAAGTTATTTTTAAAATATGATTTAAATTTATTATCTATTTTTTTTTTATTAACGATAAGAGTTATTTTTTCATTATTGTCAAATATTGCGTGGCAATTAGGTAATGGTGAATATTTGCTATCATTTCCTCTAATATTTAAAATCCAAGCCAGGTTTTCTGGAGCTGTTATTAATAATTTGTTTATTTTTTTTCTTTTAAGAATTTTAGACAGAGCTCTAATTTTATTTTTAAAATTTTGGCCAGTATATTTTGATTTTAGTATGTAAAATTTTTTAATTTTATCTGTTGATTTATTTAACCATATTTTATCTATTAAATTTTCTTTAATTGGCAAAAGACTGGTATTATTTGCTTTAAAATTTCTTACTAATGAAATTTCACTTGAAAGTTTAGGATCGAAACCGATTTTTAATTTTTTTTTGAACTTTTTAAGTATTTTTAAAGGTGTAGTTTTGTGTATTTCTATTACTTTAAAGTTAATACCAGATTCCTTTTTCGCTTGTAAAGTGTACCTACCATCGACAAATATGTAAGTTTTTTTTTTCAAAATTAAAGCAGTACCTGCTGAACCTGAAAAGTTTGAAATGTAATATAATCTGTCTTGATTTTTATTAGCGTATTCACTAAAAAATTCATCATTTTTGGGTATTATATATCCATCAATTTTATAGTAAGAAAAAAGCTTTCTCAATTTTTCTATTTTATTCATTTAATTTTTTTTATTTTTTTATTTTGAAGTCTCGCCCAACCAGGACTTCTTATGCCTTCACTATAATCTATATCTTGATTAAATATAAAATCTTCATTGGATTGTTGGTCAATCTCTTCTTTTTTAATGTTTTTTTCTGGAAGTTCATCTATAAATCTAGAAGCTAAAGATTCCACCCAATCTCCTCGATATAATCTACTCATTACAAATGATATGAAAGATTCTTTTTTTGCTCTAGTCAAGCCAACATAGGCAAGACGTCTTTCTTCTTCTAGGGCCATATCTCCTTTTTCTTCCAAAGATTTTTGATGAGGAAATAAACCTTCTTCCCAACCAGGCAAAAACACTGCGTCAAATTCTAGACCTTTAGAGGCATGCATAGTCATTAAATTAACTTTTTCTCCATCCCAATCTTGATCAATAGAAGTGGCAAGAGCGACGTGTTCCAAAAAACTTTCTAAATTATCAAAGTCGTGCATTCCTCTAATTAACTCTTTTAAATTTTCCAGTCTTCCCTCATTTTCTAAGTCTTTTTTATCTTTAAGCATTTTAGAATATCCTGATTCATCTAAAATTATTTCCATAAGTTCGTAATGTTTTTTTTCTTTTAAGTCTAATCTCCATTTGCTAAATAATTTTAATATATTTACTAAACCTAACTTTGTTTTTGGTTTTATTTTATTTTGATTTAAAAGTTCATATGAAGAACTTTCTAAAGATTTTTTATTTTTTCTGCCATATTCGTATATTTGTTTTATTGTACTATCCCCTATAGATCTCCGAGGCACATTAATTATTCTCTCAAAAGCTAAATCATCATTCTTTTGATAAACTATTCTCAAGAAAGCTATACTATCTTTAATTTCTGCTCTTTCGTAAAATTTTGTTCCTCCAACAACACGATAGCCCATACCTATTTTTAAAAATCTTTCCTCAAATTCTCTAGTTTGAAAAATCGCTCTAACTAGTATTGATATATTATTTAGTGAATATTTTTTTTTTAGTTTTTGTTCAATAATATCGCTGATGCCAATTGCCTCTTCTCTACCATTTTTGTAACAAGTTAATTTTACAAGCTCACCCTCTTTATCTTCTGTCCATAACTTTTTACCCAATCTGCTTTCATTATTGGCTATAAGTCCAGAAGCGGCACTAAGTATATTTTGTGTTGATCTATAATTTTGTTCTAGTTTAATTATTTTAGTATTTTTATATATTTTATTAAAATCAAGAAAATTTTTTATTTCAGCTCCTCTCCAGCTATAAATTGATTGGTCATCATCTCCGACGCAGCAAATATTTTGATTTTTTTTAGCTAAAAGATTAAGCCATTTACTTTGGATATGATTAGAATCTTGATATTCATCTACAAGGATATATTTAAAATTGTTTAAATATAATTCAAGTATATCTGGATTTTTTTCAAACATAGTTACACAATGTAAAATCAAATCACCAAAATCACATGAATTTAAAATTTTTAATCTTTCTTGATAAAATTTGTAAACTTTTAAAATAGCTCTTTCTAAAGGCATATTTCTTTTTGAAACAACATCATCTGGTAAGAGACCTTTATTTTTCCACTGATTAATAAAAGCTAAAATAAACTGTGGAGATATTTTTTTTATGTCCATATTTTCAGCTTTGCATATATTTTTTATTAAACGCAGCTGATCCTCTTGATCAATTATAGTAAAATTTGAGTTTAGACCGACAGCCTTGGCGTGTTTTCTCAAAAGTTTTGCAGAAACCGAATGGAACGTTCCAAGCCAAGGCAAAGATGAAACTTTTTTATCTAGATGCTTAGCTATCCTATTTTGCATTTCTCTAGCCGCTTTGTTGGTAAAAGTCACACATAAAATCTGATTTGGCCAAGCTTTTTTTCTATTTATAATATGAGCAACTCTTGTGGTCAGAACTCTAGTTTTGCCAGATCCAGCCCCGGCGACAATCAGGCACGGTCCATCAAGATCAATTATTGCTTCTTTTTGATTCTTGTTTAAATTGCTTAAATAATTTAATTTGCTAATTTCCATTTTATTTATATTTTCAAAATTAATTTGAAAATAAATTTAAAACTAAAATAAATGAAATATTTCAATTTTAAAAGATATAAGTTTTCCACAATCACTAATGTGATTAATTTTCAATTAATGAAAGCAGCTAAGATAGCTAAATTATTTAATCCAGCAAGATTTATAGCTAGAATAACTAAGTTTTTCGATCTAAGTAATTTTAAGTACGATAAAATAATTAAATATTTATATTCAATTTTCAAACGGGGAATTTACAAGTTATATAAATTAATTAATTTTAAAAAAATTGAATATTTATTTTTATATTTTTTTGGCATCGGATTTATTATATTTTTTATTTATATTAATATTCCTCAATTTTTTAATTATGATAAATCAAAAATCTCAAAGTTAATTTGTGAAGATTTTAATATTAACTGTAATATAAAAGGTGATATTGATTATACTTTTTTTCCAACTCCAAGAATAAATTTTGAAGATTTTTTAATTGAAGATTTTTCATATAAACAAAAATCATTAGCTAGGATTAAAAACACATCAGTAAAATTGTCTATAAGTAATTTACTGAAAAAAGAAAAATTTGAATTTAATAAAATTATTTTTCACAATGCAGAAATAAATATAAATTTAAAAGAATATAAAAAATATAAAGATTTTTTTAAGAAAAAATTTAATAATAAAAAAATAGAAGTAAAAGGGGCGATATTCAATTTCTATGAAAATAAAGAAAATATAGTCGCAATAAAAGAGGCAAGTTTAAAATATAAATTTAATAATGGAAAAATTAAAGCAGATTTAAAAGGAAACTTTTTAAATGATAAACTTTCTATTTTTTTTGAGAATGAAATCGATAAAGAAAAATCAATAAAAAGCATAGAATTAAAATTACCAGAAGCAAATATATTCACAAAAATAGAAATGTTTAGTTCTCTTAACAAAAGTAAAGATATTAATGGAAATTTTTTATTTAAAAAAAAACAAAATAAAGTTTCAGGAGTTTTTGAATATATAAATAATCAAATAATTTTTCAAAACATGAATTTACGCAATAGTTTTTTAGATGGAAAATTTAGTGGAAAAGTTCACTTTTTACCTTATTTTAATTTTAATCTAGACGTTAATTTAAACACAATAAACTTTAACCAATTATATAGTTTTTTAATAAATTTAAAAAATGAAGAGAAGAGAAAAATATTCAATATTAATAAAAAATTTAATGGTGAAATAAATCTTTCTGTTGATAAAATATATTCAAAACATACACTTATAGACAAAATTGAATCAAGAGTAAGATTTGTTAATGGAGATATATTAATTGAACAAATGCTTCTTAACTTAAAGAAGTTAGGTGCCGCAGATATAACAGGTTTTGTTAAAGCAGATAAAAAATTTACTATTTTTAAATTTGAAAATAATATTTTTGTAGATAACTTAAAAACTTTTTTTAATAGATTTGGCGTTCATAATAAAGAAAGAAATCCTTTCAATTTATTTATTGCAGGTAATATAGATTTAGAAAAATATATTTTACATTTAGATGAGATATCCGGTGAAAAAAAGTTTGAAGAAGACGATGTTCTTTATATAGAAAAAGAATTTAACGATATAGTTTTATATCAAGATTATGAGAGTTTCTTTAATTTTGCTAATTTAAAAGAATTTGTAAAATCAATTAGTTCAGAAGATATGTAAACTAATAAGGTTTTATCATTTTTTTTGGATCTACAATTTTATTATATTCTTTTTCTGAAATTAACCCTGATTTAATTGCTTCTTCTTTTAAAGTGGTTCCATTTTTGTGTGCCTTTTTTGCAATTTTTGCAGCGTTGTCATAACCAACTTTTGGAGATAAAGCAGTTACAAGCATTAAAGAATTATTTAGAGTTTCTTTAATTTTATTTTTGTCTGCTTTTAAACCTTTAATGCAATAATTAGAAAAGCTTTTTGCAGAATCTGACATGATATGAATAGATTGTAAAATATTATGAATAATTAATGGTTTAAATACATTTAATTCAAAATGACCATGAGAACCTGCCATTGTTATACCATTATGATTTCCAATTACCTTTACACAAACCATTGTAACTGCTTCACATTGCGTAGGATTTACTTTACCGGGCATAATAGATGAGCCTGGTTCATTCTCTGGCAAAATTAATTCGCCATAACCTGCTCTAGGCCCCGATCCTAAAAATCTAATATCGTTTGCGATTTTCATTAAGCAAACAGCAGTAGTATTCATAGTTCCAGAAAAATTTACTATGGCATCGTGAGCAGCTAGTGCAGCAAATTTATTTGGCGCAGGTTTAAAGGGTAGTTTTGTTATTTTTTTGATTTCAGCTACTATTTTTTTATCAAAACCTTTTTTTGTATTTAATCCAGTTCCTACAGCGGTTCCACCTTGAGCTAGAAAATATATTTCTTCTAGTGCATTTTCTATTCTTTTTATACATTTAGTTAGTTGTGAATTATATCCAGAAAATTCTTGTCCTAAAGTGATTGGAGTGGCGTCTTGTAAATGAGTTCTTCCTACTTTTATAATTTTATTAAATTCTTTAGCTTTTTTTGCTATTTGAGAATTTAATAACTTTAAGGAAGGTATTAATTTCCCCCTTGCTCTTATTGCTATGGCCATATGCATTGCAGTTGGAAATACGTCATTTGTTGATTGACATTTATTAACATGATCGTTTGGGTGTACTGGTTTTTTACTTCCTAATTTTCCCCCGAGAATTTCAATTGCCCTATTAGCTATTACTTCATTGACGTTCATATTAGTTTGTGTGCCCGATCCTGTTTGCCAAACTTTAAGTGGAAAATGATCTTTAAGTTTTCCTGATATTACTTCATTGGCAGCTTTAATTATTGCTTTAGCTATTTTATTATCAATACTTTTATTTTTAGCATTTACTATCGCGGCAGCCTTTTTTATTATAGCAATGGATTTAATGACAATTGGTCTTACTAAAAAATCGCCAATATCGAAATATTTATTTGATCTCTGTGTTGAAGCTCCCCAATACTTGTCATTTGGTACTTTTATATTACCAAGGCTATCATATTCATTTCTAAATTTCATATATCAGGGTATGATTATTAATATATACATTAGACTTTTTTAAGGCAAGATTTTTAGCTATGGACCTAAATAAACAAAAAGATCCTTCACAAAACGATATAAAATTTATTTTGAACTTATTAAATTCAAATAAATTAATTGATGCAAAAAAAGAAATAGAAAAACAACTTACCAAATTTCCAAAATCGTCTGTTTTGTTTAATATATTGGGAGCAGTTTTCACTAATGAAAAGAAGTTGGATAAAGCAATTAGTAATTACGAGAAAGCCATAAGTTTAAATTCTAACTATGCTCAAGCTTACAATAATTTAGGGATAGCTTTTCACAAATTAAATAAAATTGATGAAGCTATTGAAAACTACAAAAAAGCTATTAATTTAAAAAATGATTTTTTTGAAGCTTTCAATAATTTAGGAAATGCAATTAGGGAACTTAATAAATTTAAAGAAGCTTTAACCTATTACAATAAAGCTTTAGAATTTAATTCTGGTTACGCAGAAGCCTATAATAATATTGGAGCAACTTATGAAAACCTTGGTGATAAAAAGAGGGCATTAGATAATTATGAAAAAGCTGTTAAACTTAAACCAGATTATGCGGAAGTTTATAACAATATAGGAACCTTACTAAGTAGTTTAGCAAGATTTGATGAATCCTTAATTAATTTTAATAAAGCAATAGAATTAAAACCAGATTATGAAAAGTCTTATAATAATCTGGGTAATTTGTTTAATGAAATAGGAGAGTATAAAGAAGCAAACGAAGCTTACCAAAAAGCTATTAATATTAAATCTGATTATGCGAGAGCATATAGTAATTTATTATTTAATCTTAATTATTATATAAATTATGATTATAATTTATATTTATCTGAAGCAAAAAAATTTAGTTTAAATTGTAAACCAATTAAAAAAAATTTCTCTCCACAGCATCGTTATGAAAAGAATCCTAAAAAACTTAGATTAGGATTTGTGTCTGCTGACTTTGGTAATCACCCTGGCGGTTTTTTTACTTTAAGCACATTTAAAGAGTTGAGAAAAAAAAATTTTGAACTTATAGCCTACCCAACAGTAGAGCGGAATGATGAATTTTCACCAAATTTCAGACCATTGTTTCACGAATGGAATTTAATTGAAAAAAAAAATGATGAAAATGTGATTAAACAAATTGTCGAGGACAAGATTCATATCTTGTTAGATATTCAAGGACATTCAGGAAGAAATAGATTACCAATTTTTATTAACAAACCTGCACCTATCCAGGTTACTTGGTTAGGACAAGGTTCTTCAGGAATTTCAGAAATTGATTATTTTATAGGTAGCCCTCATACTACTCCTAAAAATGAAGAAAATCATTATGTTGAAAAAGTATTAAGACTTCCAGAAATCTCTCAATGCTTTACACCTCCAAATTATAATATTTTAGTAAATAATTTACCTGCATTAAAAAAAAATTTTTTCACTTTTGGATGTATTAACAAATTATCAAAAGTTAATGACAATGTGATTAATTTATGGTCTAAAATTTTATTATCAATACCAAATTCCAAAATAATATTAAAAAATAAAATTATAGAAAATAAAAATGTCTATGAAAAATTTGTAAAAAAATTTGAATTTAATAAAATTAAAAAAGACCGTTTAATATTGTTAGGTGAGTCAAAATCTAGAGAGGATTTATTAAAAGTTTACAATGAAATTGATATTTCTTTAGATCCTTTCCCATTTCAAGGAAACACCAGTACGTGCGAATCTATCTGGATGGGGGTGCCAGTCTTAACATTAAAGGGAAACAGATATTTATTCCATTTTGGCGAAAGTATTAATTCAAATTTAGGAATGGATGACTGGATTGCAAATAATGAAGAAGAATATATTTCTAAAGCTATTAAATTTTCATCCGATTTGGAATATCTTTCTAAAATTAGAATAAATTTAAGAAAACTAGCATTGCAATCTCCAGTATTTGATGCGGAACGTTTTTCAAACCATCTTAGTGATTTATTATGGAATATTTGGAATAAGTTTACAAAAAAAAATAAATTTTAATTTACGAGAAAGACCAGAGTAACAAAAAAACTACAGCAATAAATAATATTAAAATTTTTACATTAAGCATATATTTTTTTATTTCAAAAGAAGAATTAGAGTCTTTTTTTTTATTTTTTGAACCCAGCCAAATGACCAGGTAAAAGACAGCCAATATAACAAAAGTTATTAAAAGAATTTCTATTTTTTCAAACATTTGCCTAACATAAAAATTTAATATATTTTAAAAAACTATGGAGTTACAGGCTAAAAGCAAATCATTGTGGAGTACTTTTAAAAATGCCTATTTAAGAAAAAGGAATTTAAAAGGGTTTTGGGCCAAGTTAGATAAAAAAAATTTACCGAGTGATTTTGTCACAACATTTGATTTATATTTAAATTCTCCCAGTTACAAATGGTCATCTAAATTTTGGAGACATTTAATTATGCTTGATCTAAGTCTTATTGCGAGTGGAAAATATAAAAATTATGAAAATATAATCTCAAGACATTATTTTACTTCAACAGATTTTGATGAAAATTCGATAAAAAATTTGTGTAATAATAATATAGAATTAAAAAAGATCAGTTCAAATATCAATTTATTTAAAAAACAAGATAATTTAAACTGGATACAATCAATAAATCACAATTTAATTTTGTTGCTATTATATGAAAATATAAAGTTAAAAAAAGTATTCAAATATTTAAATAAAATAAAAAAAAATAATTTATTAGTAGAACACTCATTAAATATAGATGGAAATGAAATTACACAAGATATTCTAAATTCTTTGGATGAATATGAAAAAATTGAAAAATTAATTCAAAAAATGTTAATTAAAAAAAAAACTTTCTTAGAAATTGGAGCGGGATCTGGCAGAACTGCTAAGACAATACTATCTATTAACGATGATGCAAAATATGTAATTACGGATGTTCCTCCGGCAATCAACGTCAGTTACAATAATTTAAAAGCGTGTTTTCCAAACAAAAAAATAGCAAAAGGTTTTAAATATAATCGTGAAGAATTAATTGATGCGTATAATAAGAACGACATATTATTCATTTTTCCACATCAAATCCAATTTTTTCCAGAAAAAACCTTTGAGATTTCTATTGCTATAGATTGTTTGCATGAAATGGAGAGTAAAATTATTAATCAATATATGATCAATTTTGAAAAAGTTTCTAAGCTATTATATTTTAAGGTGTGGGAGAATGCAGGATTACCTTATTCCTTCTACAAACATTATTCTGTTCATAATAAAAAAGATTATTTTATTAAAGAATCTTGGGAAGAACTTTTTAAAGAAAGATGTTTATACCCTTCAAAATATTTCCATTTAGCATACAAATTTTAGATTTCTTTAAAAATTGTGTCATGAAAAAACTTCTAGGAATATTGATACTAGGACTT
>CEUZ01040526.1_pt1 | contig 31288 bp, 32 predicted proteins | sample 361511 | NCBI WGS metagenome assembly CEUZ01 (sample SAMEA2622822, study PRJEB7988) | marine metagenome | biome: marine biome (ENVO:00000447); feature: surface water layer (ENVO:00002042); material: "saline water (ENVO:00002010), including plankton (ENVO:xxxxxxxx)" | depth 5 m | reverse complement strand
CAGCTAAGAAAGCTAAAAAAAGAAGAAGAAGATAGCAATCTTTACTTCTTGAACAATTCTCTTAGTTTAGTTTTTCTTTTTCTTATAAAAAGAGATTCAAAATCTCAAAAAAACGGGGCCCAGGCCCCGTTTTTTATTATTGTCACATTCAAACAAAGAGATTATTGAAAGTCTAAAATGTTACTTGCAAATAATTTATCCTTTAGAAGAGAAAATCAAACAATTTTTAATTCGTTAGATTTATCACTATCTCCGAAGAAAATAATCCATCTATATGGAAATAATGGTGTTGGTAAAACTACGTTAATTAAAATTTTAGCAGATGTTTTAAACTCCGACTCAGGAGAAATTTATTGGAATGGAAAAAATATAAAAAAAAACACTTATGAATATTTTTCAAACTTAACTTATATTATGGATTCTAATACATCAAATAATCAAATGTCAGTTATAGAAAATATTAATTATTGGACAAAATTATTTTCATCAAACATTAAATCCACAGAATTAGAGTCGGTACTGAAAATGCTCTTTTTAAACACTAAAAAAGATATTAAGGCAGAAAATTTATCAAGAGGAGAAATCAAAAAATTAGAATTGATAAGATTAGTTATTGAGAAAAAGAAATTTTGGTTGTTGGATGAGCCATATAGCGGACTTGATAATGATTCCATTGTATTAATTAATGAGACTTTTAGAAATCATTTGAACAGCAATGGAATGATTATTTTTGCATCCCATTATTGTCCAGAAATACCTAACATAGAAACAATTGATTTAGCAAAATATGCAAATAATTAATTCTATTACTGCTCTTTTTTATAAAGAATATAAAATAGCTTATAAAAATCTATATGATATATTAACAATTATTCTATTTTTTTTACTAGGGATTTTTATTTTTGTTTTTTCAATTGGCCCAAATGAAGAAATATTTCAACAAATTGGCATAGGCATAATTTGGACTTTATTATTATTAAGTAATAATTTATCAATAAAAAGATTTTATCAAAATGATTTTAAAGATGGTAATCTTCATCTTTTACATATGAGTGGAATGTCTTATGAGTTAATTGTGTTAGTTAAATTAATTACAAACTGGTTTTTTTTACAAATACCCTTTTTTATATTTATACCTATTGCTTGCTTAATGTTGAATATCCAAAATGATAATATATATTTAATACTCCTAACCTTTTTAATTGGTTCACCTATATTAACATCAATAGCTTCTATCTCAGGTTCTTTGAATTTATTAAATAATAGGAATATTGAAATTGCCAGCATAATAGTTATGTTGCTAAGCATTCCAGTTATTATATTTAGTTTTGGAATAATTAAAGCCCCACCTGAGCTGATTAAACCTCAATTAAGTTTTTTAATTGGTATATTGTTATTATTTGTATCTATAACTCCATGGATATGCGCAGCATGTATCAAAATTGCGATTAGGAATAGTTAATGATTAAAATTTTTATTAATCCTGGAAAATTCATCAATTTTGCTAATTTTGTAATTAAACCTCTAATATTCATATCAATAATATCATTTATAATAGGGTTAATTTTTGCTCTTTATGTCTCTCCTGATGATTATCAACAGGGCTCTACAGTAAGAATTATGTATATTCATGTACCTTCTGCTTGGCTGGCTATGCTTACCTTTTTAATAATGACAATTTACAGTATAATAGCCCTCGCTTTTAAAACTCCGTTTGGTTTTATAGTGAACTCTGCTGTCGCACCCATCGGTGCAACTTTTACTTTTATATGCTTATTTACTGGGTCACTTTGGGGCAAGCCAATGTGGGGAACTTGGTGGGTTTGGGATGCAAGATTAACTTCTGTAGCTTTATTATTTGTAATGTACTTGATAATAATTTTTTTAAAAAAAACCACAAACAACATTAACTTAGGAGAAAAAATTACAAGCATATTCATTATTATCTGTTCTATAAATTTGCCAATAATTAAATTTTCAGTTGATTGGTGGAATACTTTACATCAACCAGCTAGTATTAGTAAAATATCCTCCCCGTCAATTGATCCAAGTATGATGAAACCATTGTTTATTATGACTATTTTTTTTATTAGTATTGGATTATTAATAGCAATAATTAGAATAAAAGCAGAAATTTTAGAAAGAAAAAAAATAATATAAATATATTGTGACTAAAAGTCACTGTGATTTATTTTATTATAAAACAAAAATTTGATAATAAAAGAATATGTATTTCTGGTATGTTTTTTTTGCTTATGTTGTGCCGTTAATATTATTAGCTATTTTAACATTATCCTCTTATATAAAGTTAAAGAAAAGCAAATAATCTAAAAAATGTTAGAATGTCAATTAAATACCAAAGATTAATAATAATTATATTCTCGTTAATTTTAATTGCGTCAGCAATTTTTTTAATACTATTTAATTCTAAAAAAAACTTTGTTTTTTTTCTAACTCCAACAGAATTAATTAATTCAGACAAAATTTTAAAAGAGCAGATTAGAATTGGAGGCTACATAAAAACTAAATCTTTGATTAAACAAAAGAATAATAATTATTATGAATTTATAGTCACTGACAAAGAGAATGAAATAAAAGTAAAATATTCTGGTATATTGCCAGATTTATTTAGAGAAGGTCAGGGTGTAGTAATAGAAGGAAAAATAATGGGAAAAAATGAATTTCTTGCATCAAGAATTTTTACTAAACATGATGAAAACTATATGCCTGCTTCAATAAAAAAACAGTTAAAGCAAAAAAACTATTGGAACAAAGAATATTGATGTTATCTCAAATTGGTTTTGTTTTTTTACTACTATCTTTTATCTCTGGTCTAGGTATAGTTTTTTTTTATAATCTCAAAAAAAATAAATTATTTTATTATCTAGTTTATTTAAGTTTTTTATCGATAGTAATTTCATTTTTATCTTTAATGGCTAGTTATATAATTTCTGATTTTTCAAATTATAACGTGTTCCAAAATTCTCACTCTTCAATGCCTTTACTATATAAAATTACGGGGACTTGGGGAAATCATGAGGGTTCAATGTTATTGTGGCTTCTAATAATGAATCTTTATAATTTTTTATTTTCTTTTAATAAAATTTTACAAGAAAAATTAAAAAAATTAACTATTTTATTTCAAACTTTACTTTTTTTACTTTTTTGTGCTTATGTGATTTTTACCTCAAATCCCTTTTTAATGAATTCAATCAATGTTGAGGAAGGATTGGGATTAAATCCAATACTTCAGGACTTTTCATTATCTATTCATCCACCAATTCTATACTCTGGATATGTTGGTTTTTCTATAATTTTGAGTTTGGCTCTTTCTGGTTTATTTGCGGGACAACTAGATAACAAATGGATTAAAACATTGAGAAAATGGTCATTATTTTGTTGGTCTATGTTAACAGCTGGAATTGTTTTAGGGTCATATTGGGCATATTATGAACTTGGTTGGGGTGGATGGTGGTTTTGGGATCCTGTAGAAAATATATCCCTTATGCCTTGGATTGCAGGATTAGCTTTAGTTCATAGCTTAATTATTAATAATAAAGCTATTATATTAAAAAATTGGATAATTTTCCTGTCTATATTATGCTTTGCCTTAAGTATTTTAGGAACTTTCTTGGTTAGATCTGGTATTTTAACTAGCGTTCATACATTTGCAGCAGATTATACAAGAGGTATTTTTATATTAATAATTTTCTTAGTTATAGTAGGATTTTCATTTCTAATATTTATAATCAAGTCCTCTGAAAATAAAGAAAAAATCAACATTCTTTTCATTAATAAAACTACTGCAATAATTATAAATAATCTTGTTATGATAATAGCTTGTTCAACTATATTGCTAGGAACTTTATATCCTATTATTATTGAGGTATTAATCAATCAAAGAATTTCTGTTGGCGCTCCATATTATAATTCAACAGTTTTACCAATTTTACTTCCAGGCTTTTTATTAATGAGTGTAGCTCCAGCATTATCCTGGACAACAAACAAATTAAATAACGGTAAATTTTATCTTTATTTCTTCATTCTGATTAGCTTTGTGGTGTTAATATTTTCTTTCATTTCAGAATCAAGTGTATGGGGATTTGTAGGCATATTACTTGCAGTTTGGATAATAATATCCTCTTTGTTTTCTATATTTATAAATTTGTTAAAAAATATAAAAAATTTAAAATTTAATTTTATATTAAAAAATAATGCATTTATTGCACATTTAGGAGTAGGAATAGCAATATTAGGGATTACATGTTCTACAGTTTTTAAAACAGAATATAAAAAAAATATGAATGTTGAAGAAAGTTTCTATTTCAAAAGTTATGAATTAAAATTCGAGAGCCTGAATATTGTAGAAGAAAATAACTTTCAATCAATTATAGGCAGTTTTATTTTGTACAAAAAGGATAAATTTTTATCGAAAATAGAACCTGAAAAACGATATTATGATGTGTCAAAAATAATTACTACTGAGGCGGGAATATATCATCACCCCTTTCAAGATTTTTACATGATTTTAGGGGATAATAATAATGAGAGATGGAGTATTATACTTTATCAAAATCCCCTTGTGAGCCTAATATGGCTGGGAACTTTTATAATGATTATTTCTGGCTTTATAGGATTAAAAAAATGATTAGAAAATTAATTTTGATAACACCATTGTTGTTATTAATTATAATTTCAGTATTTTTATTTTTTTTCATAATAGAGAATAAGGACCCAAATAAACCCCCTAGCGTATTATTAAACAAAGAATTACCAGAGTTTGAATTAGTTAATTTATTTGATGATAAAGAAATTTTTTCAAAACAAAATTTTGACGATAAAAAACTTTTAATTAATTTTTTTGCTTCATGGTGTATACCATGTAAGGCAGAACATCCTTTATTAATTAAAATTCAAAATGATTACAAAGATTTAATTATAATAGGAGTAAATTTTAAAGATAAAAAAAAAGATGCAGTAGAATTTTTGAATGAGAATGGTAATCCTTACCATTATGTTGGTTTTGATGATAAAGGCAGTGTTGGTTTAGAATTTGGAGTGTTTGGTCTTCCAGAAACATTTATTACAAACAGAGATGGTAAAATAATTTATAAACATATAGGACCAATAACAAAAAAGATTTTAACAGATGAAATTGTACCATTACTCAAGTAAAGTTGTATTTATAATACTAGTTATAATTTACACTTTAAATACAAATCATTTACAAGCAAAAAATAATGTTGATGAAGATTTTGAAGAAATAACAAAAAAACTAAGATGCATGACTTGTCAAAATCAGTCTATATATGACTCTGAAACAGAGTTTGCCCAAGATATAAAAAAAATTATTATGAACAAATTAAATAAAGGTAAAAGTCAAAAAGAAATTTTAGACTTTCTAGTTGCAAGATATGGGGAATATATTCTATTTGAGCCTCAGTTTAATAAAAAAAACATGTTTTTGTGGATTTTTCCTTTTTTTATATTCTGTATATCTGCTATTTTTCTATTTATTCGTATAAATAAAAATAGAATTTCTAAATAGTTCTTATTTCAATTTTTAAGATTTAAATTATAGTAAATTTATTATTTCTTATTAAATATATAGTTTATTCGTTAATAATGAAAAATAAGGAGGATTTGTGAAAAAAATTTTATTATCTTTTGTTGCTCTAGTAGTTTTGTGTTTGACAAATTTAGCATATTCAAAAACAATTCGTATTGGAACTGAAGGTGCCTACCCACCTTGGAACAATCTTAATTCCGCTGGTGACTTAGAGGGAGCTGAAATAGATTTTGGTAACGAGGCTTGTAAAAGAATGGCAGTTACTTGTGAGTGGGTTACTCAAGATTGGGATGGAATTATTCCAGCTTTACTAAATGGTAAATATGACATTATAATTGCTGGAATGTCTATAACTGAAGAGAGAAAAGAAAAAGTAAACTTTACAACTGGTTATATGACTGATGGAGCTAGATTTGCAGTATTAAAAGATAGCGGATTATCTAATTTAGCAATAGGTGATATGGCAAAAGTAAACTTAAATAATGCTGGAGGAAAAGAACAGGCAGCTATCGGACAATTAATAGCGGCGATGGATGGTAAAACTGTTTGTGTCCAATCTTCTACTATTCATCAAAATTTTTTAGAACAACATATGTCTGGCGCTGTTGAAGTACAATTATATCAAAGCGTTGATGATCATAATTTGGATTTAGCTGCTGGTCGTTGTGATGCAATATTAGCTGATGTTGGTTCAATAATTGATTTTATGGAATCAGATGGAGGTGTTGATGTTGCTTTCACAGGTCCTACATTTTCAGGCGGAGTGTTTGGAGATGGTGTTGGTGGAGCAGTTAGAAAAGAAGATACTGATATTTTAGAAATGTTTAACAAAGTAATTGCTGAAATGAGTGCTGACGGCACCACAGCAAATATTACGAAACAATGGTTCGGCAGAGACATTTCTATGTAATATTATTTATAATAATAAAAAAAGCGGCTTCAGCCGCTTTTTTTTATTAATAAAATAATTTAAAAATTATAAAAATATTTAATAAAAATTAATGAACTCGTTATTAGGCCTTATTATTCAAATAATTAATCTGTATCAATTTATATTAATTATTTATATAATTTCTATGTGGTTAGTCAGTTTTAATATAATTAATACTTCAAATCGTTTTGTTTATTCATTGATAGAAGCTATGCACCGCTTATGTGATCCAAGTTTAAAAATTGTTAGAAAATATGTGCCTAGCTTCGGAACTATAGATATTTCACCTGTAATTGTTTATTTATTATTGTGGTTTTTAAAAAGCTTATTAATTGAATATTGGCCGAGGAATTTATGACAATGATTATAAATGGAAAAGAAATTGCTCAAAAACTGAGAGATTCTCTAAAAAACGAAATAAATAAATTAAAAAATACTTACGGAAAGGTGCCAGGATTAGCTGTGGTTCAAGTTGGTAATGTGGTCGCAAGTAGTGTCTATGTTAAAGCCAAAACTAAAAGCGCTAAAGAAGTTGGTATTGAAGTAATTGATCATCATATAGATGAAAAAACTTCTCAAGATCAATTATTAAAGCTCATTGATGAGCTCAACAAGCAAAATAATGTTAATGGTATTCTAGTTCAATTACCTTTGCCTAACCATATAAATGAACAAGTGATATTAGACTCTATTGATCCTGACAAAGATGCTGATGGTTTTCACCCTCTTAATGTTGGGAAGCTCTCTATAGCAAATAAAAATGATGAGAATCTTTTGATTCCATGCACCCCTTATGGTTGTTTAATAATGTTGCAGGATATTGGAATTGATTTAGTTGGTAAAAATGCTGTTGTAGTAGGAAGATCGAATATAGTTGGCAAACCTATGGCTCAGCTATTAGTAAAAGAATCATGTACTGTAACTATAGCACATTCTAAAACTAAAGATTTGATGGATGTGTGTAAAAATGCAGATATATTAGTTGCGGCAGTTGGCAAACCTAAAATGATCAAAGGAGATTGGATAAAAAAAGGGGGCGTGGTTATTGATGTCGGTATTAATAGGATAGAAGTGAATATAAATGGAGAGATTAAAAATAAACTAGTTGGTGATGTAGATTATGAAGAAGCTGAAAAAAATGCTTCAGCAATTACTCCGGTTCCTGGAGGTGTCGGACCAATGACTATTGCTTGTTTATTAAGAAATACCACAATAGCATTTAAAAATTCTTGCTAATTTATTTTTAAAAATTGCGACTTTATAAATTCACTAGCCTTTTTTTGATCTTGTGCATTATTTTTTTCAAAAGAAACTTTTGATAAATCATATAGACTGTTTTTTGATTTTCTTCCCATTATAATTACATTTCCTTTAAAAAGTTTTAGCTTTACATCTCCATTAACTTGATTTTGATTTCTATCAACAATCTTTTGTAATTCTTTTCTTTCTTTGCCAAACCAAAAACCATTGTATATTAATTCAGCATAACGAGATACTATTGAATCTTTTTCATGCGTAGATTGCTTATCTAAAGTAATACTTTCAATCGCCCTATGGGCATGGAACAATATAGTGCCTCCAGGCGTCTCATAAATACCTCTTGATTTCATTCCAATAAATCTATTTTCTACTAAATCTACTCTACCTATTCCATGTTCAAATCCTAAAGAGTTTAATTTCTCTAAAATTTCAAAAGCAGTAAAACTTTCATTATTAATTTTTATTGGATTACCATTTTGAAAAGAAATAATTATATCTTCAGAAATATTGGGGGTATCTTCTATTTTTTTTGTTCTACTAAAAACATATTCTGGCGGAGATTCCCAAGGATCTTCTAAAATTTTTCCTTCGGCTGAAGTGTGAAGAACATTTTCGTCGACACTAAATGGAGGTTCTCCAATTTTATCTTTTGGAACAGTAATTTGGTATTTTTGTGCAAATTCAATTAAATCTTCTCTTGATTTCAAATTCCATAATCTCCAAGGTGCTATTATTTCAATATTTGGATCTGTAGCGTAATAACCAATTTCAAATCTTACTTGATCGTTACCTTTGCCAGTTGAACCATGTGCAACTGCATCGGCTCCAATTTTTTTTGCAAATTCAATTTGTTTTTTTGCGATCAAGGGTCTTGCTATAGCCGTTCCAAGAAGATAAACACCTTCGTAGACAGCATTAGCTCTAAACATTGGAAAAACATAGTCATTAACAAATTCTTCTTTTAGGTCGTCAATGCATATTTCTTTTACACCAGCACTTTTTGCCTTTAATTCAATTTCTTTAAAATCATCATTTTGACCAACATCAGCAGTATAAGTTGCAACAGGGCAATCATAATTTAATTGCAACCACTTTAATATTACACTGGTATCAAGGCCTCCAGAATACGCAAGAACAATTTTTTTAGGCAATTAATTAACAATCATCGGTTAGTTTGTTGTATGCATCTGTAAAACCTTTTAAGGTGTATTCATCCACTGTTTTAGTCCCTCTTGAAGAGACGCCAGTTACTATTAAATCTATTCCTTTTTTCATTGCGTAAATAATTTTACTATCAGAATCTGTCCATGCCGAATCATCTTGAGAATAAAATTCATATGACATTTTATCTATATTAACTATTACTGGTTCGGAATCTTTGTATGGATACCCAGCATTAATTTGGACTATTGCTTCAGGATTCTTATTAATTCTATAAACAAGTATATAAGCATCCCCTCTCTGCTTTCCTTCAGGAACATCTAATAATGTAGGTAAACTACCTATATAACAGTAATCATTGTCTTTGGTGAAGACCCACTTACCTTCCACCAACTCAGAAAAGGATAAATTAGATTTTAAAATAAATAAAGAAAAGAAAAAAAAGAAAAAAAATTTTTTCATGTGTACTTAATTTGTTTTGTTTATTCTGGTATAACACATTATGATCACACTTAAAACATTTATACAACGCGGTGAAATCATTGAAAGTGTGCACAATGCTAAGTGTCTGGTAAAAAATTCTAATCTTAAAACAGTATTGACTACTGGCCATGAAAAAGATTTGGTTTTTCCCCGCTCAGCTATTAAAATTTTTCAAGCAATGCCTTTTATAAGTTCAAACGCGCATAAAATATTCAATTTAAACCCTAAATACTTAGCTATTTCATGTTCATCGCATTGTGGTGAGCCAATGCATATAAAGGCACTAAAGGAATGGTTAAAAAAAACAAACATTTCTATAAATAATTTAAAATGTGGAATTCATAACCCTATAAACCTTAAATCCTCAAATAAGTTGCTTCTTGCAGGAAAAACCCCTTCACAATTACATAATAACTGCGCTGGAAAACACTTGGCAATGATAACTGGTTGTATGGCTAGAGGCATACCAATAAAAAACTATATAAGCTTTAATCACCCTTATCAAAAATTAATTAGAAGTTCCTTAGAATATTTTATGGGAACTAAAATAATTAAAAAAACAATAGGTGTTGATGGTTGTAGTGCGCCACAATATGCTTTTAGAATGAATTATTTAGCAAGTGGTATGATTAATTTAATAAATGAAAAAAATAGTAAAAGTAAAATTTCAAAACAAATTAATCTTCTCTTAAACTCTATTCATAAATTTCCTTTGCTTATTGGTGGCACGAATAGATTTGATAGTGAGGTTATAAAGTTTACTAAAAGTAATATTTTCTGCAAAGGTGGGGCAGAAGGTGTATTATTATTTGTTCATGTAAAAAAAAATATTGGCGGAGTCATAAAAATTGCAGATGGAAATGAAAGAGCAATACCGCCCGTAGCGATGAAAGTTTTTTCTAAATTAAATTTATTAAATAAGTATGAAAAAGAAAAGCTTAAGCATTGGAATAATATAAATATAATTAATCATGCTAAAAAAAGAGTGGGGAATATTTTTGCAAAAATAATATAAAGAATGAGAAATGATAATATTTTAAGTAAGATCGATATTTTAAGGGATAAAAAAATACTTGATCGCAATATATTATCTCAATCATTTAGTATGATTTGTGAAAAAATATTATTTGAAGATAATAACACGTATATTTTTAAATATTACTCAAAAAAAAATAGTAATTATAATGCAATAATTAGTGAGGGAAAATCACTAAAATATTTATATCTCAAGTTTCCAAATTTTTTTCCTAAAGTTATTTTTTTAAATAATGAAGTGCTAGTTATGAGCTTTATAAAACACAATAATATTAAAGGTGATAATTATGAAAAAAAACTAGCTGACATACTTGTCCAAATACACAGTATAAAAAATTCCAATTTTGGTTTTGATTTTGACACACCAATAGGGGGGTTAAAACAACCTTCTAAATATTTAGATAATTGGACAAAATTTTACGCAGAAAACAGACTTAATATGATTTACGAATTGATCAATAAAAACGAATCAATGCCAGGCGATATTAACAGGGGAATAGAAAATATAATCAAAAATATTCAAAATTTAATTCCAAAAAACCCCGAACCCTCACTAATTCATGGAGATTTGTGGGAGGGAAATATTTTATTCAATGATGGAAAATTAAAAGGTTTAATTGATCCTGGTATCCATTTTGCACATAATGAAATGGAATTGGCTTATCTAACTTGGTTTAAATATGTCTCAGATGATTTCTTAAACTATTATTCTGAAAAAATAAAAATTGACAAACAATACAAAGAATATGAGGAAATTTATCAACTTTATTACTGCTTACTTAATGTTTTTTTGTGGAGTAGGGAATATATAAAAAATACTAGAGATTTGGTTTTAAAATTTATTTAAAGTTAAACACATGGATTGGGGTCAGCGAGGTGTATTTCTTCTATTTCATTAATTATTTCTTTGCTTAATGTAATATTGATACTATCAATATCTTCTTTCAATTGTGCAATAGTAGTAGCTCCAATTATATTACTTGTTACAAAAGGTCTATCATTTACAAATGCATTTGCAAAAGTAGATGGGGCAATATTATATTTATTTGCTAAATTAAAATATTTTTCTATAGCAATTTCTCCTCTTTTTGTATGGTGTCTTGAGAAACGTTTTGGCCAAAGTGTATATCTAGCTTTATCAGGTTTTTTATTATTCAAATACTTGCCGCTTAATCTACCACCTGCTAAAGGGGAGTAAGCTAATAAACCACAATTTTCTCTTATAGACACTTCTGAATTTGCGATATCAAAAACTCTATTAACAAGGTTATAAACATTTTGAATAGACATAACTCGAGGTAAATTTTTTTCTTCTGCTAGTTTTATGAATTTCATCATTCCCCAAGGTGTTTCATTTGATACTCCTATAAAACGAATCTTTCCCTGCTTAACTAAGTCATTCAAATTTTCTAAAACTTCTTCAAATGCTGTCCAATAGTTTTCATTGTGATTATGTTCATAATTTAATTTTCCAAACATGGCTATTTCCCTTTCGGGCCAATGAAGTTGGTATAAATCAATGTAGTCTGTTTTAAGTCTTTTTAGACTTTCGTTTATTGCTAAATTAATATTTTTTTTATCAAAGCCTAATTTTCTGCCTCCCTCTCTTATCCAATCTAAGTCATCAGATTGAGAGGCAATTTTAGAGGCTAAAATTATTTTATCTCTATTATTTTTTTCTTTAAACCAATCGCCTATAATTCTTTCAGTATCTGCGTAAGTTTCTTTTCTTGGCATAATGGGGTATAGCTCTGCAGTATCAAAAAAATTTACCCCTTTTTCTAAAGCGAAGTCCATTTGCTCAAAACCTTCTTTTTTTGAGTTTTGCTCACCAAATGTCATGGTTCCTAAACAAATAACGCTTACATCTATATCTGTTGTCCCTAATTTTCTAAATTTCATATCTTTGCCTAATTTATATAAATATATCTTGAAAAAGTTAGATTTATAGCAATATAATATAATAATAAAAGGAGATTCTATGGCTTTAGACTTTAATCAAAGATCTTTTTCAAAAACAACAGATCAATCAGTCATTGACGAGGGCTTGAGGGCTTACATGCTAAAAGTCTATAACTATATGACTACAGGCCTTTTATTTACAGGTTTGGTTGCTTATTTTTTTGGAAAAGCTTCAATAGTAACAAATGATTTTGGACAAATAATTGGAGTGACATCAATTGGCGCTATGCTTTTTGGTTCTCCGCTAAAGTGGGTTGTAATGCTCGCACCTCTTGGATTTGTTTTTTATCTAAGTGCAAGAATTAATAAAATGAACATATCCACAGCACAAATAACGTTTTGGATTTTTTCTGCAATAATGGGATTATCCCTTGCCTCACTATTTATTGAGTTTACTCAATCTTCTATAGCGAGGGTGTTTTTTATTACTTCGGGAACTTTTGCAGCAATGAGTTTGTACGGATATACTACTAAAAGAGATTTAACTAGATTAGGCGGCTTTCTATTTATGGGATTAATAGGAATTATCATTGCTAGTGTAGTTAATATCTTCATCGGAAGTAGCGCCTTACAATTTGCAATTTCAGTTATTGGTGTCTTAGTATTCGTTGGATTAACAGCTTATGACACGCAAAGTATTAAAAATATGTATTATTCAGGAGATTCCGAAGATGTTGGTTCAAAGAAAGCATTAATGGGTGCATTGAGATTATATCTTGATTTTATCAATTTATTTATCTTACTTTTGCAGCTTTTTGGTCAACGTAGATAATCTACTTTATAAAAAAAAAATAAATATTAAAATGCCCGGCATAATTGCCGGGTAAAAAATGATAAATCAAAATAAAGCTACATTATTAAATAAAATTTTATCAGAATTTTCTAGTGGTGATAAAATTTCAGCACTTAATAAATTAACAGAATATCTAAAAAATAATCCTAATGACATAAATGCTAGGTACAATCATGGTTATATGTGCCAACATATAAACAAATTAGATTTAGCAAAAAAAAGTTATTTAATAGTAATTAAAAAGGACATGCAACACTGGCAGTCAAGATTCAATATATATACAATATATATTACAGAAAAATCATATGTTTTAGCCTTAAAATACATTGATGAAGTTCTTAAAATTAAAAAAGAATTTCAACCAGCACAAAGAGACAGGGCTTTGGTTTTAAATTATATGAAAAAGCCTGATGAAGCACTTCCTTATATAATATCTTCAATAAATAAAAATACTAAAGATTATCTTGCTTTTAATACTCTAGGATTAATTTTAATTTCATTAAAAAAATTTGAAGAAGCAAAAAAAGCATTTTTAGACGGTATTAAAATAGCTCCTAAATATATTGCTAGTTATAATAATCTTGGTCATTGTTATACATTAATTAATGATAAGATTAATGCACTAAAAATTTTTAAAAAAGGCTTAAATATTGAACCAAACTCATCAGAATTATTAAATAATATAGCTAATTATTACAATAACAATGGGGATTACAAAAAAGGATTACAATTTTATTTAAAAGCAGAAGAATTTGATAAAAATAATCCCTTAATTATGAGTAATATTGCAATAGCATATTTTAATTTAGGAAAGGAAAAAGAATCAGAAAGACTTTATCAAAAATCATATGCTATGAATCCTAACAATGATTTAATAAAAAAAGCTTATTCACATTTATTATTAAAACAACAAAAGTATGAACAAGCATGGAACATTTTCGATGGGAGACTTAAATTAGAAGAATTTAGTTTCAAAAACACTAAACACGATAATATAAAAAATAAATTATGGAATAGCAAAAAAAAATTAAACCGTAGTAGTAAAATTTTGATAGTTAAAGAACAAGGGGTTGGAGATGAAATATTATATGGATCAATGTATGCAGATGTATTACAAGAATTTCCAAACGCAATTTTTGAATCAGATGAAAGGTTAATAAAATTATTTGATTATTCTTTAAACAAAAATAATAAAGATAAATTTTTTCCCTTTGGCACTTTCACCAGTGAAATAAAAAAATTAAATAATTTTGATACAGTAATCTATGCTGGAAGCTTAGGCAGGTTTTTTAGAAAAAATATTTCTTGCTTCCCAAAGGAAAATTTTCTCAAAATAGACAATAAAAAAATAAATGAAATAAAGTCTAAATTAAGTAATTTGAAAAAACCTAAAATTGGTATCTCCTGGAGAAGCAAAAGGGAGCACTATGGCGAATTTAAATCAGTTAGTTTATCTAATCTATTGCCGATATTAAGGCTTAAATATTTTGATTTTATTAATCTACAATATGGTGATACCGCTGAAGAATTAGTTAACTTTAATAATAAAAATAAAATTAGTATTGATACAATAGAAGGGGTTGACTTATTTAATGACTTTGAATCAATATCTGGACTTCTAAAAAACTTAGACTTATTTATTACAGTTAGTAATAGTACTGCACATTTAGCAGGCTCTTTGGGTGTACCTACTTGGTTAATTAAACCAAAAAATCATGCTACATTTTTTTATTGGAATCAAGATAATAACAAAACGCCTTGGTATAGTAGTATAAAAATTTACTCCACAAAATCTGAATATGAAGAAACTATATTAGATATCAAAAAAGATTTAATAAAAAAATTTAAAATTAAGAATTAAATTTATTTTTGAGGTAAAAGTCTCTTTCTTTTATCCATTCAGCAGCATATTCAACATCTTGCCACTCATCAAACCAGGGCCCACCTCTAGTATAGTGAACCGCATAAGGTTTTTCTTCATTGTGCTTTGAGGTCCAACCTTCTAGCCAATTCCATCTTTCATCTAAAGAACCTATCTCAGAATCACTTAACCATTTAAATTGATGTAAATAAGATCCTGATTCTGAATTAACTAAATCTAAATTTAATTTTTTGTTGCTCGGATGAGAACAATTAAAAACAATAAAGCTAGACCAGTTTTTTCTGGGATAAATTGTTTGTTGCTTGCCATCCATTTTATGTTTTTCACTAGGGGTATAGTCATGCTGTACACAATATACTGCCTTATCCGAAGATAAATTTTTAAAAAGTTTCGCTACATCTTCAAAAAAAATAAAATCACAATCACAAAATATTGCCCAACCTTTATATTCCATAATACTTGGAACTAAAAAACGGGAATATGTAAATTCTGTAGAAGCAAGCGGATCTATGGGTCTATTATATAATTTTTGAGCAACTAATTCATAAAGTTTTAAAGACAATACATTTATTGGAATAGAAGAATTTTTTAAAAGTGATTGTTTACAAACTCTATAAGCAATATCTTCTTTAGAGTCATAACCAATAAAAAATGTAGGCTTTCCAATATCCATTAATTATTTATATATTTAATAATATTTGTTTCAACATTAGTAGGCTGCAAATCTGAAATTAATTTTGGATTTTTCCATTCTAAAGTATTAAAATAACCAGAGTCACCTACTGAGTTCCAATTTGTTTGAGAGATATTAGTTATACTGCATATCCAAATTTTATTTAAATCACCAAAATTAGAACGAGAAATCCAAGCATTAACTTTTTGAGGATCATTGGTATCGCCCTCTTCAATTTTTGACATCAACATACAAACCTCTTTTGAGGGTTTATGCTCTAAGAGATTGCTAATAATTTTTTTAGCATCTGACCATTTTTCAATCTCAACTAATGACTCTGCTAGTAATATTTTTGATTCTGATAAAGATGTGGTATCCTTTGTAATATATTTAGCTAATTCATTAAAGGCGGTTCCCATTTTATCAGCTAATAATTTTATTTTAGATTTATATTCAGGATGTGGGTTTTTTGACCAAGCTTTAAATAAATACTTTTTTGCCAAAGTAAGTTTATTTTTTTCCACTAATAAATCTATATACAAGCATACATATGGAGGAAAAAATTCTCTTAATTTTAGTGCTTTTTCCATTAATTGAATTGATTCAGAAGTATCACTATGCATTTTAATTTTTGAAATTTCATAAAATGCAATTGACTGATTTAGAGAATAAGTTTGTCTATCAATTATTTTATTTTTTAAAGATTTTTCATTGATTTCAATCAGTTTTTGCCAATTATTTGTTTTACTTATAATTGTTATAAGGGTCTCATAAAGTTTATCAATTTGATGATTCTCATTAAATAACTTTTCACCATAAATAAAAGCATGATGATAATCTTGTTCTTGCAAACTTTGATTCATGAGGCCCTTTAGACCCAAAGTTTTAGTATCATCATTTTTAAGCATATCCTGATAGACTTTTTCTAATTCACTGTATTTTTTTTCTATTTTAAGTGTTTCAGACATTAAAAGGAGGCTTAATGATTTGTCATCCAGATATTTTGAAAGTTTTTTATTTGCCAAAATAGCTTTCTTATGATCTTTATTTGCTAGCGCTATCATTCCTTGAGTAAAAGCATGGTATCCTTTTTGATAATTATTATTACGATTACTATGTTTTAGGGCTGCAAATTTCTGCCTAATAAAAAATAAAATCTTTTGGAAAAAAAGTATTAAAAAAACTGTAGTTAATAACAAAAAAATTATAACAGAACTTGAAGTTGATATTATAACTTCTTCCAGAGCAATGGAAACTGGATAAGAAAAATTAATGATTAAAGTCCCTAAGAATACTAGAATTGAAAGTTGAATGAAAATTATAAATAATTTTATCATTTATTTTTTTGTATAAAAATTAAATTTTTATTGAATATCACATAATTATTGGCCTCTTTAATCCAATAATTAAAATAATTTTCAGATTGGTCTACTTTAGATAAATAATACAAAGATGATTGTATATCTTTTTGTTTTAATTTATCTTTTATTATAGAAAAGTTTTTAAGTACATCGCTTTTAAAGTTAGATGTAGAATTGGGCTCTATTGTATAAAATTTTGATAAGTAATTATAAAATAAATTACTATTTTTATTATTATAATATTCTTTTAAATATTCTTTCATCAAAATATCAAATTCAATTTGCAAATTTTCTAAACCAATAAATTTACTATTGGATAAAAGAAACATTTTTTCAAAATTTGCATTATGAGAATTGTTTGTATTTTTTTGTAATAAAGTTAATTCTTTTTTTACATCTGTGCCATTTTCATATTTTAATTTGATTAAATCTATTAAACTATTAATAGATATATTTTCTGAATTATCTTGATCTATTGGTTGAATATGATTTTTTGAATTTTCTAATTTTTTATTTAACTGAATGATTTGTTCATTTATTTGCTTATTCTCTTCTAAAAGATTCTCTACTTGGTCCAAAAAAAGACCCCCCTGGTTCTGTTTAGAAATTTTTGAATTAATATCGCTCAAAGCTGCTTCATTGCTACTAATCTGATTTTTGATATTATTTAAAGATTCCGCATTGTGCTTAACGGCAACAAATAGTTCGTTTATTTGTTCATTTATAAGCAAAGACTGCTCATTTCCTGAATTTGATATATATGCTTTAGAAAAAATATAGCCAAGAAAAACAATAATAAAGAAAAGAATCAAAGAAGTTGACAATTTGGTGAAAAAATAAAATTTCTTTAGTATCTTTTCTGTCATTTAATATTGAGTTTATCATTTTTCTAAGTATGTTTCACAGTACAAAATTAATAGAATTTATATGACTTTATCACTTTCAATAGAAACTTCTTGTGACGAGACATCTGTGGCAATAGTTAATGAAAAAGCCGAAATATTAAGCCAAATTACTTCCAATCAAGTTGAACATAAAGCATTTGGAGGTGTTGTTCCAGAGATAGCATCAAGGGCACATCTAGAAATTTTGCAAAAAAATATTCCGATGTGCTTAAAAAAAGCTGGCCTAAATTTAAAAAATATAGATTTTTTTTGTGCTACAAGTGGGCCAGGGCTAATTGGAGGATTGCTGGTTGGCTCTATTACTGCCAAAAGTATTGCAGTAAGTCTTAAAAAGCCTTTTTATCCCATAAATCACCTAGAAGGTCATATACTTTCTCCTTTATTTAATAATACAGTAAAGTTTCCTAACATCACCCTTCTTTTAACAGGTGGTCACACACAAATTTATTTAGTAAAAAATATTCATAAATATGAGCTCTTGGGAGAAAGTGTTGACGATGCTATTGGAGAATCTTTTGATAAAGTTGCAAAGCTTATAAAACTTGCTTATCCTGGAGGTCCTCAAATTGAAAAATTAGCATTAATGGGCAATGATAGTGAATTTTCTTTACCACACCCACTAAATAATAAAGACGAAATTAATTTTTCTTTTTCTGGAATTAAAACTGCAGTAAGCTTAATTGTTAAAAAACAAAAAAAAATAAGTTTAGAGTTCAAAAAAAATTTAGCGGCTTCTTTTCAAAAAAAAATTATATTAATTTTAGAAAAAAAATTAGAAAATGTTTTAAGAATTATTGATCAAAAAAAAATTAAAATTAAAAATATATCTATTGTAGGAGGGGTTGCAGCAAATCTAGAAATTAGAAAAACACTTTCTTCAAATATTAATTTAAATAAATATAATATAATATATCCTCCTGTAGAGTTATGTGGGGATAACGCTGCAATGATAGGCCTTGTTGGACATTATAAATTTAAAAATAAAATTAAACCAGATTATTTATTTAAAGAGAATCCTAGATTATCAATTAATTCAAATAAAAATTTATGAAATATTGGTTAGTAAAATCTGAGCCAAGCACATGGTCTTGGGAAAATCAAAAAAAAGAAAAAATTACAATGTGGGATGGAGTCAGAAATTATCAAGCAAGAAATAATTTAATGGCTATGAAAAAGAAGGATTATTGCTTTTTTTACCATTCAGTTAAAGAAAAACAAATTATGGGCATAGTTGTAGTAGAAAGAGAGTATTATCCAGACCCAACAGATAAATTAAAAAGATTTGTTGCTGTAGATTTAAAACATAAAAGTTCGTTTAAAAGACCCATCACTCTTGAAGCAATGAAAAATGATATAAAATTAAAAAATTTAATCCTTCTAAAGCAATCAAGACTTTCAGTGATGCCAATAGAAAAAAAATTGTGGGATCATATATGTAAATTAGGTCAGTCAATTTAAGATGAATAAAAAAATATTTTGGATTGCTTCATACCCTAAAAGTGGAAACACTTGGATACGCGCTATATTAACTAGTCTTTTTTTTACAAAAGATGGAAAATTTTCTTTTGAGCTTTTTAATTCCACTAGCATCTTTGAACATGCTGAAAGATTTGAATTTATAAAAGATATAAATCAAAATGATTATGATAATCTCTCACAATTAGAAATACTTTCTAAGTATTGGGTTCAGGGTCAAAACAAAACTGTCATTAAAGGTGATTTTGCTTTTCTTAAAACACATCACGCATGTATTGCCTACGGAAAAAATAATTTTACATCAACAAATAATACATTGGGTGCAATTTATTTGATTAGAGACCCGAGAGATGTTGTAATATCTTACTCTAAGCATCTTGGTAAAACAATTGATGAAACAATCTATTTAATGAAAAAAATAGGTGCCTCAACTTTGTATAAAACTGGCCCTAACACAAAAAATAAAAAATATTATTCTTATATTTCTAGTTGGGATGATAATGTTAAATCGTGGGAAGAAATTTCTGTTCCAAAAATTATTATCAAATATGAAGATTTGTTAGATAAACCAATGAAAATTATTATTGAAATAGTTAATTTTTTCAAAAAAAATTATAATTTAAAATTTGCAAGTTTAGAAAATAAATTAGAAAATATTATAAAAACAACAAGTTTTGAAAATCTAAGTAATTTAGAAAAACAATATGGTTTTTTGGAAGCAACAAAACATTCAAATTTTTTTAGAAAAGGTCAAAAAAAACAATGGAGAGAAATATTAACTCCTAAACAAATAAGTGAGATTGAAAAATCTTTTAAAGATTTAATGAAAAAATATAATTATTTGTAGCTCATTTTTTAAATTACAAACAAAATGATTATCTTTTTTTTTATATTTATTATAATATAGTCAAAATTAAATATGAATAAAATTACAATACAGTCAGATTGGGTAAAAGATGCTTTAGTAGACGAAAGTACATATGAATCTATGTACAATGATTCAATAAGTAATAACGAATCATTCTGGTCTGAACATGGAAAAAGAATTTCTTGGACAAAACCTTATTCTAAAATCAAGGATGTAAAATATAGTTCAAACGATGTTTCTATCAAGTGGTTTTATGATGGTAAATTGAATGCTAGTTATAATTGTATTGATAGATATGCGGAAAATGATCCAGATAGAATTGCAATAATTTGGGAATCTGATGATCCAAATGTTTCAAAAAAAATAACTTATAAGGAATTGCTGGACAATGTTTGCAAAACAGCAAATGCACTTAAAAAAATTGGTATAACGAAAGGTGATAGAGTAACAATATATCTCACAATGATTCCTGAGCTAGCATATGTAATGCTTGCTTGTGCAAGAATAGGAGCGGTGCATTCAATAATATTTGGCGGTTTTTCGTCAGAATCTATTGCTGGCAGAATGAAGGATTGTAAATCAGAATATCTTGTTACTGCCGATGAAGGTATTAGAGGTGGAAAAATTATACCACTAAAAAAAATTGCTGATGAGGCGCTTAATAACTGCCCTGATGTAAAAAAATGCTTAATTGTAAAAAGAACTGGGAACGATGTTTCAATTAATCAAAGTAGAGATATTTATTTAGATGATATTATTAAAGATGTTAACGAAAGATGTGAGCCCGAAGAAATGAATGCTGAAGATCCTTTGTTTATTCTTTATACTTCTGGATCAACAGGAAAACCTAAAGGTGTACTCCACACAACTGGAGGTTATTTAGTCTATGCTTCAATGACTCATGAATATATTTTTAATTATAAAAAAAATGATATTTACTGGTGCACAGCCGATATAGGTTGGGTTACAGGCCATAGTTATATTATTTATGGTCCTCTTTCAAATGGTGCTACAACTATTATGTTTGAAGGCGTGCCTAACTATCCTGATACTTCTAGATTTTGGCAAGTTGTAGATAAACATAAAGTAAATATTTTTTATACTGCTCCAACAGCGATTAGATCTCTCATGAGAGAGGGTGATGAACCTGTGAAAAAAACAAATAGAAGTTCTTTAAAAATTCTTGGTACTGTTGGAGAGCCAATTAATCCTGAAGCATGGATGTGGTATTATAAGGTTCCTGGAAACTCAAAATGCCCTATTGTAGATACATGGTGGCAAACAGAAACAGGAGGTATTTTAATATCAGCGCAAACAGGTGCGATGGATTTGAAACCTGGTTCAGCTGCAAAGCCATTTTATGGGATTCAACCTGCGATTGTAGATCAAAATGGAAATGAATTAGAGGGGGAATGCGAAGGTAGATTATGTATAAAACATTCGTGGCCTGGACAAATGAGGACGGTTTTTGGAGACCATGAAAGATTTATTAAAACATATTTTTCACAATTTAATGGAAAATATTTTACAGGCGATGGGTGTAAAAGAGATGTTGATGGTTATTATTGGATAACTGGAAGAGTTGATGATGTTATTATAGTTTCTGGTCACAATTTGGGTACAGCTGAAATTGAAAGTGCTTTTGTGGCTCATAATAAAGTTTCTGAAGCTGCAGTTGTTGGTTATCCTCATGACATAAAAGGTAATGGATTATATTGCTTTGTAAGTTTAAATGCAGGAGAAAAAATTTCTGAAGATTTATCAAAAGAACTTAAGTTATGGGTTCGTAAGAAAATTGGTCCAATTGCTACTCCAGATTATATTCAATTTAGCCAAGGTTTACCTAAAACAAGATCTGGTAAAATTATGAGAAGAATATTAAGAAAAATTGCCGCTAATCAGCATGACCAACTTGGAGATACTTCCACACTTGCAGATCCATCTGTAGTAAGTGATTTAGTCGAAAAAAGACTGAACAAAAATTAAATTTATTTTTTTATCGAGGTTTCCAATGCTTTAAACATCTGGGCTCATATATATTTGACGCGCCTACTTGTGTTCTTTCTCCTCCTTCAATTTTTCTATAAGTTTTAGTTGCTTCTAAGCCACAAACATTACAAAAACCGTATATTTTAGTAATTTTATCTGCAAGTCCTAGTAAATAAGAAGAGGTATCCCAAGGTTTGCCTCGAGAGTCTTGGTCTAAACCTGCGCAAACAACATCTATGCCAATTTGTAATAAATTTTCAACGTTTTTAATAGTTTCTTTCGAATCCATAAATTGAATTTCATCTAAAAAAACTACTTCATAATTATTATTAGAAAAGTCAAAATTAGAATTTACTTCTTTCCAATTATTCATGGCATAACATTCGTGACTTAAGTTATTATGTGTAGAAATAAGTTTTTCTGAATACCTATTATCAATTTTAGGTTTTATAACTAGAATTTTTTTTCCCTGATGTTCAGCCCATAGTATTCGTTTCAAAAGTTCGCTTGTTTTGCCTGCGAACATCGCTCCAACTATTGTTTCAAGAGTTCCTCGATCCATAATTATTCAACTTTTCAATTAAGTGTTTGTATAAAGATTTAACATCAATATTATCATGACAGCCTACAGGATTATCAATAAAATTTATATAATTTTTTTTTAAAGATCCTCTTTGTAGCTTATTAAAGCTTTTTAAGTTTAAAATTTCATTTTTTTTAATCTTTAAGCTATCGTAGCAACCGATAGAATTGTTATAATTAAAAATATTTGTTAAACCACATGGAGCTGAACAATAGTTAGATTGATAATTATTAAGAAACTCTTCAATGCTATTAAATCCATTTAATAATTTTTTTCCATTAACTGTAGTAGTTAATAATATCCCTCTAATCCCTAGAATCTTTGCCAAATGAAGAGGGCCCGAATCAGGAAATATTCCAAATTCTACTTTTTCAATTTCTTTAATCAAATCAATAAGATTTTCTGGATATATTTTATTAATATTGTCCGAAGAAATAAGTTTATCTAGATAATTTGAAATTTCTGAAGATCTATCTAATATTATATCAAAAGAATAATTATTGAACTTTCTAACCAAATTATTAATTAATTTATCATTTAATGTTCTTAGTGGAGATTCTGATATTGGGAAAATAGTTATCTTGTTTATTTTATTATAATTTTTGGTTATTTTTTTTCTAAATTTTTTAATATTAAAATAGTGAGTTAAGGCCCCTTCAATATCTTCACGAGAATATTTTTGATTTTTTAATTGATTAATTTCAAGCGTTACATGGAAAATTGTATCATAAGTATTTAATTCAGTCTGACTAATAAAATTAGGATAAATATTTGATAAATTAAAAAATTTCTTAAAAATTATTTTGAACCTATCTACATAAGCTATTCCCACCTTATCAAATAAATTACTCTCAACAAGAGCTTTGGAAAAAAGAGCATATTCTACAGAATCCCCAAGTCCTATACTGGGAGGCAAACATATAAGTATTTTTTTACCTATAAGTTTAATTTTTTCCCTTTTTTCATATTGGATGTTTTCAATTAGGTTATAATATTTTCTATTATTAAATAATTTATAAATTTTAGAGTTTTTAGAATAATATTTAGTATTTATTTCTAGATTTATATTATTATCTCCTAAAAAGTGTAATATTTTGTCAATATTGCTTTTTATTGAAAAACTAAAATATGGCATATTAATAATATTTAAAATTTGATGCAAAAAGGAATAATATCACGATTAATTATACACGAAATATTAATTTCGTTAAAAAATGAATTTTCCAATTTTGATCTATTATTTGAAAATCAAATAAAACAAAAGGGCATTAATAAAAGTGATAAAAGAATGGTCCACAGTGTTGTTTTTTGTTCAATGAGAAATTATGCAATTATTAATAGAATAGTTGAATTATATGTTAAAAAAATTAATTATAGAAGTAATAATTACTTTTTACTCTTAAGTGCAATAGCTCAAATAATTTTTTTAAGCTTTAAAGAATATGCTGTGGTTGATTCTACTGTCGAACTTTCAAAAAGAATAAACAACACAAACCCAAAATTCATTAACGGCGTTCTTAGAAAGGTAATTAAAAATAAATCTATAATTAAATTAGACAATAATTTTTCTGATTTACCAAAGTGGTTCATTAAAAAGACTAAATATTGGGATAATGAGCAAAAAAATTATTTTGTAAAAACAATTAAAGAAAAACCAAGTTTACATATTGTTTTCAAAAAGGAATATAAAATTAATAAATTAAAATTTAAAGGAGTTAATACATCTGATCATTCTATATTATTAGATTCATATGATAAAATTGAAAGAATTGAGGATTATAAAAAAGGTATGTGGTGGATACAAGATTTTTCTACAATGCTACCCTTGCATGTTTTGCATAACATTAAAAATAAATTAGTTATTGATATGTGTGCAGCACCTGGGGGGAAAACTTTTCAAGCTTTAAATAAGGAAGCAATGGTGCAATCATTTGAAATAAACAATAAAAAAATAATTATAATGAAAAAAAATCTAAAGCGACTAGGGTATAATATTGAAATAATTAATAATGATATTTGTAAAATTAACTTGAAAAAAAAATTTGATGTTGTTTTGCTTGATGCTCCCTGTTCTTCTGTTGGCACAATAAGAAGAAATCCTGAAATTTTTTATAGAAAACAACCTCCTAACTTCAACAATATAATTAACATTCAAGATCAGCTCTTAAATAAAGCCAAAACATTAGTTAAAAAAAATGGCATTATATTGTATATGGTTTGTTCTTTCTTAAAAGAAGAATGCGAGAATCAAATAAATTCATTTTTAAAAAATAATAAAAATTTTAAATTAGAAAAATTTAATTCAGATAATGAATTTTATAAAAAGTTTATAAATAAAACGGGAAACATATATATATTACCACAAAAAGTTCATGAAAAATTTTTTATTGATGGTTTTTTTGCTGCAAAAATAACTAAAAATGATTAATAAAATTGTAAAAAAATTATACATCTTTTTTTTTATAAATTCCTTTTTTATTAAAATAAAAAAAAATTATACAAATAATTTTAATTACAATTTTTTAAATATTAATTTTGATAATTATGAAAATTCAAAGAAGATATTTTTATCAAATAAATATACAAAGGGAAAATTTCTAAAAGATAAAGATTATAACTATCATTGCTTTGATTGGTTACAGCCAGCAAAAAAAATTGGAGGTTCAGAAAGTGTAAATAGTTCAAAAAAATTAATTTTCAACTGGCTAAACAATCATTATTCAAAAAATTCATTTATATGGAATACGCAAATTACAGCAAAGAGATTAACTAATCTAATTTATTATTATGATTTTTATGCTATCTCATCCGATGAAAAAGAAAAAAAACTATTTTACGAATTAATACTTAAACATTATTTAATGTTAGAAGCAGCTAGAAAATTTGATAAAATTGAAGAAATATCAATAGAGGTTATTAAAATATTAATTTTAATGCGAATTATTTTTAATAAAAATTTGAATAAAATTTTATCTGAATTAAAAACGCAGCTATTTAAGTTTATAGATACCAATGGATATCATAGAGGCTATAATCCAAGCTACCAAGCTGAATTTATTAATCAACTTCATGAAATTAAAAACATATTGTTGTACTTTAATATGAATGTATACAAAGAAATATATAATCAATTAGATAATATGACTTCAGCCTTTAACAATTTTTTTCATAAAGATGGCTCTATAGCTTTTTTTAACGGATCAAATAATGCTAATGATTTAAAATATAAACAAATTGAAAGCTTAATATCGGATATAACGCCCAAAAAACTTGATAAAATTGAAAATGGAATATGTATATATAGCGATAAACATAAGAAAGTATTCTTTGATATAGTAGCTCCAACCAATAAAGAAATTAATAAAAATCTTCATTCAGGAACCTTGAGCCTTGAAATGAGCAGCTTTGGTGAAAAGATTATTACAAATTGCGGTTCCGTTGAAAAAAGATATGGAAAAAAACCAGAATACTTAAGATATAGCGCCGCCCATTCAACATTAATTGTTGATAATACTAATATAAGCGAGTTGTCTAAAAATTCATATAAACGCATTCCAAAAAAATTATCTTTTAGTCATGAAGAAAATGATGAAGAGGTTAATTGGATTGCAAGCCATGATGGATATAAAGAAAACTTCAATAGAATCATAAAAAGAAAATTAAAAATATTTAAAAGAAAAAATTTTATAATAGGAGAGGATTCAATTATTTTATCAAAATTTAATTCAAAAAAAATACAATATAGTATTAGATTTCACTTAACGCCTATATGTTCTTGTCTTCTTTCAAATAATAAAAAAACAGTTTTTATCAAAACGCAAAAAAATCAATCTTGGGTTTTTAACGCTAAAAGTGCTATAAATCTAGAAGATAGCATTTATATCAAAGATGGAAAAACAATAGAAAAAACGAAGCAAATTGTTATATCAAACTATGCAGATACTTCAAAAATAATAGAAAAATGGTCGCTAGAAAAAATTTAAAATTAACAAATAAAAAAAGTGCTTTGATTTCAGTTTATAACAAAGCTAGTTTAAAAAAATTATGTTCAACCTTAAAACATCATAATATTGATATAATATCAACTGGTGAAACTGCTAACAAAATCAAAAAATTGGGATATAATTGCAAAAAAGTAAGCAATATAACTAGGTTTAAAGAGATATTGAATGGAAGAGTAAAAACATTACATCCAAAGATATATGCATCTATACTTTTCAAAAGAAATAATAACAAACAGTTAAACGAGTTTAAGAAACTTATTTTTCCAACAATCGATTTTGTAATTATAAATTTATATCCATTTGAAAAATATAAAAATGCAAAACACCAAAAAACAATCGAAATGATTGATATAGGTGGGGTAACTTTGCTAAGATCTGCAGCAAAGAATTATAATTTCGTCACCTCTATTTGCGACAATCATGATTATGATAAACTGATTAACAATCTAAAAAAAAATAATGGGGAAACCTCCATAGATTTCAGAAAAAAAATGGCCCAAAAAGCTTTTGAAAAATCAGCAAATTATGACTTGGCCATTGCAAGATGGTTCAAAGGTAAAAATAATAAAACCGGTAATAAAAAATTATTACAAACAAAATTAAAATATGGTGAAAATCCCCATCAAAAAGCTTTTTTAAAATATCGCGTCAGCAATCAAATGTTAAAAAATCTAAATAATGAAAAACAATTGAGTTATAACAATTTTTTAGATCTCGACGCTGCAAATAAATTATTAGAAGAATTTAAAGAGCCTACTTGTGTTATTGTTAAACACAATAACCCTTGCGGTGTGTGTTCTGCAAAGACAATTAACTTATCATTCAAAAAAGCATTGGACTCTGATAAAAAAAGTGCTTTTGGAGGTATTGTAGGAATAAATAGAACAGTAAATTATGATCTGGCTAAAAAATTATATGCTAATTTTTTTGAAGTAATAATAGCTAAAAATTTTACAAAAGAATCAATAAATCTTTTAAAAAATAAGAAAAATTTAATTTTAGTGAAAACAAGTAAAAATAAAATTAAAAAAAACAAAGAAATTAGATCAATAAATAATGGTTTATTGATACAAGAGCAGAACAATGTAAATATAAAAATAAGTAATTTACACAAAGCCACTAAAATAAAAGCTTCAAAAAAAATAATTGATGATTTAATTTTTTGTTTAAGAGTTTGTAAACATGTTAAATCTAATGCAATAGTGATTGGCAATAATAAACAAACATTAGGTATTGGCGCTGGTCAAATGAGCAGAATAGATGCTACTAAAATAGCATTAGATAAAATATCTAAAAAAAATAAAAATAATGGATTTGTTGTTGCTTCAGATGCTTTTTTCCCATTTACAGATAGCTTAAAATTATTATTTAAAAAAAATTGTAAAGCTGTTGTTCAACCAAGTGGATCAAAAAATGATTATAAAATAATTAATTTTGCAAACAAAAATAATGTGCCTTTATATTTTTCAAATTTTAGATTTTTCAAACATTAGTATATGAAATTTAAAAAAATCACTATAAAAAAAATAAATCAAAACTATCTAATAAATTTAATTGCTAAAAATAATAAAATTAGCTCAGGAAGAAAAAATTACAAACAACATTACGAAAGAATACTTAAAAATGTACTTCTATCTAAACTTTTTGCTAAAAAAATTATTCCTTTTAAAGGTGTTTTAAAAATTAAAAATAATCAAGATAAGATGTCCCTAAAGTACAAGTATAAATAATGAAGTTTAACGAATATTTAAAACTACATAAGTTAGGGCGCTTAAATGAGGCAGAAAAAGGGTATAGAAACTTAATAAAACAAAATAACATTAGTCCGCTATTGTACACAAGCTTGGGATTGGTTTGTATTAAAACAAATAGAGAAAAAGAGGCTATAAAATTATTTAATCAAGCTATCAAAATAAATCCAAAAGATGATGTGGCAATAAATAATTTAGGTTTAATATATTTGTCAAAAAAAGAACATCAAACGGCTAAAAAATATTTTTTAGAATCAATAAAAATAAAAAAAAACTCAAAAGTTTTTTTTTATTTAGGACAAATTTATATTCAACTCAATAATATTGAAAAAGCAATATTTAATCTAAAAGAATCAATTAAAATTACAGAAGATGCTGAGGCTTTGTGTAACTTAGGACATTTACTTTACCTAAAAGGAGAAATTTTAGAAGCTGAAAAATATACATGTTTGGCCTTAAAATATAAACCAAATCTTGATATCGCTCGTAATAATCTAGGATTAATCAATCTTTCTAAGGGTAATATAAATGAAGCTAAACATGACTTCTCTAAAGCCATAAAAATTAATACACATAATTTTATGGCTCATTATAATTTAAGCATAATTACAGACTACTCAACAAAAAATTTACACGAAAAAGAATTATTAAATTTAATTAAATCTTCTAAAAATAATAACGAATTGTTACATTTATCTTTTGCAGTTGCAAAATTATATAAAGATAAAAAAGATTATAAAAAATCTTTTAAATATTACAAGTCTGCTAATTCAATTAAAAGAAAAACATTTGATTATTCTTTAAATGAAGACAAAATAAAATTTAAAAATATTGAGAATACCTTAAGCTTAGAATTATTCAATAGAATTAAAGGATTTGGATTCGATAAGAAAAAAACAATATTTATAGTTGGAATGCCCCGTTCAGGCACTTCTTTGATAGAGCAAGTGTTATCTAGTCACACAAAAGTATATGGTGCGGGAGAAGTCAATTTTTTCGATGAAATTTTGTCAAAATATTTTTTAAACAAAAAAAAATTATTAGATAGCAAGTTAATAAAAAAAGAAAATCTATATAAGGCTGGAAAAGAATATATAAAAAAAATCGAGTCTTTTGCAAATTCAAAGAAAATATTAATAAATAAACTTCCTTTAAACTTTAGGTGGATGGGCCTTATTAAGTTAGTATTGCCTAATTCTATAATAATACATTGTAAAAGAAATCCAATGGACACATGCCTTTCTATATTTGAGCAAAATTTTTTAATTAAAGGCAATGAATATACTTTTAATTTAGATGAAATAGGACATTTTTATAAATTATATGAAGATTCTATAAGCCATTGGAAAAAATTATTAATTAATGATTTTTATGAAATACAATATGAAAAATTAGTTAACAACCAAAAAGAAGAAACAAAAAAATTATTAAAATTCTGTTCATTAAAGTGGGAAAATAAATGTATTAATTTTTATAAAAATAAATCAATAGTCAGAACCGCTAGTGTACAACAAGTAAGAAAAAAAATTTACACAAGCTCAGTAAATAAAGCTGAAATATATAAAAGCGAATTAACAAAACTTAAAAAAATATTAAATTAAATAAGTTATTTTGGTTTTTGTATCTTTTGCCAATGTTTAAAATTGGGCATTATGTGTTCAAAACCAGAACTATCTTTTAACATTAAACTTATGTCACCAGATAGTGAAATTCTTGTCTGACCAGACTCATTGACCATTGTTGCATGACGTGTTTGAGAGGGAAAAATAACTATAGAATCTTGTTTAAAATCAAACATAGCTTGATTAATATTATAAATATTTGATTCTTTGATTAACCCTTTCTCAAATTTATCTTTAGCAAATATGTTATTGCATATTGAGTTTGGAGTATTATTCATTTCAAAAATTATTCCCCCAGAATTTTTTGGTTTCAACAAATAATACGCAAAACTAATATTTGATTGAGTATGGGTATGAAATTGTATTTTTTGTTTATCTTTAGTAATTGTTGCCCAAGATCTTTGAAAATATAAATCAATTTTCTCAATATTTATTGCTAACATATTTAAGTAATCATTAATTTTCGAGGAAATTAATGAGTAAATTTTTTCAAAACCTGGTTTAGATAATAAAAATTCATGACCATGTATATCTCCTGTCCATGCATTTTCAGGTTTATGTATTGAGGTACTAGTATTATGTGAATTAGAAATTAATTTAACCAAATTATTTCTCTCTTCTTCATCTAATTCAATTGTGTCATGAAAAATAGATAAAGGAAATATATTATGAATTTGCATTTGCTATAATTCTATTTATTTAATTATTATAAACAACTATAAATTAGCAATAATTAATACTTTTTAAGATATAATGACAGTCATTTATTATCATGATAAAAGGCAATCATTGCGGGCGTAGCTCAGGGGTAGAGCGCAACCTTGCCAAGGTTGAAGTCGAGGGTTCGAATCCCTTCGCCCGCTCCAAATTTTAACTCCACCTTTATTTTAAAAAAAGTTCTTCAATATACCTTCAATATAGTCTTAAATATTATTTATTATGAAAAATTTAATTGCATTTTTTATTCTGTTATCAGCAAT
>CEUZ01275362.1_pt1 | contig 31381 bp, 32 predicted proteins | sample 361511 | NCBI WGS metagenome assembly CEUZ01 (sample SAMEA2622822, study PRJEB7988) | marine metagenome | biome: marine biome (ENVO:00000447); feature: surface water layer (ENVO:00002042); material: "saline water (ENVO:00002010), including plankton (ENVO:xxxxxxxx)" | depth 5 m | reverse complement strand
AAATTGAGATGCTCTCCACATAAGATCATTAAGATATTCTATAGCAAAAACGTCTTTATGCTTTAATAAAGGGGCATAAAAATAATCAATTAGCCATGCCACGGGGCCTCCAAAATTACATGCACCTAATCCATATGTCCCATCTTCTGCAATCGCTTGAACCCACAATAAATTTTCTAGGTTTGTACCAGGCACATTCCCAAAATGACTAGAAAATTCAGGGTAGAAATTTATAGGAAACGCTCTTTGCGTTCCACTTTTAATTGCTGATTTTCTCCAGGGCTTTGAATGAGGTATTTGTTTAGGTAAATCTAAGTTTACTACACGGATTTGTTTAATTTTCATTGTTAATACATTCTTCTAAATTTATTGGAAATTTGCCATTAAATATATTTGTTTTTGGCCATTTATGTTTAGGTAGTTCATAATATACCTCTATCTCATTTTTTTCTGGATCATTGAAGTATACTCCAATTGATATGCCGTGATCTCCGATACCAAGAATAGGTATTTTATTCTTTTTAAGCTTAGAGTACAATTGTTTTAAACTATCGAATGTATCCATTTGCCAGGCAAAATGGTATAAACCTGTATCCGCTTTGTTTGGATAATTAGCATTTTTAGATATAGACATTAGTCCTAATTCATGGGATGAGTCATTTGAAGCACTCATAAATATCATTTTATTTTCAATTTTTTCAGTAACTTGAAGCCCTAAGACGTTTTTATAAAATTTTACCATTGTAGTTATGTCTTTAACCTTTATAACTAAATGTCCTAATTTCATTGGTAATCTCCCATAGGTAAGTAGAAGTTATTTCATGACCCTATCATAATAAAAATGAGTAATATTTTCATTATAGGGTAAATTATAATAGGTAATATACTAAATTTTGGTATGACAAATGGTATAAATACTAATGATAACAATATTAAAGGGCCATATTTCTCTAATTTTGAAAAATCATAGGCAAGTTTTCTTGGCAGAATTCCAATTGCTATTTTAAATCCGTCTAAAGGAGCTATAGGGAGAAGGTTGAAAGTTGCAAGTAATAGGTTTAGAAATATTGTTAGTCCAATAATATGTCCTATTGAAAAGGATGAGTTTATATAATTTAAATCTATTGATGATATATCTACAAATCCTAAGCGTATTGGAATGGTAGATATAAATGCTATAAATATGTTGGATCCTGGTCCAGCCAAGCTTACTAAACCCAAACCTGTTTTTGGATTTGGGGATAGATTTATAGGGTTTACAGGCACAGGCTTACCCCACCCGAAACCTGCGAAAAACAACATCATTGTACCCATTGGGTCAAGGTGTTTTGATGGATTTAATGTCAGTCGGCCTAAATTTTTTGAAGTTTTATCTCCTAATTTATTTGCAATATATGAATGACTAAATTCATGAAATGTTATTGTAATTAGTAAGATAGAACAAAATATCAATATATATATAATGGTATTTATAGGGTTATTAATTAGTTCGTCAAATAGCTGGATTATCATATAATTATTCTTTTTTTGTGATATGTATTATAATTCTACCAGATTAATCATTAGGACAAAAAATGCAAGACATAGATTTAATTATTAAGGATGTTCCAGCTGTTGTTGGTGTTGCGGCTAGGCATATTCAATCAGGAAAAAGTTTTTTTAATAAAGCTGATGAAGTGTTTTTTACTGCTAGTACACTTAAGATTCCTGTTATATTTGAGCTTTATCGTCAAGTAGATAAAGGGATTGTTAATCCTATGCAAAGAATTATTGTTGAAGATTATGATAAATCTCCTGGAAGTGGAGTGTTGAAAGACTTAACTGAAGGTATTAATCCTACAATATATGATCTTGCAACCCTTATGATTATTATTAGCGACAATACAGCAACGGATATAATTTATAAAATTATAGGTAAAGATAATATTCATAGCACATTATTAAATTTAAATTTAAAAAATACTTTTATTCCTATGACTTGCAAAGAACTTTTATATAGCATGTATGGTGTAAATACTAATAATATTTATGAAGGTATAGAAATAGTTAAAGATAGATTAGATAAAGGAGAGATAGTTTTATCTTCAGATGCTTTAGCTGAAGATAAGTCTGATGTTTCTTCCCCTAATGACATGATAAAACTTATGGAGATTATATACGAGAAAAAAATACTGACAGAAAAATCATCAAATATAATATTAGATATTATGTATCGTCAACAATCAAAAACGATTATTCCTTATTTTTTAGCTCCTGATATAAAAACGTTTCATAAAACAGGTGGCGTGACAAGTGTAAGATGTGATGTAGGGATAGTTAATGGTAAGTCAGGACCATATTCAATTGCTATAATGGCTAAAGATGTTCAAGATCATAAGAATATAGATTTATATTTAGCTAAAATATCTGAGGCTTTATATAATTTTTTTAATTGAAGTCATTATAGTATAATAAGGAAATATCTAGCAATCTGTTCATTTTATTGGAGAATTTTATATGAAAAAGAGATTTATATTATTCCCTTTTATATTTTTTATTATTGGAGGATTGTTTTTTGGAGGACTTATATTTGCTCAAGGACAACCTAATAGCTCAGAAAGTAAGATTTACGGTGATTTTATAACTAAAGTATCTACTATCTTAGGTCTAGAAGAGAAAATTGTTATTAATGCTTTTAATGATGCTCTTATACAAATTCACGATGAGAAAAATATACAAATAGAATTAGAACTTCAAAACAAAATAGATTCAGGATTTATTACTAAAGAAGAGGCTAATCAATGGCGTACTAAGTTCTTGAAAAAGAAAACTCCAACTTTTGATGAATTTTTCAGAATGAAAAAGGATAAAAGCAAGATTGATAAACCTTATATGAATGGGTTTATTCATCATGATAAAGGTAAATATCCGATAAGAAAAATGGATATAGAAAAAGTTAAAGAGAAAATAAATAAAGCTGTTGAGTCAGGTGAAATTACACAAGAAGAAGCAGATATTAAAATAAATAGTTTAAAAGTTGGCAAGCCATATATGAATGCCCCTCGTTCGTATAAAGAAAAAGACCTAAAGAAAGAATTTGATATATCAGTTATTACAAAAAGAATGGACCAAGCTATTAAGGCAGGTATTCTTAGTCAAGAAGATGCAAATACTAGGTTAGAGGCTTTTAAAAAATATAAAAAGAAATCTCGTTAATTAATATTATTTGACTTAATTAATTTTACCAAAATGTATACAAAAGGAGTATCTGCAAAGGCTAAGCTTATTTTAATCAAATAAGTTATCCAAATCATATTCCACATTTCATCTATTGAATATACGCCTGTAAACGCAATTGAAACAAATAAAAAAGTGTCAATACCTTGAGATACAATCGTAGAGGCGTTATTCCTTAGCCATAAAAATTTTCCTTTAGTAAACTTTTTCCATATTTCAAAAGCAATCACATCGTGATTTTGGCTAACTAAATAGGCAATCATTGATGCTAATACAATTCTAGGCACAGATCCAAGTATCTTATTATAAGCATCTTGCTCATTCCAAAAATTTGCTGAAGGCAGTTGCCCAGCAATAAATAGCATTGTAATCATAATTAAATTTGCAAAAAATCCTATCCATATGATTTTTGTTGTTGTTTTTCTTCCGTAGACTTCAGATAGGACATCTGATAAAAGAAAAGTTAGGGGGTATGCAATTATACCTGCATCTATACCTTCTGATCCAATAGCTATAATTTTAACAGCAGTAATATTTGCAGTTAAAAGTAAAGTAGTGAATATTATTGAAAGTGTTATTAAGTACATAATGAATAATAAAGGTTTTTCAGTTAATTTATTATATAATAAATTTCTAATACTTTATTGGAAAATTAATGAATAATAGTCTACATATAATTCTTTATAACCCTAAGATAGCATATAATACAGGGAATATTATTAGATTGTGTGCTAATATTGGGGCTGAATTACATTTAATTAAGCCACTAGGTTTCTCATTTGAGTCACGCCAATTAAAACGTGCTGCATTAGATTATTCTGATTTAACAAAAGTATTTTTACATGAAAATCTATGTGGATATTTAGAAAAATTTCCCAATAGAGATATATTAGCATCTTCTATACATGGTAAATCTATATATACTGAGATTAATTACACTCTAAATCATTCTATTTTATTTGGTTCTGAGGATGCTGGATTACCTAAAGACATATTAGATTGGCTAACTATAGACAGGTTAATTAAGATTCCTATGAAGCCGTTTAATAGAAGTATGAATGTTTCTAACACTGTAGCTATTATCGCTTATGAGGTGTGGCGACAAGTGGGTTTTGTTTAAATTTTTGAGCATAGGATAACATTATTTCATGTTAAACAATAAAAATTTTGCAATTATTATTTGTAATTATTTTGCTGCTCAGATATCTAGGTTTTCACAATATACAATATTGATTTGGGTAATATTAGAAGGTAGCAAATCAGCTTTTTCGGTTGCTTTTGTTGGAGTATGTGCTTTTTTGCCTTATATATTATTTGGTACTATGGGTGGTTTATTAGCCGATAAATTTAAGAGAAAACATGTTTTAATTGTGACTCAATTAGTTCTTTTTTGTACTTCATCTATGCTTTTTTTCCTTTTTCATACAAAAGGAAATATATCTGTTGTAATAGCTTATTTAGTTATATTCATTAATGGATTAGTATATGTAATTGAAAAGCCTTCAAAAAGTTTAGCAGTGAGAGAATTAATTAATGCTAAATTTTTAACAAGAGCTCTAGCTTTAATAGGCTTTACTATTCAGGCTAGCCGTATGATTGGTCCTTTACTAGGTGGGTTTTTAATTTCATTAATTGGATTGAAATATTCTTATGGACCTATATTATTTATTCATATATTTACAGTTTTTTCTCTATTTTTAGTTGATTTTCCAAATTCATTTAATACTTTATCTAGTTCTGATAATAAAACACTTATATATGAAATTAAAAGTAGTATAGATTATTTTTTTAGTGAACGAATTCTTCTTGCGGTTATGTTAATAACAATTACTATTCATCTTTTTGCATCATCATATTTTCAAATGATTTCTGTGGTTGCAACTAAAAATTTTGAAGTAGGAGCAGGATTAACTGGACTTTTAATGTCATGTGAAGGTATGGGTTCAATGTTGGGATTTTTTAACATCATGATAATGGGTCAAATAAAAGCCCTAGGGAGACTATTTTATTTTGGGGCTTTGGTAATGTGTATTGGTATATTTTTCTTTTCTTTATCTAGCAGTTTTCTAGTTGCAGCTTTTTTAATTATTATAACTGGGTTCGGGTTTTCTTCTTTTGCAATAATGTTTGAGAATATTATACTACGTATTGTGCCTGTTAATATGCAAGGGAGGGTTTTAGGGATAGGAAATTTTGTTATTGGATTTCAAATAATAGGAGCATTAATAATTGGAGCTTTGTCAGAATATTTAGGGGTTAATAATGCACTAAGATTAACATCTATTATTGGAGTATTATTAATTTGCTTTATAGTTATTCGAATAAATGAGATTAATAAAAAAAATATATAGACTTTTAATCGGTGTATGGGCCGACTGGGACTCGAACCCAGGACACCCTGATTAAAAGTCAGGTGCTCTACCAAACTGAGCTACCGGCCCAAAATTTTTTAACTATATTTACTTTATCATTATTATTTAAAAGGTGAAATGCTAAAATAGCTTAAAATTATTTAAAGGCCAATAAATAATAAAAACTCTGCCAATAATATTTTTACTATTAAGTAGACCCCAGCTTCTAGAGTCATCACTTTGTAGCCTATTATCTCCTAATACGAATAAATGGTTTGGTGGAACTATAAAGCGTGGAATATTTGATTTCCCCAGGTTTGACACATATCTTTCATTAAGAGGAGAATTGTTTACAATTACAGTCCCATTATTGATAGATATTTCATCTCCAGGTAGTCCGATAGCACGTTTAACAATTTTTATATTGGGAATATTAGGAGATTTGAATACAACGATTTCACCTTTTTCTGGAGGGTTAAAGAAGTAAACATATTTGCTTTCTGATTTGTTTATGAAAGGAAAAGTCTTTGATAATTCTATTGAGGGAATTCTTTTATATATTAATTTGTTTACGAATAATCTTTCACCTTCGTTTAAAGTGGGTATCATACTAGGACCTTGCACTAGGTAATTTTGCAAACTAAATTGAAGTACAGCAAAAATTGTTAATGTAAGAATTGTTGTTTCAATTAATTCTCTAATTTGTGTTCTCATAATAATTTATAAAGTTTTTTTATAATTATAACTTTCTTTCTTTATATATGCATCTAGAGTTGTGGTAATATTATATGCTTGCTACAATTTACTTAAATTAGTTATTATCTTTGGAGGTCTTATGGTTCTTAGTGATAAAACAATTAAAGAGGAGCTTGCAAAAGGTAGAATTGTAATTGATCCTTTAGGAGAAGGGTGTATTCAGCCAGCAAGCGTTGATGTTCATTTAGGTTCAGAAGTATTAATTTTTAGAAATTCTAAAGCTGCGTATATTGATATTCGTCAAGACTTGAGTGATTTAACTGAAGTTGTTCGAATTGAGGAAGATAGTCCATTTATATTACATCCTGGGGAATTTGTTTTAGGTAGCACAGTCGAACACATTGAATTACCTGATGATTTAGTTGCTAGGTTAGAGGGTAAAAGTTCGCTAGGGAGAATAGGGCTATTAATTCATTCTACGGCAGGCTATGTTGATCCGGGATGGAAAGGTAGATTAACTTTAGAGCTTAGCAATGTTGCTAATTTGCCAGTAACTCTTTATAAAGATATGAAAATAGGACAATTATCTTATTTGAGGCTTACTAGCAAGGTTGATAACCCGTATGGTTCCGAAAATTTGAATAGTAAATACCAAGGTCAAACAGGAGCTATGGGAAGCCAAATATTTAAAGATTTTGCATAATGAGGTTAGCATATGTCTTATATGGATCTTGCTATCAAACTAGCTAAAGATAATGTAAATTGTGTTAGTCCTAATCCATCTGTAGGAGCAATTTTAGTTAAGAATGGAATTGTTGTAGGAGAAGGGCAGACTCAAGAGTTAGGTAAATCTCATGCAGAGATTATTGCTATTAATCAAGCTAGAGATAATGCTTTTGGTGCCACTTTATATACTACTTTAGAACCATGTTCTCATTTTGGTAAAACTCCTCCATGTGTAGATGCAATAATTAAATCAGGCATTTCGAAAGTTAGTTATTCAATTTTGGATCCTAATCCAATAGTTAATGGGAAAGGAATATCAAAATTAAGAGATGCTGGTGTCATAATAGAATCTGGGGAAAGATCATCAGATGCTATTGAAATTATTGAAGCTTATTCAAAATTCATTAATTATAAAATTCCTTTTTTAACTGCAAAGTTTGCTATGTCTTTGGATGGGAAAATAGCTACTGATACTGGGAAGTCTAAATGGATATCTAGTATTGACTCTAGAAAGTTTGTTCATTCTATGAGAGGGAAATCAGATGCTTTAATGGTTGGTATAAACACTGTATTAAAAGATAATCCTCTTTTAACGAATCGGTATCAATTAGAGAATATTATTCAACAACCTTTGAGGATAATAATTGATTCTCACGCTAGAACTCCATTAAATTCTAAGCTTTTAAATCAACCTGGAGAAACATTAATTTTTGTTGCTAATCCTAAAGACAAAACTTGTAATGATCTTATAAAAAATGGAGCTAAAATTGTTAAAATACCCGGGGAAAATAATCAAGTTGATTTGGTTAATGTAATAAAATATCTGGGAAGTCAAAATATTACTTCTATATTAGTTGAAGGGGGAAGTATTTTGTTAGGAGCATTATTTGAAGAAGGGTTAATTGATAAGGTTGTTGCTTTTGTTTCCCCCATAATAATTGGAGGAATGAAATCTAAATCTCCAATTCAAAATAATGGTATTGATTTCATAAAAGATGCTTATCTTTTGAAAAATATTAAAATTAATAAAATTAGAGATGATGTTGTAATATCTGGGTATATTAAAGGAAGTTAGATGTTTACTGGAATAATAGAAGAAATTGGTATAGTTAAGCATTTTAGTGATGGGGTTTTAGAAATAAATGCATCAATTGTAATAGAATCATTAATGATTAGTGAAAGTATATCAGTTAATGGTGTTTGTTTAACTGTAACGAATTTAAATCATAAAAGTTTTGTAGTAGATGTGGTGCCTGAAACATTAAGAAAAAGCAATTTATCTAAGTTAACTAAAGGTTCATTTGTTAATTTAGAAAGATCTTTACCTTTAAATAGCAGGCTTGGAGGACATTTTGTGCAAGGACACGTAGAGAATATTGGCTCAATTGAATATATGGAAAAAGATGATAAAGCATTTATGGTAGGAATTAAAGCTTCGGAGACAATTATGAAATATGTTGTTGAAAAAGGTTTTATTGCTATAGATGGTATTAGCTTGACTGTAGTGGAGTGTAAAAATTCATATTTTAATGTTACTATTGTACCTTATACTTGGGAAAATACTGTAATGAAGTATCGAAATGTTGGAGATTTAGTTAATCTTGAAACTGATATCTTAGCTAAATATGTGGAAAAAATTAGTTTAAAATAGAAGATGATTTTATTCGATTAATATATTTATAGGAAGGTATTTAATTGCTTACAAATGTTCATAAAGCTATTGAAGAGCTTAGAGAAGGCAAGATGGTTATCATAGTTGATGATCAGGGTAGAGAAAATGAAGGGGACCTTGCTATTGCTGCAGAAAAGGTTACTCCTGAAGTGATAAATTTTATGGCAACTCACGCTAGAGGTTTAGTTTGTATGCCTATGTTAAGTGAAAGACTAGATGAGTTAAACATTCCTCCAATGGTAAATGATAATACATCTCAATTGAGAACAGCTTTTACAGTGTCGGTAGATTCGATGAAGAGAGGTGTAACGACAGGTATTTCAGCTTTCGATAGATCATCTACAGTTAAACATTTGATTGATCAAAACTCAAAACCTTCTGATTTTGGGCGTCCAGGTCATATTTTTCCGCTTCGATATGAACCTGGAGGGGTATTAGTTAGGGCGGGACATACTGAAGCAATTGTTGATTTAGTAAATGCAGCTGGGATGTACCCTGCTGGAGTTATATGTGAAATCATGGCAGATTCCGGGGCAATGGCTAGGACTAAAGATTTAGAAAAATTAGCAAAAAAATATGATTTAAGTATAGTAAGTGTAGCAGATATAATTTCATATAGAAGAAATAATGAAATCGTTATTGAAAGACTTGGAGAGGCAAGAATACCTACTCAATATGGAGAATTTAAAGCTTTATCTTATAAGAGTTTAGTTGACAGTGGAGAACATGTTGCATTTGTTAAAGGAAAAATTACGCCAGACAAACCTACTCTAGTTAGAGTTCATAGTGAATGCGTAACTGGAGATGTGTTTGGAAGCATTAGGTGTGACTGTGGAGATCAAATGAAATTAGCTTTACAGAAGATAGCAGATGCTGATTCAGGTGTTTTAGTTTATATGAGGCAAGAAGGTAGAGGTATAGGTCTCCATAATAAACTTAAAGCATATGCTCTTCAAGATGAAGAATTATTAGATACAGTTGATGCTAATGTTGAATTAGGGTTTAAGGAAGATCTTAGACATTTTGGAACTGGGGCTCAAATTTTAGCTGATTTAGGAGTTGTTAAGTTCAATTTATTAACTAATAACCCTAAAAAAGTTGTTGGTTTAGAAAGTTTTGGTTTAAAAATAGAAAAAGTAGTCCCAATAGTTGTAGATGTAAATAAAGAAAATAAAAAATATTTAACTGCTAAATCTGATAGATTGGGCCATAACTTAGATACTTTGTTTAAATAATATTTAAGGATTTTATTCTATGAGCAATATTTTGCAAGGCGATATTGACGGATCAGATAGGAAAGTTGGAATAATTGTTTCAGAATTTAACGAAGCAATAAGTACAAATTTACTTAGTGGCACTTTAAATGCTTTGAATGATTGTAATGTAAATGAAAAAAATATTTTTATTGTAAAAGTGCCTGGAGCTTTTGAAATTCCTTTAATTGCATTACAATTAGCTAAAAAAAAGGAATATGATGTTTTAATTTGTCTTGGAGCTGTAATTAGAGGCGAGACCGGACATTATGATTTTGTAGCTTCAGGTTCTGCACTTGGTATATCTAAAGTATCATTAGACACAGGAATTCCTGTGATTTTCGGTATTTTGACTACAGATAATCTTCAGCAAGCTATTGATAGATCTGGTGGGAAATATGGTAATAAAGGGTATGATTGTGGAATTACTGCAATAAAAATGTCTTCTATTAATAGTAAATTCTTAAAATGAATTATTGAAATTATTTTAGATTTAAAAATAATTTTGTTGTTTAATTATTTTTGCTATACTAGATATTTTATGGGGATTGGTCTAGTGGTAGGACAACAGACTCTGGATCTGTAAGCCGAGGTTCGAATCCTCGATCCCCAGTTTTGTTTGGCGCGTTCGTCTAGTGGCCTAGGACACCGCTCTCTCAAGGCGGAGATCACGGGTTCGAATCCCGTACGCGCTACCAGACTAAATAGCTAGTATTTACCAATATATTTTGACCTATAATCAGGAGCTTCAATTCTCAAGCAAGATCCTACCCATGGATCTCTAACTCTAGACCTTATATGTTGTAAAGGACCATCTTCGGTAAAATCTATCATAGTAGTAATTACAGTTGGCATTCTGCCATTATGTCTGTGAGCAATTATCTGGAATAGTTTTTCTTCTGCCCAGGGACTACTACGTTCTCTTCCTAAATCATCTAATATCAAAAGTTTTGCGTTTTTAACTGAATCAAAAACAGTATCATATGCTAATTTACTATCTGGAGCAAAAGTATTTCTTAAATGGTCAAGTAAATCAGGAACAAAAGCAAAATAAGTAAATTGATCTTTTTGTTTTCTAAATTCTGCAATTGCTATAGCCAAATGAGTTTTTCCTACACCAGTGTTGCCAAACAAAGTTAACCAACCATGAGGGTCATTAGCAAATTCTTTTGCTGCTTTGAAAGCCATCTCTAAGCTTAGTGCTTCATGAGCTCTAGGGTTATTTCCTCTGAAGTTAAAAGTTTTAAAATTCATTCTTTTAAATAATTCAGGATTGATGTTGCCTTGACTTAAATTTTTGGAAAGATCCCAGGGTTTTAATATCACAGTTTTGCATAATTCTAAGTTGTTTATTTTACTACTTATTTGCGAGCTTAATTCTGATATAGGTCTCGATGTAGTAATAATAGTGGAAAGTTGATTGTTATACCGATGATTTAAAATCTGTTCTAGTTTTTCCTGGGCCCAAGGACTAGAGTTTTCTATTCCTAATCCATCTAATACAAGTATTGGTGTTTCTAAAACCAACTCAAATATATCGCTAAATTTAATTTCACTTGAAGGAGAAAATGTCGATCGTAAATGGTCTAATAAATCAGGTACATAAATGAAAAATGCGGGGATGTTATTCTTTATATATTCTGAAGTCAAAGCAGCAGCTATATGTGTTTTCCCAGATCCATGTTCCCCAGATATAATTAGCCAGCCTTCGGGTTTAAGTGAGTAATCTTTTATAACTTGTAATGCTTTGTGATAGTTTTTTTGTTCATCTACGTTACTACTTAATCCATCATCATTTAGATTTGCGAAAGTAAATCGCGATAAATGTCCTAAGTTACTATACCTTAATAATTGAGATTGTTTTTCTAAATTTAAATTTTCTGTACGACATGTGCATGGGTTGATTTGGCCAAAACTTGGGTCACTAATTGGTTTGTCTTGAGATATCCATCCTCGTCCTTCACATATACTACATTCATTATAAATTTCATTTGGAGCTTTAATTGATTTAGATTTTTTATTTTTCAAGTTGTGATCTATAGGCATACTTGAAAGTATTTCTCCAAATTTGTCCATTTTGTCTCCTCAAGAATTTATTTTATATATTAAATTTCTTACGAATTATTTTGATTTTTCGGTTAAGTTTTCGAATCTTACCATTGATCCTCTAAAATATAGAGGTATAGTTGCAAGAGGTCCGTTACGGTGTTTAGCTACAATTATTTCAGCTATATTTTCAGGATAGGGTTTAGTAGGGTTTTTGCTTTCCCATTCTTCTCGAGTAGTATAATGATCTTCTCTATATATAAATGCAACAATGTCCGCATCTTGTTCAATGCTTCCACTTTCTCTTAAATCAGATAAAATGGGCCTGTGGTTTGGGCGTTGCTCTACTGCCCTACTTAACTGAGAACAGGCTAATACTGGTACATCTAAATCCCTAGCAATTCCTTTTAAAGATCTAGATATTTCACCCATTTCTTGAACTCTGTTTTCAGACCTCCATCCATTTGAAGTCCCACTTAGTAATTGCAAATAGTCTACAATTATAAGGTCAAGACCTTGCTCAGCTTGTAATCTTTTTGCTTTACTACGTATCTCCATTATATTTTGAATAGGTGTGTCATCGATGTATATAGGAAGGTCTGAAAGTTCTCCTATAGCGTCAAGTATTCGGCGTTCTTCAGTTTCATTAATTAATCCAACTCTTAATCTATGAGTATCTACATTTGATTCACTAGAGAGTAGCCTTAAAACGATTTGTTCATTACTCATTTCTAAGCTAAAAATTCCAACAGAAGAACCATTTATTGCAGCATGTTTAGCAATGTTAAATACAAGGCTACTTTTACCTAAACTTGGTCTTGCTGCTAATACAACCATATCAGAACGTTGTAATCCGCCTCCTATTAATTTATCAATATCTATGAATCCAGTCGATATTGGTGCAAGACGGTCTGAAGTACTATCTTGCATAGCGGAACTTTCTTGCAGATATGCATCTAATACTTCTCGAATATGTTCAAAATCTCTTGATGCTCGGTCTGTTCTTATTTTGTAAATAGATTCTTCAGCTTCACTTAATGCTTGGTTTGTATCTGGCAAATTACTAAACCCAATATTTGTAATTTGACTTCCTGCTTGCACAATACGTCGCATTATTGAAGTTCTATGTATAATTCTTGCATATTCTTCAATATGTACTGAGGTTGGTACAATATTAACTAAATGATTTAAGTAGTCAATTCCTCCAATATTCTCTAATTTATCTTGAAGAGATAATTCATGAGCTAAGGATACTTGATTAATCCCTTCCATGCGTTCTAATAGTGATAAGCATGCTTGAAAACACCATTTTATTTTTTCACTATAAATATCTTCAGATTTAAGAAAATGACTGATTTTAGTAATTGATTCAGAATCAATTAAAATAGAACCGATTAAAGATTCCTCTGCTTCTATATCGTGAGGTAAGAGCCTATCTGTATACATTATGTATAATCCATTCAGAAAATAAAGAAATATTTATAAAAATTACCAAAGGATAATTATTATAAAATAGTAATTTGAAAAATAATACTCTGTTTTAACTTAAATACATTATGTTTAATTCTTTTTGAATATAATAATTATATTATTTTCTTTTAAATAGATTGAGAGGATTCTTCTTTTGCAGATTTTGCTTCAGCTGCGTCTTCTTTTCCTTCGATTTCAGCTGCGTCTTCTTTTCCTTCGATTTCAGCTGCGTCTTCCCATATGGGTTCTGTGCCTGTAGCATGTACAAGAAGTTTTATTGTTGCAGTTAATTCAGGGTATAAATTAACAGGGATATTATATATTCCTGTTTCTCTAATTGTGTCTTTAGCTTGAATCATTCTTCTATGTATATCTTTTTCTGTTAATTCAGATAATTTTTGAGCAATGATTGTGTCTGTTACTGAACCAAATAATTTACCGTTTGCACCAGCTCTACTTTCAATGGATATTTGCATTCCATCTAATTCTTCAGTTAAAGCTTTGAAATTGGCAATTACTTTGATTCTTTTTTCTTCAGCTTGTTTTGTTAATTTTTGGACTCTTTGCATAGAATTTTGTGTCGCAGGTATTGCAAGTTTTTTAGGTATTAAATAATTTCTTGCAAAACCATTTTTCACCTCTTTGATTTCACCACCATTTGCTACGCCTTGAACGTCTTCTAAGAATACAACTTTCATACTTGAATCCTATTAAATAATATCGGGATTAAAATTAATATTTACAATTAAGATTATATCATAATATTTAACAACTACATAATTTAAATTTTTAGAATTAAACTTTTTGATTAGATAGTAATTGTTTAGTTAGAAAAATTTTAAAAAGACTTCATTAGATAGTAATCGCCCCTTTGGGGTCAATTTAATATTATCCTCCGTAATTTCAATTAGATTATGATTATTTAATTCGTCAAAATTATTTGAATATTTATCTAAAGGATTAATATCAAATCGAATTTTAAATTGTTCTATATCAATTCCAGAATTTAATCTAAGTCCCAACATTATTGTTTCCGACATTTCTAATTCGGTGTTTATTATTTCACTAGTGTCGATAAATTTTAACTTTTCATTATTAATTAATCTAAAATTAAATTCATCTAAATTTAAATTATTTAAATGTTTTGTATATTCCCTTGGAGATTTTATGTTGCTAAATCTATATGGGGGGATATAGGAATGTGCGCCTGGTCCAATACCTATATAAGTTTTATTTTTCCAATAGTTAATATTGTGCTTGCTTTCAAAACCTGAAATAGCCCAATTAGATATTTCGTAATGTAAATAATTGTTTTTAGACATAATTTCTTCGGTTTTTGAATACATATCTGCAACTATGTCGTCATTTTGTTTGGGTAATTTACCTTCTTTTATCCATTCATTCATTGGAGTTCCTTCTTCAAGTGTTAAAGCATACATAGAGACATGTAAAGGTTTTAAAGATAATAGTTGATAAAGAGTATCTACCCATTTATCAGTGCTTTGATTAGGAAGCCCATACATTAAATCTAAGTTGATATTTTTAAATCCGGATTCTTTAATTAGATAATATGCTTCAATAGCATTTTGTGATGAATGTCTTCTTCCAAGTACTTTTAAAAGTGAGTTGTCAAATGTTTGTACTCCAAGACTTATTCTATTAATACCAGATTTATAATAAGTTTTTAAATTTGATTTAGTTAAATCATTAGGATTTGATTCTAAGGTGATTTCGGAATCTTTAGTAAGTTTAAATTTATAAAAAATTGTTTCCATTAATTTTTCTATATACTTACTAGGTATATATGATGGCGTTCCTCCTCCAATAAATATAGATTTAATCTCTGTCTTATTAAAATAATTTGACCAAAATATAGCTTCTGATTCTAGCGCATTAATATAGGAAGGAATTAATGATTCTAATTTTGCGTAAGTATTGAAGTCACAATAAAAACATTTAGTTTGGCAAAAAGGTATATGGATGTATAATGAAGCTTCATTAGCGATAGCAAAATTGTTATTGCTCATATGTCAAATAGTACACGTATTTCATATGTTTGTTTTACCACGTAAAGGGAGTACTATAATTGAAATATTCATTGTAAATTATCCCCCTGTTGTTCATCTTCATCATCGATAATTTTATAATCGTTTACTATAACTGAATTTTTTTGTTTATTGTCATTTGAATTTGCTATAATCTTTTTGGATGCTTTTCCAACAAAAAACATTATAGCAAGTAATATAATTAAAATATCATCAAAATATCCTAATATTGGTATGAAATCTCTTATTAAATCTATGGGAGACATTAAATATAATAATGCTCCCGGTATTAAAATTTTATATTTAATAGGAACTCGTGGATCAATCATTAATTTATATATTAATTTAGGTATTTTTGTTAAATTAGATAAAAATGGCAATAATCGAATAAAATTAATTAAAATATGCATATATGTAACTTAGTGAAGATTTTTTATTTATTATATATTTATTTTCGTATCAATGGAAATTTAATATGAAAAACTTATTTTATGGTGAAAATTATTTAGCTTTAAATCAAGCTGTAACTGATATTATAAATAGTATAGAGCCTAATGAGCTTAAAGATGTTAATTTTACTAAATTAGATATTGTGAAGACGTCTTATGATGATTTTGTAATATCTACTTCAGCAATACCATTTATGGTGAATAAAAGAATTATAATTGTTCAAAATTTGATTTCTAATATAGAAAAATTAAAGAACAATCATTCTAACAATAATCAAACGAACTCTTGGAATAACTTACCTAAATATTTGAAAAATTTTCCTGCAACAACGCATTTAGTAGTAATAGAAGAAGCAATAAAAATTAAAAATAATAACTTCATTCAAAAAATATTAGATGAATTCCAAATAAAAAATTTTCGGGCCCCAAGTATACAGGAACTCCCTGAATGGATTATGAAGAGGGCTGAGGTTAAAAATATTAGTATAGATTTTAAAATTGCAAAAGCTATATCAGATGCTGTAGGTGTGAATCTTAGAATTATTGATTCGGAATTAGAAAAACTTAGTTTGTATACCAATAATATTACTGAAAAAGATGTTGAAAAAGTAGTATCTCATGCAACGGATCCAAACATTTTTCACGCTGTTGATGCTTTATTAGATAATAATAAATCTATCGCATTAAAACATATTAAAGAGCTCTTTATTGATGGTAAGAGAGCTTCATATATTATTAATATGATTACTAGGCAACTACGATTAATATTATTTGCAAAACATTATTATAATATTGGATATAATGAATCTAGAATCGGTTCTTTATTATCTTTAAGAGGGTACCCTTTAAGAAAAATTTTAGAACAAAATCTGAGGATTAATAGAGAAATACTTGTTGAAATATATTCTCAGTTAATTAAACTTGATACTTCGCTAAAGACTAGTAATATTGATGAAGAATTTGCTTTAGAAATATTTATTTCTGGATTAAGAGTTTAATATTTATTTAAATTTAACTGAGCGAAAATTACCTGACTTGATTTCTCGAATTAAATCTTTAATATCTTTTATTGGGTTAAAAAATTCTGTAGCAAATGTTCCAATGTGTTCAATCTGATGTGCATCACTTGCTCCAGTACCTTTCATTTTTAATTTTTTAGTTAGGTCTGATGAGAATTTATTTTCTTTTTTTGATCCTTTACCATTGAATTCTTCAATTGCATCGGATAATTGGAATACTGGATTTTCTGAAGCTTTATCAATCATTTTTTTATAATTCACCTCATCTATATCTTTATATTCTGAATAATTTCTTCTATATGGATGGGCAACTATAATTGCGCCGTTTTCTTCGTCAATTAATTTTTTTACAAAGGATGCTCTATGCATACCAAATATATATTTTTTGAGTCCGTAAACTAATAAATGGCCTTCTTCTGTAGTTACTTCACAGCCAGGCAATATAGTAAAGTTATAGTTATCCGCTAGCTTTTCTATATCTTTTGGTTTCCAAAAGCCATCATGATCTGTGATACATATTCCATCGAGGCCAATTCGTTTTGCTTCAGAAATTAATTGGTCTGGAGTAAGCCTACTATCATCAGAAGTTGGGTAAGTGTGAGTATGAAGATCTATAATCAATTTTTATAACAGTATTTTTTAAAATTAGCATTGTAATTAGTTTCCCATTGGACTTAAATTGTGTCAATATTATATAGAATTATTGTGAGTGAATAAATTGATTGATAATAAATTGCCAAATATGTATAAGTTAATAATCCTTGGGATTATTGGCTTTCTCGTTGCAGGACTAGCTATTTTACCTAGGTATTTATCAGTGACTGATATAGCTGGATATTATGGTGTATTTATGCTTAGCTTTCTAGGCAGTGTATCTATGGTACTTCCAGTCCCTGGGTTGATTTCTATGTGTGGATTAAGTGCACTGTTAAATCCAATATTATTAGGAATTGTAGCAGGAATTGCAGAAACTGTCGGAGAGTTGTCTGGTTATATTCTGGGGTTTTTTGGATCGTATATTATAGAGAAAAAAAGGATATATTTAAAATTACATTCTCTAATGAAAAACAAAGGGTATTTGATAATATTTTTATTTTCTATTATTCCGAATCCTTTATTTGATATTATAGGGATATCTGCAGGAATTCTTAAGCTTTCAATATATAAATTTTTAATTGTTGTATTAATTGGTAAATTGATTAAAGGTATAGTTATTTCATTTGCGTGTAATTTAGGATTCAATATGTTTTAGATTAATTAATTCTATTTTTAGATTGATTTGAAATAGGAGTAGAGTATATAATCGATTAATAAATTACAATTAATTTCCTTGGAAAGGTTCATTATGCGTTTTAATTTTGGTATTGATAAAGGTCTTACTAGAAGACAATTTATGAAAGGGTTACCCTTAGGCTTATTATCTGCTATAGCTGCAGGGATAGTATCGAGAAGAATTTTTGGATCTTCTGATAAGGAACGATATTCAAAAAGTTTACCCAAAGGTTCTATATATACTCCAAAAGACAGTTGATTTTTAAAATTATATATATTTTTATAATAAGAGTAATTGGTTTATTTTAGAATTATTCAAAGAGGTTTTTCGTGTGTCATTGCAACCAGTAATATTATCAGGAGGTTCTGGTACTAGGCTTTGGCCACTTTCTAGAGAATTTTATCCTAAGCAATTTTTGAATTTATTGGGTGAAAATTCAATGTTCCAATTAACTATAAATAGATTAGATAATATAGTTGATGCTAATGATCCAATTATTGTTTGTAATGAAGAACATAGATTTTTAGTCCTTGAACAATTAAAAGAATTAAATTATAAAACTAATTCAATAATATTAGAGTCAATTGCTAGAAACACAGCCCCAGCTTTAACTTTGGCAGCATTAGATATTTTAAATAGTAACAATTCAGATACGGTTATGCTAGTATTGCCAGCTGACCATATAATAGGAAATACTTCTGAATTTCATAGAGTAATAAATTTAGGTAAAACACTTGCAGAAAAAAATAATATCGTGATGTTTGGAATTGAGCCTAAAATTCCCAATAATTCTTATGGGTACATTGAATTAGGAGATTTAATAAATATTGGGAAAGACTCTAAGTCAATTGGATATAGGATAAATAGTTTTATAGAAAAACCAGATATATCAATTGCTAGAGATTTAATTCAATCAGAGAGATATTTGTGGAATAGTGGTATTTTTATGTTAAAACCGTCTGTTTGGCTAAATGCAATAAAAAAATACCAACCAGATATTTATGAAATATGTAGTAAGGCATATGACAAAGCCGAAATAGATGGGGAGTTTTTGAGGCCTGATTCAAGTTTTTTGCAAAAATGCCCTGAAGATTCTATTGATTATGCTGTTATGGAGAATTTAGATGGGCAAAAAGAATCGAATAGCTTTGTTTTACCATTTGATTCCATGTGGTCTGATTTAGGGTCTTGGTCAGCTTTATGGGGTATTAGGGATAAAGATTCAAAAGGTAATGTTCAAATAGGTGATATTCAAGCTGTTAAAGTAAAAAACTCTTTATTATTTTCAAATGATAAAATGATTGCAGCATTAGGATTAGAAGATGTAATCGTTATTGAAACTTCTGATGCAGTTTTGGTTACTCATAGAGGTAATGATGAGGAAGTGAAACAACTTGTAAAAGATTTAAAGATTGATCAGAGGTCTGAATATCAGACACACAGGAAAGTCCATAGGCCTTGGGGGAATTATGAAATTTTAGATTCTGGAGAAGGGTTTCAGGTGAAAAAATTAAATGTTAAGCCTGGAGCTTCATTATCTTTACAAGTACATAATTATAGAGCTGAGCATTGGGTAGTTGTTTCAGGAATTGCTAGAGTTACAATAGGTGAAAATCAATTTTTATTAAAAGAAAATGAATCAACATATGTGCAGATTGGAGTAAAGCATAGGTTAGAAAATGTCGATTCTAAATTACTAGAAATTATTGAAGTGCAATCTGGTAATTATTTAGGCGAAGATGATATTAAGAGATTTGAAGATAAATATAACCGTTAATTTTTTTGATAACCTAGGTATTGGATTTACTATTTAATGTGGAAAATAATCACTCATGATCAAACTAAGAATCTAATAGTAAAAAGTTTTAGTAATGATACTTTTTTTCATGCGTATATCATTTCTGGCAATAGGCATATAGGCAAAATGACTTTGGCTTTGGATATTGCTGCTTCTTTAAATTGTCTTTCAAATTCAGAATTATGTGGGTCTTGTAAACAATGTGTTCGTGTATTTAATAACAACCATTCTGATATAAAGATTATAGGAGATGATAAAGAAGGATTAGATTATAATAATAAAACTATATCAATTGAAGTAATTAGAAAAATTCAGTCAGAATCAAATTTAAAACCGTTTGAAGGTAAATATCGGGTTTACATCATTAATGGAGCTGAAAATTTAAGTATTGAAGCATCTAATGCTTTATTAAAATTATTAGAAGAACCTCCTCAGCAAGTAGTATTTATTTTATTAACAATTGATAATGAGTTAATTCTTCCTACAGTTTTGTCTCGGTGTAAGCAAATTGTATTACGTCCGATTCAAAATAACTTAGTAGAAGAATATCTTCTTAACAATTATGATATTTCAGCAGATCAAGCTTCAGGCCTTAGTAGAGCTTCCAAAGGTTTATTAGGGTGGGCTATTAGAGCTTATTATGACTCAAATATAATTATAGAACGTGATCAAATATTAGATAAACTTCAGAAGTTAATTTTTGCAGACGATATCGATAGATTTGAATATGCAAAAGAGTTGTCAAATCGATTTGTAAAAAATAAGAATGATGTATATTCAGACCTAGAACTATGGGTAGAGTTATGGCGAGATATTTTATATATTAAATTGAATGTACCTGAATTAATAGTAAATACTTCTAGGAAAAAGTCTTTATATAAAGTTTCTCAGTTAATGAGTAATTATAGTATTGTCAATTTGTTAAGAAAAATTGAAGAGACAGAATCAAATTTAAAAATCAATATAAATCCAAGATTAATTTTTGAATCATTAATGTTAGATATTCCTATTTTACAATCAGATCATATTTGAATAATTTATTAAAACTTTAATCGTCGTTGTCAGCTTCTTCGTTAGCATCTTCAAGCAGTTCTATAGATATTTGGAAATCAGAAGGTATAAAGCCAAGTGAGTTAGCAGGTAATTTATGTATAGTGTCTAGAAATATATCAACAGATGTTGAATCTACAAGCCTGTTTTGCAAACCTAATCTAACAGTTTTTACATCAATTTGGTCAGTAATGCTAGTTACAGTATCGTTATCAATGTTTTCAAAATCGTAAGCAAATCTTGCTGAAAAAATTATTATTGATGAAGAAATAACTATACCTATGACTAATCCTAAAGTTATACCTCCTAAAGAGTCTATTAATGAAGATATTCCTAATGTTGCCACAGATAAAATAGGGCGTATAATTTTAGCAATCCAGCTACCTACCATTAATCCTGCAGAAATAATTATTATGTATGATACTACAGTGACTAATGTGTCAGAAGATACTGAATCGGAAAAAGTAGAACCTAAATCATCAGCTAATTGACCTGCTATTAACCAGCCGACAAATCCACCAATCACCATTATTAAGGCTGTTATGATGCCAGTTCTCATACCAAAAACAGATGAACCTATGAGTACTATTAAAATTATTATATCTAGCCAATTCATGATTTTATCCTATTCGAATTTTTATTTTTTTTGTGGAGGTACTGGATTAATTAATCCATTTGACAATGTAAATGGGATCAATTCCTCAAGTTCACTTAAGGTCCATCTACCATTTTTGTGTATAGTTCTTTCTATATGTCTAGGTGAATATAAATCTAAAGGCCAACCGTTAGTTCCTATCACTTGTCCCGTAATATTTCCTGCTGCTTCAGTACATAAATATGCAGCTTTTGGAGCATTATTAGCAGGATCCATATAATCTTCAGGGAAATCCCAATAAGACATTTCTGTAGATCCGTCATCTTCACTCCCTCCATGAGTTTGTTCAGATAGATCTTTTCTAAGATCTCTAGTTGACTGAGGAACAGATTGAGCCATACGAGTATTACCACCAGGATATACAGCATTAGCTGTAATTCCGAATATTGATAATTCTCTTGAAATAGCTCTTACAAATCCCACCATACCTTCTTTAGCTGAAGCATAATTTGCTTGCCCTGAAGCGCCTAATCCTGAACCAGAAGAAAACAATACTATTCTTCCGTAATTTTGCTCAATCATATGAGGAACTACATGTCTTACCATGTTGAATGCCCCATATAAATGAACTTTTAGGACAGCATCCCATTCATCTTCTGTCATATTAAATACCATTCGATCTCTTAGTATGCCAGCAACATGGCACATAATATCAACTCGTCCAAAATTATCTATTGCAGTTTGAACAATTTTTCCAGCAGTTTCAAATTCAGCAACAGATTCACCTGATGCTACAGCATTACCACCTAAGGATTTGATTTCTTCAACTACTTTTTGAGCTGGAGTAAGGTCTGAGCCTTCTCCTTCTAGTGAGCCTCCAAGGTCATTAATAACTACAGCGGCTCCTTCATCAACTAATTGCAATGCAGTATCTCTACCAATTCCTCGTCCAGATCCAGTTACTATTGCTACTCTACCTTCGAGTCTATTACCCATTTTTTACACCTCATTTGAAATTCAATTTGTCTTAATATCCGTTACCAATTATTTTGGGAAATAATACATCCATTTCATCCATCGTAAATTTCCCACGTTTATAAACACTTTTTTCAGCTTTAGGATTTGAGTATAAAAATATACTTCCTCTTCTAACTCCAAAAATATAACCATTTATATTAGGAGAAGCATTAGTGGACAAATACACGGCTAGTGGAGCTATATTTTTGGGGTCATCTGGATGACCAGGACCTTCCCATTCATCAATAACAGGCGATGGACCAATTCCAGCTCTTTCATCGGGTGTTGGATAAGGGCCTTCAGGTATTTTAAATTCATCAGTTGTGCCTGGGAAACTTCTTGTTTGAGCCATTGCAGAAATGCCATTAGCCGTTACTCCATATTTACCTAAATCTCTTGCAAGTGTTCTAGTTAGTCCAGCTAAACCTTCAGAGCTTGCTGCAAAATTTGATCTTCCTATATCACCAAGTCCAGCATCAGAAGTTAGGTTGACAATTTTTCCACTTCTTTGTTGTCTGAATACTATAGCAGCGAATTTTGAAACTGTAAAAGCTGCTTTTAGGTTATTGGTTATTACATTATCCCAGTCTTCAGGAGTCATTTGAAAAATCATTCTATCTCTTAATGTAACAGTACTAGTAATTAATATATCAATTTTCCCAAAATTATCTATAGCAGATTTAATAGTCTTTTCTGCTCCATCCATTTCTGCGACATTGTTATAATTTGCTATAGCTTTACCCCCTTGACTTGTTATTTCAGCGACGGCACTGTCAGCAGGGATATTTGAAGAACCTGACCCGTCTATGTCACATCCCAGGTCATTTACAACTATCGAAGCACCTTCTTCTGCAAGTAAAAGAGATATTGCTTTTCCTATACCTCTTCCCCCTCCAGTTACAACGGCTACTTTTTCTTTTAATCGATCTCCCATAAAATCCTCCAAAATAAGATTTGGTAAATTAAATTAATTAATATTATAAACGCATATTAGGTTTTTTGCTATTTTTATTATAGATGATTAAGGTAAAATTTCTCCAGATGAAAATTTTCTTAAAACATTTTCTGTCATTATGGATATATCGTTATCATAATTATTATAAGATAAAGATCCACACCAACTTATTGAGCCTACAGAGAAAACAGCTCCTCCATTTAATTTTTTTAAATAAACAATATCAGATCTAACTAAATCGCTTTTTGTTCCTCCTTCATCGGGATTCATTGCTACAACTTCTTCAACAACATGTTGATATGCATCAGAGAAATCTTGAGCACTCGCAATTAATTTAGCATTTGCTGGAGTTCCTAGTTTTTTGTCAGCCCTATCAATTTCAAAGCCTGCTGCTCCATCCATAACTAGTCCGTGATTACCAAGTGGCTGGTTTGTATTGACACCTTCAAAAATAAACTTAGTTTCATTATTGATACTTTCTTTTGATATTTTATAAGGAATACTTACATCAAATCCTTGAGAAGTGAATCCAACGCCAACATTTTTCTGAGGAGGTAGTCCTCTGTGTTTCCATATCCCTCCTAATTCTCCTGTTGTACTATGGTAATATTCTCCTGGATTTGCTTCATATGTTTCAGTTCCATGCCACCTTCGAACTTCTAAAATATGTGGATTTTCGGTGTCAAAAGACGTCACCCAATAGAAACCATTACCCCCTAAATACATTAATTTACCACTAGTAGAAGTATATTTATTTAGAGATTGCAGCATAGTATGTGTCCAATATTCTGGATGAGCGCCTGTGATAACAACTTTATATGGTTCAATGAGTTTATGCCCTTCATTATTGAGGTCTTCATCTGTTATAACATCGTAATTGAATCCTTTTTGTTCTAGCCAATCAATTAAATGTAGATCTGCTGACAAGGATATTGGAGCTGACTCTCCTAGTCCTAATAGAGTTGCTCTTGTATGAGGTCTAAGGTTCATCATAGGTCGCATTCTGGAAGAGTAAAAAACTCCACTTCCATCAGAATGAAAATCATATAAACTTAATAGGTTATTATTAATAATATATTCATTTTCGTTGGGGGTATAAATATTGGATGCAGGAGGTTTATTTACTAAATCTCTATATCTTTTTATTCGAGATTCTGCAATTTTTTGATTCCAGTTAGCATAGGCTATGTATGTTGCAGTAGGAACCAAGAAGACTATTTTGGAGTTTTGAGTTCCTTTTTGAGGGCGAACAAAGAAGGGGATATAGTCAATATGATTTTTTGCGGTAATTTTGACAGCATATATTCCACTTTTCCATTTTTTAGAAATTTTTAAGGTAAAAGTTTTTTTCCAATTACAGTCTGCAAGATCATCATCATGAAAATATATAGCCCCATATTGTTCCAATTTGTTGGTATAATTAATTTCAGTTCCATCCCAATTATGTCCTGTCATAGCTCTAGCAGGCTGATTGATACTAGTTCCGTCAATATTATTATTGGAAATATCCTTAATAATGTTTGATGAAATATTTTTGGAGAAATCCCAAAAGGCTATCAAAGATTTTTTAGAAAGCATGGAAAATTCATCATTGTATAGAAGTGCTCTTTGTGTGCTATTTAGGGTTTTTCCAAATATTTTTGGAGACTCTATTTTTCCATTAAAATGTTTATACATAAATTTATGGTTTTTTGATGCCCCAATGAATATATCTTCACTTATATTGGGAAAATTATATGTAGAGAGGGATGTTTCCTTAAAGGAGTAAGAATTGTCGTTGGGTAATAAATTTAATGGTTTTTGTTCTAGGTATAGTTTATTAGATATATTGTCATACATTATTAATATAAAATACCATTCATGAGTTCGGATTGTTTTTTCAGAATTCATGGACAACTTATTTCCATTATTATTTATGGATATATTTAATTCACCAGCATTGCTGATTTCTATTTCTATATAAGAATTTTCCCCTGATTGGGATATGATTACTTGATTATCTTCATAAGGTTTGGTTGGGTATATCCAAGTTTGAAAGGTGAAGCTTTTGTTGAAGTTAATCTGTTTTGGATTGTTAATTTTTATATATGAGCCAGTGTGAATAGTTTGAATGCTTCCTTTATAAAAACCATCTATATTTGAGGGGACTTTATTTTCTTTGTGGCCTGGCCCACTAGGATTTGTATCGCCGTGTATTAACCTGACAACTTCAGCTTTGAATTTAGGTTCAGTTGAGCTAATCATGAAGTCTAATTCTTCGCAAGGCTGAACACTTAATTTGTTACTATAGCCTACTAGGTGATTATCTTTAGAAATTGATTGCAAAATTAATTTACCTGTTCTTAGTTAGGATATTTTAAATTGGGTTTCCATTATAATCTATTTTTACTATAGGTAAACCTATAGTTTCTATTTCAGATATTATTTTTTGATAATCGCCAACAATTAATATTTTGAGTTGGTCAGCTAAAATTCTTTTTTTACTTACTTCAATTATTTCATCTAAAGTTAATTGGTTTAATTGATCAGGTAATTTAGAATAATAATTTAAGTCTAAATTAAATAAGGGTATATTAGAAATTTGTCTGATTATTTGTCTCAGAGTTTCAAATTGATTTGGAAGGTTTTTTAGAATACTTTGTTTGGTAATATTAAATTCTTTTTTTGAAACAAGCCTTGAAGAGTTTAATTCGCTATATTCTTTAATGGTTTCTAGTATGCTTTCTTTAGTGACAGTTGTATCTACTGAGCCCCCAGATATGAATGGAGAATTTACGCTTGACCATTGAATAGCAGATGAAAAACCATAGGTATATCCTTTATCTTGTCTAAGGTTCATATTTAATCTTGCTGCAAAATGTCCGCCAAATAAATAGTTGTTAAAACTTAAAGGTAAGAATTCGCTATGTTTTCTCGGAATTGTTAAATGTGCTATGCGTATTAATGATTGAGCTGCTCCAGGTTTATCAATTATATATATTTTCGACTCAGTATTTGCAGGTATATTAGGTTCAAATTTGTTTGTTAAATTTGATGATGAAATCGTCCATTTCCCAAAATATTTATCTAAGTTTTCAAATGTTTCTTTTTCATTGATATCTCCAGCTATTAATAAATATGTATTTGAAGGAGTAATGAACCTTTTACAGTAATCATAAATATTTTTTTGGTTAATTGATTTAACAGACTCATTATTACCTTTTATAGGGTGTCCATAAGGTGTTTCATTTCCATAAAGTAATGATTGTATGCCTCTTGATGCAATAATGGATGGGTTGTCATTAATTCTATTTAAATCAACAGTTGTTTCAGCAATTAATCTGTCAATTTCTGTTTGGGGGTATGTAGAACATTGTATTATATCGGATAGAATTTGAATCGTTGGCACAAAATTTTCTTTAGTAGTGTTAATTTGAATTTCTATAGATTCTTTTCGGATTTCTATATTTAAGTGCGAGCCTAAAATTTCTAATTTATGAGCAATATCCTGACTAGAAAAATTTGAAGTTCCTTCGTTTAGCATTAATCCAGCAATATAAGAGAGTCCTGGAAGATTTTTGGGGTCATAAATTGATCCTGCATTAAATATTAATGAAATTTCGATTAAAGGTAGATTAGATTTTTGTATATGTAATATGTTTAATCCATTATTTAATTTAATTGATTTCGGTACAGGAATTTCAAAATTAGACAATATTTTTGGTTTAGGTTTGTTTGTTCTAATAATATCTATTTTTGTGTATTTTAAATTTTTTTCAGGCAATATGGATAATTTTACTGAATTAGATTTCAGATTATGTAAAATAGATCCATGTAATGATTCGGGTGTTACATTCATATATCTCTCTAAATCAGAGTTTATTTTATTTGGATCATTTGCCATTATGTTGTAATAATTTAATTGGTCAGCTTTTCCTCCAAAACCTCCACATTTTTCTAATTGTCGAATAAATTGAGCTTTTATTATATTTTTTGATTTTAAAATTTCATCATAATTTATAGGTTTCTCTTGAATTGATTTAAGTTCTTCTTCTATTAAAAATTCAATTTCTGATAGAGTATGATTTTTATTTGCTGTTACCTCTATAACAAACTCTCCAGCGATTTCTTGAGAATATTGATATACATTAATGTCTTTTGCTATTTGTGTTTCGTAAACTAATTTTTTATAAAGCCTTGAACTTTTTCCATATCCTAAAATAATTGATAATAATTCTAATTCAGGTTGGTGTAATTTGAAATCCGGCACAGTTGGCCAAGCTATATATAATTTAGGTAATGTAACTTTATCTCTTTCAGATAAAATTACATTCCCTTTTAATTGGGAATCTATTTGATGGATTTTATTAATTTCTTTTCCTGGTGGTATAGGCCCATAATATTTTTCTACGAGTTTTATTGTTTGTTCTTTATTGATATCTCCAGCAATAGAAATACTAGCATTTGAAGGGTGATAGTATTTGTTGAAGAAATTTTTTACATCAGATAAATGTGCTGAGTCAAGGTCTTCCATATAACCAATTGTTGGCCAATTATATGGATGGGGAGTAGGGAAGAGTTTTGATTGTAATATTAAATGAGCCATTCCATAAGGTTGATTTTCATAATTCTCTCTTCGTTCATTTTTTACAACTTCTCTTTGTATGTTAAATCTTTTTTCATCTAAAGCATCTAGTAAAAAGCCCATTCTGTCAGATTCTAGCCATAATACTAATTCTAAATAATTTGAAGGTATATTTTCCCAATAATTTGTTCGATCAGACGATGTGGATCCATTTAAAGTAGCTCCGATTTCTTGCAAAGGTTTAAAAAAACTTTCATTATGGTTTTTTGATCCTTCAAACATTATATGTTCAAATAGATGAGCAAATCCTGTTTGTCCTGAATTTTCATTTTTTGATCCAACATGGAACCATGTGTTAACTGATATGAAAGGAATAGAATGGTCTTCATGTAGTATTAAATCTAGACCATTATTCAGAGTTATTTTTTCATAAGGTATTTTTAGCATTGAATTAATTATCTATTGAAATTTCTATATTTATTATAATTATATCATTCTGTTCTTGTAAAATTTAGTTGTTGTCAATTTATTTGCGTATTTGTTCTAAGTTTTACTTTTGAGCGGTTTTCTTGAAGCGTTGAAGATATGACTCTTTCGTGATTTTCCCATCCATTATTCATTGCTTCTAATATTTCCATTTCACATAAATTAACTAATCTTGTTGGTACTTTGTTTTCAAAACCTAAATTATTGAAAAGACGATAGTCTTTATATGCAAGTTTTAAAAAGAAATGGCTAGGTAGAAATTTTCCTTTAAAAAGAGTTTCTGGCATTCGTTTGTACAGACTTGAGTTTTCACCTAATATTTTTGCTTTATCTACTGCCTTTAATAAATTATTTAAATTAACTCCTGATTTAACTGCAAGAGTGAAGCATTCTGTCATTAATAGATCTATACCCATAGTGAGGGCATTAACGCTTATTTTTGTTGTTGTTCCACTTCCAAGTTTACCTACGAAAACTACTTCATTTCCTATAGAATATAATAGTTTTTCTACTTTTTTAAAAATTGAAAAATCTCCTCCTACATAAAAAGTTAAAATCCCTTTGCTTATGCTTTGACGATCTCCCATTACTGGAGCATCTATCATGAAAGATTTTTTTTTGTTAATAAATTCTCCTGTTTTTTTTATAAATTCAGGGGAATTTGTAGTGTGGTCAATATAAATTGTATTTGGGTTTAATCCAGAAAGTACCCCATCATCCCCATATACTACTTTTTCTGCTTCTATTTCACTAGGTAACATAGTACAGATAATACTACTACGTAACGCTACTTCTTTAGGTGATTCGGCCCATTGCGCACCATTTTGCATAAGTTTTTCAGCAGATTTTTTATTTATATCGTGAATAATTAATTCGTATCCTTGCTTCATTAATGAAGCAGCCATTGCATTGCCCATGTTGCCTATACCAATAAAACCTATCATTCTTCTTTCTCCTTTTCTATTTTATTAATGAATTTCGACAATTCATTTATAAATGTAAACATATCTTCTGTAATTGCTCTATGACCAGCATTAGCTAAATTAATATGAAAAGAATTTCTTAGATTGTTTTCAAGTAAATCTGATTGATATTGAGGAGTAATAATATCATCTTGACCAGAAACTATTAAGCAAGGAGTTGAAATTTTATTTAACCAAGTTCGAGAGTCAAATTGAAGCATAGAATTGACTTGTATTTCATATGTAAAAAAAGGAGTTAAATCTGGATGATTTATAGATTTCTTAATAGTTTTATAAAGCCAATCAGTGTTAGATAAAGTATTTTTACTATACATCAATGCAGCAGTTACATAAAAAAAGTCTTTGGGGTTTAATCTCTTAGCTAAAATTGGTAATGAAGACCATATCAGAGAAGTTCTTGAGTCAACAAAAGCTATGGTACTACAAAGTGTTAGACTTCTACAGATTTCAGGATGTTTATATGCTATTACTTGAGCAATTAATCCTCCCATTGATTGTCCTATTATATGAGCAGATTTTATGTTGAGTTTCTTAAGTAGTTTAATTGTATCTTGTGCCATATCATTAATAGAATAAGGTTCTGAAGGCTTATCTGATTTACCTACACCTCTGTTATCTATTGAAATACATCTGAAAGTTTTATTTAATTTTTCTACAATTACTTCCCAAGTGTCTAGTCTTGATCCTACTCCAGATAAAAAAACTAATGGAATTCCTTTGCCGGATTGATGGAAGTGTAGATTTATACCATTTATCTTTGATGAAGGCATATAAGTGCTCCTCATTAGTTGGTTATATTAAATTTTAGTATTGATGATAGCTTTACGCCATGCTAAACTGATTTTAATCTTTATGGAGTTAAAATGTCTATAAATCAAGATGATATTATGCATATTGCAAACCTTGCGAGAATTGGTTTGTCTAAAGAAGATATTAGTAATTTACAAGTTGAGATGGCTAATATTCTAGAGCATTTTGAAGTGTTAAAAAATATTGAGGTTAATAAAAAAGAACCTTTGATTCAATCAGATGAAATACAAAGTGTTACTAGAGAAGATTTAAATAATAATACTTTATCTAATATGAATAGCTCTATGTTATCAAATGCTCCGGAGTTACAAGAAGGCTTTATAAAAATACAATCTGTATTTGAATAATAATTGTTCATAGAGTATATATAATGAGTAAATCTAATTTAACAGAATTAACAATTTCCAAAGCAAGAAAATTACTGGATAAACGAGAAATCAGTTCTGTTGAATTGACTAAAGCATTTTTAGATAAGATTGCTGAAACTGACAATTTTGTGAAATCTTTTATTACTGTTACTCCGGAATTAGCCTTGAAGCAAGCTGAAAAGGCAGATCTACTTATTAAAGAAAATAATATTCATGATTTAACAGGAATCCCTTTACAAATAAAAGACAATATTTGTACATCTGGAGTTAATACTACATGTTCGTCAAAAATGTTAGAAAACTTTGTACCTCCATATAATGCAACAATTGTAGATAAATTATATGATTCAGCTGCAATTTTACTTGGAAAAGGGAATTTAGATGAGTTTGCAATGGGTTCATCTACAGAAAATTCGTATTTTTATCCTACAAAAAACCCCTGGGATTTAGATAGAGTCCCTGGAGGGAGTAGCGGAGGGCCTGCAGCTTCTGTAAGTTCGGACCAAGTAATAAGTTCTATAGGGTCTGATACCGGGGGT
>CEUZ01048002.1_pt1 | contig 31514 bp, 33 predicted proteins | sample 361511 | NCBI WGS metagenome assembly CEUZ01 (sample SAMEA2622822, study PRJEB7988) | marine metagenome | biome: marine biome (ENVO:00000447); feature: surface water layer (ENVO:00002042); material: "saline water (ENVO:00002010), including plankton (ENVO:xxxxxxxx)" | depth 5 m | reverse complement strand
TCTTTTATTAAATCTATAAATAATATGGCAGGAAGTCTAAATAAAGTACTACTAATAGGCCGCTTAGGAGCAGATCCTGAGGTAAAACAAATGGTAAATGGCAAAAGTGTTGCACGATTGAGTATTGCAACCAGCAATACATGGAAAGATAAAAATACTGGGGAAAAAAAAGAAAAAACGGAGTGGCATAGAGTAGTAATTTTTAATGAAGGTTTAATATCAGTTGTCCAGCAATATGTAAAAAAAGGATCCCAAGTTTATATTGAAGGGCAGTTAACTACCAGAAAATGGAAAGATGAAAAATCTGGAATAGATAAATATTCTACAGAAATTGTACTACAAGGATTTAATTCATCTTTTAAAATATTAAGCAGCAAAAATAGTCAAATAGAAAATTTACAAGAAAATAATACTGAAAAAAGCTCTCTTCCAAATGATGACAAAATACCTCCTTCCGATTTGGATGATGAAATCCCTTTTTAATTTAAATGGAAAAAATTGAAAATAATTTATTAAAAGAAAATTATAAACCAATTTTTGTTTATGATGAAATGAGTTCTTCTTATTTGTCATACGCAATGAGTGTAATTGTAAGTAGAGCTTTACCTGATGTAAGAGATGGATTAAAACCTGTTCATAGAAGAATTATCTATGCAATGTATAAAGGTGGTTTTGATTGGTCCAAACAATTTAGGAAATCGGCCAGAGTAGTTGGTGATGTTATTGGTAAATACCATCCACACGGAGACCAAGCTGTATATGATGCTTTAGTAAGGCTTACACAAAATTTTTCTATGAGCCTACCTTTAATTGATGGTCAGGGTAATTTTGGTTCTATAGACGGAGATCCGCCAGCAGCAATGCGTTATACAGAAACTAAATTATCAAAAGTGTCTCAATATCTAATTGATGACATAGAAAAAAAAACAATTGATTTTAGAAAAAATTATGACGAAACAGAAAATGAGCCAACTGTACTTCCATCTCAATTCCCTAATTTATTAGTCAACGGTGCAGGTGGTATAGCTGTTGGAATGGCTACAAGTATACCTCCTCACAATTTAGGTGAGATTATTGATGGGACAATAGCTTTTATAAATAATAGAGATATTTCAATTTCTCAACTAATGAAAAAAATTCCTGGACCAGATTTTCCAACTGGAGGAATTATTATAGGAAAAGATAATCTAAAGCAGGGCTATAACAAAGGAAGAGGATCAATTAAAATTAGAGGTGAAATAGAAACAGAAAATTTAAAAAATGGTAAAGATCGTTTAATTATTAAATCGATACCTTATCAGATTAATAAAGCAGTCTTAAATGAAAGAATAGCAGAATTAGCCAGAGATAAAAAAATTGAAGGAATAAGCGATATAAGAGATGAGTCCAATCATAAAGGCATTAGAGTCGTAATTGATTTAAGAAGAAATGTTGAAGCTGAAACAGTAAAGAGACAATTATATAAATTAACTTCAGTAGAATCTTCTTTTGGTTTTAATACTTTGGCTATTGTAAATAACAAACCAAAAATATTAAATTTAAAAGAATTCATAACTGAATTTGTTAATTTTAGAGAACTAACTTTAACAAAAAAAATTAAATTTGATCTTAATAAGGCTTTGGAAAAAGCACATATTTTACTTGGTATATCTGTTTCTGTCGAAAACATAGATGCTGTAATTAAAATTATAAAAAATTCTGATAATGTTGAGGAAGCTAAGATTTCATTACTTAAAAAAAGTTGGAAGATTAACAAGACTCAAAAATTAATTAAACTTATAAAATCAGAAAAAGGCGGAAGCTCGTACAAGTTTTCAAAAGAACAAGTTGATTCTATTTTAGATTTAAAATTACAAAAACTTACAGCATTTGGTATCAATGAAATTGAAAGTGAGATTAAAAAACTTGCAAGTTTAATTGATAAGTTTGAGAAAATTTTAAAATCAAAAAAAGAACTATTTAATGTTATTATTGATGAATTAAATAATATTAAAGATAAATTTTCAGTAAAAAGAAGAACAAAAATTACTGATGCTGTATTAAATTATAATATAGAAGAAACTATTCAAAAAGAAGCGGTAGTTATAACAATTACTCACAAGGGTTACATTAAGAGAGGTTCACTTTCATCTGTAAAAATTCAAAAAAGAGGTGGTAAAGGAAAAGCTGGTATAAAAACAAGAGATGAAGATTATGTAGTGCAGATTTTTACCGCTAATTCACATACACCAATACTTTTTTTTTCAACACAAGGGCTAGTTTATAAACTTAAAGCATGGAAAATTCCCCAAGGTACTGCAACTTCTAAAGGAAAAACTTTATTTAATCTTTTGCCACTTAAAAACCATCAATCGATAAGTTCAATTATGCCTCTTCCAGAAAATGAAAACGAATGGAAAAAACTTTATGTTATTTTTGCCACATCAAAAGGCAAAATACGAAAAAATAGTTTAGAAGATTTTATTAATATTCAATCTACCGGTAAAATAGCTATGAAACTTGACGCTGATGATAAAATTATTGGTGTAAAAATTTGTAAAGAAAATCAAGATGTTATTTTAAGCACAAAGTTAGGTAAATGTATTAGATTTATGTCGAAAAAGCTTAGAATATTTAAAGGAAGATCTTCTAAAGGCATTAAGGGTATAGATTTAAGCCCAGAAGATAGAGTAATTTCTTTATCAGTTTTAGATCCAACCGACATCAATCCAAAAGCCGCTCAAAAAATTCTTAAAAATGGTTCTGGTGACAAAGATAAAAAATCTGAAATTTTAGCTAAACAAAAATATATTTTATCTATTACAGAAAACGGATTTGGTAAAAGAACTTCATTTTATGATTACAGAGTGACAAATAGAGGAGGCAAAGGAATAATAGGAATTGTTGCATCTTCTAGAAATGGTAATGTGGCTTCATCTTTTCCTGTTAACGAAGGAGACGAGGTAATTTTGTCTACTGATAAAGGTAAAGTTATAAGATGCGCAGTTAAAGAAATAAGAATTGCAGGCAGAAACACTCAAGGAGTTAGAATATTTAAACTTTCTGGTGATGAAAAAGTTGTATCGGCCATAAAAATAGAAGATAATTTCAATTAATAATATTTTATGAACAAAACTGGAATTTATCCTGGAACTTTTGATCCTATTACAAATGGTCATATTGATGTCGTAAAGAGATCTTTGAAAATTGTTAATAAGTTAATTATTGCTGTTTCTAACGATTTTACCAAGGATTATTTATTCTCTACCGATGAGAGAGTTTCCATCATTGAAAATTCACTTTTTAAGGATCTAAGATTTAATAAAAAAAAAATAAAAGTTCTTTCATTCAATACACTAACAACAACTTTATGTTTAAAACAAAAAGCATCAATTATTTTCAGAGGATTAAGAGCTGTTTCTGACTTTGAATATGAATTTCAATTAGCAGGAATGAATAGGCAATTAAATAATAATATCGAAACAGTCTTTTTAATGTCAGATCCTGACAAACAGGTAATATCATCTAGATTTGTTAAAGAAATAGCTAAATTGAACGGTAAAATTGGCAATTTTGTAACCAAAAGTACTGCAAAAGCTTTAAAACAAAAGTATGATTAAAAAATTACTTTTTATTTGTATATTTGTTATATTTTTTAATTCAGCTTATTCAGAGGAGAATATAATGATTCTAAAACTTAAAGATGGTGATGTTGTTATCGAGCTTTTTTCTGACGTTGCTCCTAAGCATGTTGAGAGATTTAAATCACTTGCTAAAGAAAAAAAATATGATGGTGTTGTTTTTCATAGAGTTATTGATGGTTTTATGGCTCAAACTGGTGATGTTCAGTTTGGTAATTCAAGTTTAGATAGTTATGATATTAGAAGAGCGGGAACAGGTGGCTCTGAGTATCCTGATTTAAAAGCAGAATTTAGCAGCATACCGCACGAAAAGGGAACTTTATCAATGGCACGTTCATCTGACCCAAATAGTGCAAACAGTCAATTTTTTATATGTTTTGCGTCAGCCTCACATTTAGATAGACAGTATACAGTATTTGGAAAAGTCATTAAAGGAATGGAGTTTGTTGATCAAATTAAAAGAGGTCAAGGATCTAACGGTGAAGTTTCTGATCCGGATAAAATTATAAGTTTATCGATTAAATAAAAATTTATTAAATTTATGTCAAAGGATAAATTTACCTTTAATCTTTTGAAAGAAAGTGGCCATGCAAGACTTGGCAAAATAATTACTCATAGAGGTGAAATAGATACCCCGACTTTTATGCCGGTTGGTACTCAAGGTACAATTAAATCAGCTTTCATGGATGATGTTATTCAAACAGGATCTCAAATAATTTTATCCAATACTTATCATTTGATGATAAGGCCGGGAGCTGAAACAATCAAAAGATTTGGTGGTCTACATAAATTTATGAATTGTCCGCTACCCATTCTCACAGATTCTGGAGGATTTCAAGTTATGTCATTATCAAAATTAGTAAAAATTGACAAAAAAAATGGAGCAATATTTAATTCTCATGTTGATGGTAAGAAAATAACTCTTAGTCCTGAAAAATGTATTCAAGTACAAAAAGACCTAAATTCTGATATTGTTATGGTTTTGGACGAATGTCCAAAACTAACAACTGATAAAAGTATAATTAAAAAATCAATTAACACATCTAACCATTGGGCTAAAAGATGCAAGGATGAATTTGGTGACAATCCAAAAAAAGCATTATTTGGTATTGTTCAAGGAGGTATTTATAAAGACCTTAGAATTGAAAGTTTAGAAGAATTAAAAAAAATTAATTTTGATGGTTATGCTTTAGGAGGGTTAGCTGTTGGAGAAACACAGAAGCAGATGTTTAAAATTCTTGATGAAATTGCTTATCAGATGCCAAAAAATAAACCAAGATATTTAATGGGTGTAGGTACACCCTCGGATATACTTGGTGCAGTAAAATCTGGAATAGACATGTTTGATTGTGTTATGCCTACGAGATCTGGAAGAACAGGATTAGCTTTTACATGGGAAGGCAGACTAAATTTAAGAAATGCTAAATATAAAAAAGATGATTCTCCAATAAGATCAGATTTAAAGGTTAGAAACTTAAATGCTTATTCCAAAAGTTATATTAATCATTTAATTAACTCCAATGAAATATTAGCATCTATGATATTAACCTTGAATAATATAGTTTTTTATCAAAATTTAATGGCCAAAATCAGAGAGGCTATAAAAAATAATACTTTTGATGTTTTTTATAAGAAATTTATCAACCTAATATAGTTTTATCACATTTTAACCTCTTGCAATAAATCAAAAAAAATATAGTAATACATCTCTCAGGGCCGTTAGCTCAGCTGGTAGAGCACTTCCCTTTTAAGGAAGGTGTCATTGGTTCGAATCCAATACGGCTCACCAAAAACGTAGAGTTACCAAGAAGAATTAATCAAAATAAAAACTACTTTATTTTTTCAAACGATAATATAAGTTCTTTAATTATAGTTATTTTAAAATATGTCGCTTAAAGTTTTATTTGTAGTTTACGATAATGGGTCATACGACCATGTCTTCCCTATGGGTGTAGGCGCACTTTCTGCTATAGTTAAAAGAGACGGACACGATTTTACTATCTGGAACCAAGATATGCATCACTGGCCAGATGATTATTTAAGAACCTACTTAAATGAAAATAAATTTGATGTAGTAGTAATGAGTTTGATAGCTGGTTATTACCAATATCAAAAAATGAAAAATTTATCTAAAGCTATAAATAATTCTAAAAACAGGCCTTTTTATTTAATGGGTGGATATGGACCTACACCTGAACCAGAGTTTTTTTTAAAAAAATCAGGTTGTGATGTTGTGGCTATGGGAGAAGGAGAGGTAACAATTTCTAAATTATTAGATGCCGTTGAAAATAAAAAATCTTTAAAAGAAGTTCCAGGAATAGCTTGGCTTGAAAATGGCAAGCTTCAACAAACACCTAGAGCACCTTTAGTTCATAATTTAGATTCTTTACCTTTGACTCCTTATGAAAAATTTCCAATGGAGTACTATCGAATGTTAAGAATGCCTAAGGTTAAGGCAACAGATTTCTGTTTCCCCTTAATGTCTGCTAGAGGCTGTTCTTTTAAATGCACATTTTGTTATCGAATGGATCCCGGCTATAGAATTAGAACACCCGAACCATTATTAGATGAAATCGAAATGCTACATAAAGATTATGGAATTACATATATAGCTTTCCAAGATGATTTATTAATGTCGTCAATTGAACACACCGAAGCAGTATGCTTAGAATTCTTAAAGAGAAACTTACCGATAAGATGGAACTGTAATGGAAGGTTGAATTATTGTAGTGAAGAACTATTACAATTAATGAAAGACGCTGGATGTCATTTTATAAATTATGGAATTGAGTCAATGGATCAAAAAGTTCTGAATAATATGAAAAAAGGTTTGAGACCTGAAATGATAATCAGAGGTATTGAAGATACTTTAAAAGTTGGTATCAGTCCTGGCCTTAATTTTATTTTTGGAAACAAAGGAGATAACAAAAAGACTCTTAAAGCCGCTGTGGACTTTTTATTAAAGTATGATGATTTTGCTCAAAAAAGAACTATTAGACCTGTTACACCTTATCCTGGGTCTCCACTTTACTATGATGCAATTAAATTAGGCTTATTAGATAAAGATAATCCAGCAGAAGATTTTTATGAAAAAAAACATTTAAACTCAGACCTTATTTGTTGCAACTTTACAGAACTTAGTGATGAAGAATTTTATGAATCTTTACGTTGGGCTAACAAAACATTAATGAAAAATTATTATGACCGACAAAAAAACAGTACTTTAACTCAAATAGATCATCTTTATGATACTAAAGATGTTTCATTCAGAGGCTTTAGACATAGTGCTGGACAAGGACAAACTGGAGAACAAACAAACAAAAAAAATATAGTAGCCCAAGGAAACGAAATAATGGACGGACTTGTCAATTGGGAAGGATCTCAAACTTCAGATGGTGAAAGATTTTCTTTTAAAGGTAGTAATAATGATAGCGAAAGCAGGAGTACAAAATGTTTTGATGCATATTTAAAAAGAAAAAAACTCAGAAGCATTGAAAAAAAAGCTGCCAAAAATAGAAGATCTGGTGTTTCAATTTAATATATAAGTCCTGTAAAAAATTTAGAAGTTTATCAAATAACTATCATGATTTTTCCTAAAACATTTACACCAAAAAGAATTAAAAAGTGCGATATAAAACAATCCAGAAATAGATTTAGAGATAAAAAAAATACTAATTTAAGATTTTTACTTGAAAAAAGGTTTTTATGGATGAAAAAATACACAAAAAACAAAAAAAATATTATTGAATTAGGGTCAGGGAACGGCGCATGTAAAGATTTTTTAAAAGATAAGAATATTGTACTTACAGATATTCAAAAATATCCATGGATATCTAAAAAAATTGACATGAATAATTTTAAACTAAGCAAAAAGTATATTAAAAGAGTTGATATTTTTATAATTAATCAAGCGCTCCACCACTGCGCCAATCCCTCAAAGCTGTTGAGAAAAATGGGCTTTTATCTAAAGAAAAAAGGCTTAATTTTAATAAATGAGCCTGAGATTTCATTTTTTTTAAAATTTTTTCTTTTTATATTAGATGATGAAGCTTGGTCATTTAAAGTAGATATTTTTAATAATAAAAAAAATATTTTTAATCCAAACAGTGTTTGGGACGCAAATAATGCTACTGCTACACTGTTGTTTAAAGATGAAACAAAATTTCATAATAATTTTAAAGAGTATCGAATAATAAAAAATGAGCTATCTGAATTTTTAATTTTTTTAAACTCAGGTGGTGTCGTTCAAAAAACTTTTTGTATTCCCATTAACAAGTTTTTATTTAAGATTCTTCAATTTATAGATAAATTTTTAATATTATTATTTCCTAGGATTTTTGCGTTAGGGAGAAGCGTAATATTAGAAAAAATTAAATAATTTAATTTTGCAATTCATCACATTCAATCAAAGTATATAAGTCAATAATAGCAGTTAGAACACTTTTTTCGTAGCAATTTTTTTCTAAAGTATTTTCTAAAATATTATTACCTCCCCACATTGGTTTAATTACATAAAAAACTTCAATATTGTTTTCTTTTATTTTATTTATAAAAAATTTTTTATATATCGTATAATACTGTGTATTTTTTTTGGGGTTTGCGTGGTAATCAAACCAAACTTGACTAGGTGAGTAATCGTAAGTGGATAATATTATAGATATAAATTGGTAATCAGTAATAATAGCTTTTTTTCTATTATCATTCTGAACAATTTTTATTGCTTCTTTTAATTGCATAATTTCTTTCATTGGCTCTTTTGGATATAAAGGTGTAATCCATTTTAAACCATTTAGTTTTGTACTTAGTTCACTAGCATTTATGGAATTTTTTATATTAATATTTGCCAAATCCATAAAATCTCTTTTATTAATATATTTGTACCAATAGTAGGTAGTTGAACTAAAACTTAATATTATAATAAAGAATATTAAAAAATTTCTTTTTTTAAAATATTTTAGATAAAAAATATGTGAAAAGCCTAGCAGTATAGGTATTATAAAAAATATAAACATTCCATTAATCGTCATTAATTGATGAGCTATAAGTGAATATGATGTACCTATTAATGAAATTATGATTAAAGATTCTTTTTTAATTAGATAAGTGGTATTATTTTTTAGATTTTTAATTATTGTTATAAGTAAAATCAAATACGATAAATGAATTAATTTAAATCGTAAGAATATCCTATTAAACTCTATTGGAAATAAAAAATTCAATCTACTTTCACCTAAAGACAATGGAAATTGTATATATTGATCAAAAAAATTATTTATCGGAATTTTAGATAAATAAAGCATTCCCAAAAAAACAATAATTAAAGATAGAGATCCTAAAAAAGCATAAAAAATTTTTTTAATATTAAAATTAAAAATGAGATATAAAATTAATAAAAAAATAATAATTAAAAAAATATAACCAGTTGGCGTTTGTTTTGTTAAAAATGAAATTCCTAAAATTATTGGAAGGAAAAACCAATAAAATCTTGATTCCAAAGATATTGCTAAAATAAAACAATACACCGAAATTATTGATAGATATGCAGATTGATGATCAACATATGGTGTACCAGATGATGGGTAAGCTAATATTGCAACTAAGAAAGAATAATAGAAACAATAATTTAAATTTAGTTTAAGTTTATAAAGAGTATAAAAAGTTGAAATAGTTAAAAGGAAATTAAAAACAGATGCATGAAAAACATAACTAAACCAAGATACACCAAAAACTTTAAAAAATATCGATTGAACAAATGCAATAAAGGGTCCAGTAATTGTCCAATAATCCTTAAAGGGAAAATAGCCATTTAATATATCATATCCTGAGTTAAAGCTAAAAAAACTATCTATTGGATTGATGCCTATAAATCCATAATATTGGTTAACAGAAATAGAAAAAAATAATAAAATTAAAACATAGATTACTTCTTTATTTTTTGAAATCATTATAAATATCAATATGCTATAAAAAACTATGAAAATAAAGTTTAAAAAATATTGGAGAAAAACAAGTCTTAAAAAAAAAGAAGATGCTTATTTTTTACTTAATCATATTTCCAAATTTAAGCCAAAAAATTTTTTAGAAATAGGCATTTTTCATGGAGTCACAGCAAGAAATGTTTGTGAATTGCTATATTTAATACATAAGGAAAATTTTAGTTTTACTGGCATAGATATTTTTTTTAGTGAAGATGAAGTATTAAGAGATGAGATTATACCAAAAAATACTTTCTCAAATCCAATAAAAAGATTTTATCATAAATATATAAATAAATTAAACCCATACAGTTTAGAGTCAGTATTAAAGTTGCTTAAAAAATTTGAAAAAAACATAGAAATTATTAAGGGTGATTCAAATGAGGTTCTTAAAAAAATTAATTTGAATGAAGTTGACTATGTATTTTTAGATGGTGGACATAAATACCAAACAGTAAAAAATGACTTAGAAATTTTAAAAAAAGTTATTATTAACAATGGTGTAATTCTTTGTGATGATTATAACTTATCATATGCACCAGGAGTAAAAAAAGCGATTGATGAATATATTTTAACTACCCAATTTAACTTAAAAATTTTAAATACAAGATTTGCTCAAATTACAAAATTTAAACTTTAATTGGTGGATACTCTAAAATAATTTCAGGTATCCAATTTTTTAATGATTTAATTCTTCTTATGCTAGACGGATGTGTACTCATCCACTCTGGTGGTTCTTGACCTTTATTTGCTTCTTTCATTCTTTCCCAAAGTTTTACTGATTCTCTAATGTCATAACCGGCTAGTGATGAAAAAATTAAACCTAAATAGTCAGCTTCACTTTCTTGTTTTCTTCCGAATGGATTATCTATTCCAAAAGTTCTTAATAGGCCGGCCACATCACCAGCTGCTCTTATTTTGCCTCCTGATGCTATATCGGCTATTTGAGTTCCGACATTTAACAGTAAGGCTCTACTTGCTCTTTCTATAGAATGTTTGGCAACAGCATGAGCTATTTCATGACCCATCACCGCAGCCAACCCATGTTTATTTTTTGTTACCTTTAATATACCTGAGTAAACTGCTATTTTGCCACCTGGCATACACCAAGCATTTTTTACTTTATCATTATCAACTAAAATATATTCCCATTGAAAGTTATTAGTAGGGTCTGTTTTGTTAATTGAGCTAAAATAGGCGCTTACCGATTCTTCTATTCTTGATCCAATTTCTATTATTTCATCAAGTTGTTTTTTATCAGTGCTTAGTTTAGTTTTTCTCTTTACATTTTCGTATATTTGAGCCGCTTGTGCATTCAATTTAGACTCAGGTATTAATCTTAATTGCTTTCTTTCAGTAATAGGGGCAGTAGCGCAAGAGGCAAACATTAAACCACAGCTACAGCAGCCAAATATCTCAAGAAATTTTCTTCTATTTATGATATTATTTTTACTCATATTAAAATTATATTCTAAATGGCAACAAAAGAAAAAAAAAGAAGTATTTTTGCAAGAATTAGGAACTATTTTATAGCCGGGGTAGTGGTTTTGATACCTATTGGTATAACTATTTACTTAACAGTTTTTTTTGTATCTATATCATCAAAAATTTTACCAAAGGGAATTAATCCAAATCATTATTTACCATATAATATTCCTGGTTTAGAAATACTAATTTCTTTAATACTAATCACTTTTATTGGATGGCTTTCATTATCATTTATAGGAAAAAAATTATTGGATTTATTTAATTCATTTCTAAAAAAAATACCTATATTAAGAACTATTTATTCAGCCATAGGTCAAATGACCGAAACATTTACAAGCAGTAAAAATAATAAAAAAAATGTTGTTTTAGTAGAATATCCTAGAAAAGGAACATGGGCCGTTGGTTTTGCAACGAAAGATAATTCTGGTGAAATATCTGATAAAACAAAAAAAGATTTAATTAATGTTTTTGTTCCCACGACACCAAATCCAACAAGTGGATTTTTATTGATGTTTCCTAAGAGTGAAGTTATTTTTTTAGATTTAACTTTTGAAGAAGCTTCTAAATTTATTGTTTCGGCAGGTACATCTAACCCTGATTAATATCATTCACTATATTCGCTCTATCAAACAATTTTAATAAAAAATCGTATTTTAAGAAATTTTTTTTATTTTTTTCTATATGTTTAATATCTTCTTCTGCAATTTTAAAAAGATCCTCATGATGAATTGGATCAGCCAATTTGAAATTTTTTATACCGCTTTGTTGATATCCTAGTATATCGCCAAATCCTCTCAATTTAAGATCTTCTTCCGCAATAGAAAAACCATTATTAGTAGATTTTAATATTTTGATTCTTTTTTTTGCATTCTCACTTAAATTTTTTTTATATAACAATACGCATGTTCCTTGCTTTATACCTCTACCTACTCGCCCTCTTAATTGGTGCAATTGCGATAATCCAAATTTATTTGAATTTTCTATTATTATTATGTTTGCACTAGGTATATCTATACCTACTTCTATTACGGTAGTTGAAACAAGTATATTTATTTTTTTTTCTAAAAATAATTTCAAAACTCTACCTTTTTCATTTTTATTTAAACCGCCATGAATTAAACCAACTTGATTTTTAAATTTTTTTGTTAAAAAATTATATTTTTTAATTGCAGCTGCATAATTTAATATTTTAGATTCGTCTATAAGGGGGCATATCCAAAAAACTTGGTTTCCTAATGGAATTTTTTTTTTAATGAAATCAATTATTTCATCAACTTTTTCTTCTGGTTTACTTAATGTTATAATTTCTTTTCTATTTTTAGGTTTTTCCTCTAATTTAGAAACATCCATATCTCCATATGTAGCCATAATTAAAGTTCTAGGGATAGGAGTGGCCGACATTAATAATATATCGCAGTTTCTCCCACCTTTGTTAGACAATTCAATTCTTTGCTTAACACCAAATTTATGTTGTTCATCAATTACTGCAATTCCCAATTTTTTAAAATTCACACTTTTTTGAAATATTGCATGAGTACCTATAACAAAATCAATTTTACCATTTATAAGATTTTCCAATATATTTTTTTTTTCCTTAGATTTTACTTTCCCAGTTAAAAGCTGAATTTTAATACCAGTGCCCTTAAAAATTTCTTTAGATAGTTTAAAATGTTGACTTGCTAAAATTTCCGTGGGAGCCATTAGAGCGGCTTGATATTTAGAGCTTATTACATTTGCTATTGCCATTAAAGAGACAATAGTTTTCCCGCTACCCACATCTCCTTGTAGAACACGAAACATTTTATATTCAGATTTCAAATCATTATTTATTTCATCAATAACTCTTTTTTGATCTGAAGTAAGACTAAAGTTAAAATTGTTTATTACGGTATTCGAAATTTTTAAATTAAATTTTTTTATGCTTTTTTTAAATTTTTTTATTCTTTCTCTAATTTTAGATAAACTAAGTAAATTTGATAAAATTTCATCATAAGCTAATCTTCTATAATGTTCTGAATTAATATTTTTCCCTTCAGTAGAATGTAATAATATTATAGATTTAGACCAACTTTTATTTCCAATTTTTTTTAAAATATCTTTATCATGCCATTCGTTAATATCTGTTAATTTTTTCAAAACTTGCTCAATTAGGTTTCTGTAAATTTTTTCAGTTAACCCCTCTGTTAATGAATATTTAGGAATTATTTTATTTACATAGTTTTCGTTTGATTCAGGCACTATGTAAGATGGATTTGTTATTTGATATTTTTTATTAAAAAAACTAATTTTTCCACTTATTATAACAAAAGAATTTATAGGAAGTACCTTTCTTATATATCCCTCCCTGCTATTAAAAAAGACTATATCAATTTTACTCGTTTCATCTGAACATAAAACTTTATTCGGCAAATTTCTTATTCTTGGAAAATTATACTTTTCAACTTTTACCTTAATTGTTGTTATTTTTCCTATTTCAAGATTATTTAATTTTTGTATATTTGTTCTATCCGTGAATCCTTGTGGAAACTTCCATAAAAGATCTGAAATTTTCTCTATATTTTTTCTCTTTAACAAAATTTTAGTTTTTGTGCCCACACCTAACAAAGACGACACATTTTTGGTTATAAAATCTTGAAAACTTAGTTGATTCATCAAATTATAATATATAATAAAATTTCTTAAACCATGACAAATAATGATGTTTTAAAAAAACAAATTATCTACAGATCTTCCCACAGAGGCACAAAGGAAATGGATATTATTCTTGGTGCTTTTGTCAATAAATACATAGATCTCTTGAATGAGAAAAATTTAAAAGATTTAAATACAATTTTATCCTTAGAGGATGAAATCTTGTATGATTGGTATTTTAATAAAAGAAGTACCAAAAAAATTGTAGAAAATGAGATATCAGCTATGCTTAGAAAGTTTAAGTTATAATGGCGGAGGGGGTGGGATTCGAACCCACGAATGAGTTGCCCCATTGCTAGTTTTCAAGACTAGTGCTTTCAACCGCTCAGCCACCCCTCCAATATCTATAATGTAAGAACTTTAATATAGTTTTTATTAATATTACACAACCACATTATTTTTTTATATATATTTAGGCAAAATTAACAACAGGATCCATGTAGTTAAACATAATTTCTTATGATAATAAATAATATGTCTCCTATTAATAAATTTTTACTTATTTTAATTATTTCAAAAATTTTCTTTTATGAAGCGGCTTATTCAAACACAAACGAAAGTTTTAATGAATGGCTTTTATCTTACAAATCATATGCAATAAAAAAAGGTGTCTCTAAAAAGACCGTCGAAGAAACATTTCAAAATGTTAGATTTCTAGAAAACGTTATTAAATATGATAGGAAGCAACCAGAATTTTTTGAAGATACAATTACATATGTTAGCAAACGTGCTAATAAAACAAGAGTTAAAAATGCAAAAAAATTATTAAAAAAACATAATAAATTATTCTTAGAGGTAGAAAATAATTTTTTAGTAGAAAAAGAAATTTTATTAGCTTTATGGGGCATAGAAACAAATTTTGGAAAACATGTAGGTAAAATGGATATTATATCTTCTCTTGCAACTTTAAGTTTTGATAAAAGAAGAAGCAAATTCTTTTCAGCTCAGCTCTTAACACTTTTAAGATTGATTGATAAAAAGTTAGTTGATCCTAAAACTTTATATGGATCATGGGCTGGAGCTTATGGTAATTTTCAGTTTATGCCATCAACAATTCAACAGTATGCCATAGATTATGATAAAGATGACAAAATTGAACTTAAATTATCGCTTAATGATGCTCTGGCCTCAGCAGCAAATTATATAAATAAAATAGGTTGGAAAAAAGGTGAACCTTGCTTTTATGAAGTCAAGTTAAATAAAAAAATTAGTAAAAAATATTTAAATATTTCTGCTAGAAAAATTTCGAATAAACTTAAAGTCTCCAGCTGGAAAAAGAAAGGTGTTGTGAAAATTGATGGATCAGAGTTAAATAATAATTTAAAAGCTGCTTTAATTCAGCCTGATAATAAAGAAGGTTCGCCTATTTTTTTAGTATTTAATAATTTTGAGAAGATATTAAAGTGGAATAGGTCTCTAAGATTTGGTGTAAGTGTTTGCACATTAGCAAATTTGATTAAATCATGAAATTAAATATGAAATTTTTAATATTTTTATGCTTAATAATATTCACTGGATGTGCTGAATACAAAACAACGAAGCACGACAAGAAAGAAACGAAAGCGTACTTTTCATCTAGTGGTTTTGCACTCATTTATTCTGAAGATTTGTTTAAAAATAAAATTATTAGAAAAAAAATAAAAAATGATACGTATTCAGTAATTCATGATACTTTAAAAATTAATACACCTGTCAAAATTATAAACCCGGTTAATGGTAAAATTGTTGATACAAAAATTACAAAAAAAACTGGTTATCCAGCAATATTTAATGCCGTAATAAGTGAAAAAATATCAAAAGATTTAGAATTAAACATTGATAACCCTTTTATCGAAATCATTGAAACAAAAAAAAATAAAACATTTATTGCAAAAAAATCAAACACTTTTGATGAAGAAAGAAATGTTGCTCAAAAAGCTCCAGTAGATGAAATCAAAATGGATGAACTATCTCCTAAAAAAACCAAAGCTCAAAAGAAGGTTAGTATCGGCTTTAATTTTATAATTGTTGTCTCTGATTTTTATTATTTAGATTCTGCTAATAACTTAAAAAGCGAATTGCTAAAAAAAACAAATTTTAAAAATCTTTTTATAAAAAAAATTAATGATAAAAAATACAGGCTTTTTGTGGGGCCTTTTAAAAATTTTAATGCTTTAAAAACTACTTATATTAGTTTAAATAATTTAGGGTTTGAAGGATTAAATATTTATAAGGAATAGCATTATGAAGTTTATTAAAATTTTTTCTTTAACATTATCTTTATTATTTATAACTCAAAATTCTAATTCTGAAATTAATGTTGATGCTAGATATGTAATAATACAAGATCACCATTCAGGTAAAATCCTTTACGAAAAAGATGCTGATGCATCAATATATCCTGCTTCAATGACTAAAATAATGACCACCATCGTAGCTTTTGACCTTCTTAAAAAAGGCGAAACATCTTTAGATGAATTAGTAACTATATCTGAAAAAGCTTGGAGAATGTCACAAAGCGGATATTCTTCAATGTTCATAATGTTAAATGACCAAGTATCGGTAGAAGATTTACTTAAAGGTATTATTATTGTTTCAGGTAATGACGCATGCGTTGCATTAGCCGAGGGTCTTTCAGGTTCAGAGGAAGATTTTGTATTATTAATGAATGAAAAGGGAAACGAAATTGGTTTAGAAAACACAAACTTTAGCAACTCATCCGGGATAAGCGATTCAAGCAATTATTCTACAGTAAGAGATATTCTAAAAATGTCTAGATACTTGATAGAAAACTACCCCGAGTATTACACTTATTTTAAAGAAACCACTTTTACTTGGGATCGAACTGGAGGCGACCCGATTACTCAGGGCAACAGAAATCCTTTGTTATATAAAAAAATGGGCGTTGATGGAATTAAAACTGGTTTTTTAACTGTTGAAAAATATTCTTTAGCATCATCGGCAAAAGTTGGACAAAGAAGAGTGACAGTTGTTGCAAGCGGTTTTAAAACAAAAAATTCTAGATCTAGAGAATCCGCTAGAATGTTAAATTGGGGATTAAGAAAATTTGATACTATTAAAATATCTAAGGAAAACGAAGTGTTTACAAATTTAGATGTTTGGTTAGGTAAAAAAGCAAAAGTTGATGTTGTTCCTGATAAAAGTTTTTATTTAACTATCCCAAAAAGAAAAAAAAACACAATAAAAGCAGTGGTTGAATACGATGGACCTATACCAGCGCCAATTAACAAAGGAGATAAAATTGCATCTCTTAAGATATTTGTTTCTGACGAACTAAAAGAAACAGTTAATTTATTAGCAAACGAAAACATTAAAAAGAAAAACATTTTTGCAAGAATTTTTACATCATTAAATTATTTGGTATGGGGTGATGTTTAAAAAAAAACCATTCTTCATTGTATTTGAAGGTATTGAAGGTTCTGGAAAATCATATCAAGCTCATAAATTATATAAAAATCTTAAAAAAAAAGGAATAACACTAATAATTACAAGAGAACCTGGAGGCACAGAGGCAGCTGAAAGAATTAGAGAATTGATTTTAAAAGATTATTTTTACACTGACACTAAGAAACAATTTGATAAATATACGGATACTCTACTGTATATGGCAGCTCGAAATGAACATGTTAAAAATAAAATTATACCTGCAATTAAATCAAAAAAAGTAATAATATGTGACAGATTTATAGATTCAACCTTTGCCTATCAAGTATACGGTAAAAAAGTTAATAATGAGTTAGTAGGATCAATTCATAAGCATATTTTAGGAAATTTAAAGCCTAATTTAACAGTTTTATTAAAAGTTAATATTAATAAAGCAATTAAAAGGATTAAAAAAAGAAGAAGTAAAAATAGATATGATAAGTTTAAAAAAAAATTTTATATTGATGCTCAAAAGGCTTTTTTAAAGTTATCTAAAACAACAAATAAAAGATATTTGGTTGTGGATAATTCTGATGATTCAAAAGAAACTGAAAAGAAAATCTACGATAAAGTTATTGAAATTTTAGCCAAATAAGTTTCTATATATCATATGGATATTTTAGAGCCTAAATCGACACTTAACCTATATGGATATAATTATTATTTTAAGTCTTTTATAAAACTATTTAAAACACAAAAACTTCCCAAAGTAATGTTATTAAGCGGCCCAAAAGGTTTGGGTAAATCAACTTTTTCATATCATTTTATAAATTACATTCTTTCACAAGAAGAAAAATACCAATATTCATTAAATGAATTTGTAATAAATTCAGAAAACTCATCATATAAACTCGTTTTAAATAATACACATCCAAGCTTATTTGTTTTGGATGACTCATTATCAGTAAAAAATATTAAAATAGATCAAGTAAGAAATTTATTAAAATTTTTGACAAAGACCTCCAGTTCTAAAAATATTAAAATAGTCTTAATTGATAATTCAGAATATTTAAATATAAATGCATCTAATGCTTTATTAAAATCCTTAGAAGAACCTCCATCAAACACATATTTTATAATTATAAACAATGATACTTGTGCTTTACTAGAAACAATTAAATCTAGATGTGTTTTATTTAAAATTAATTTTAATTTTAATGATAAAAGAAACATTTTTTACAATTTAAAAAATAAAAATGATTTAGACTTCGATGACAGTGGTTTAGAACTATTATTAAATTATGACACACCAGGAAATATCTTAAAATACTTTTTATTACTAAAAGAATCAAAAATAAATATCTCGGAAGATTCATTGTTATGTATTAATTATTTAATTGAAAAAGTAAAAACTAGTAACGATCATAATTTGATTGATATTTTAACTTTATTTATTGAATTTTTTTATACTCAATTATCATTGAATAACTCAAAAAATATAAATAGGTATTTTTTTAATAAGTATAGAATACTAAGATTAATTTATGACATGAGAAAATTTAATTTAGATAAAAAAAGTTTATTTAATGTTGTTTCAGGTATTTTAAAAAATGAAAAGTAATGAAAAAAATAATCAAGCTTATAAAACAATAGGAGAGGCTGCTAAAGAGTTAGATCTTCTAGACGAAAAAACAGGAAATTTGCAAACTCACACAATTAGATATTGGGAGACACAATTTAGACAGCTAAAGCCTGACATAAAAGCTGGGAGAAGAAGATACTATTCTCCTAAAAATATAGAATTGCTAATTTATATTAAATATTTATTGAAGGAAAAAGGTTTAACAATTAATGGTGTGAAGAAAATATTAAATGATAAAGGCAAGGACTCTATTGACGATTCATTTAGTATTGGTGTATATAAACCTGTGCTTAAGAAAAACAAACTAATTAAGGATAGAATTAAAAATATATCTAAAATTATCAAGGAATTAAAAAAATTTAAAAATGGCTAAAAAAACTTCAATTAAAGTTAGACTTGTTCCAGAGGCGAAACCCGATAGTCCATATTTTTATTATGTAAAAAAACCTTCATCTGGAGAAAAAGCAAAAGTTAAGCTTAAGGTAAAAAAATATAATCCATCAACCAGAAAACATGAATTTTTTGTTGAAAAAAAGCTACCACCTCATAGTAAATAGTTATTTTTTATTAAAATTTTCTTTTTGAAATCGCACATAAGCCCAAATCATAGATTTCCATATTTTTAATGTGATTTTAGGGTCGACTTTATTTTTAATTGATTTTTTCTTTATATTTTTAAGAATCATATTTATTCTTTTATGATCAATTATTTGATTTTTGTATTTTTTTAGTCCAAGCATATAATAAACTATCTTAGTTCTTTTTTTAATCAGATAAAAAATTTTTTTATCTAATTGATCAATTCTATTTCTGGCGTTTTTTAATTTGTTTTTACTCATTTTGGCGACAAATTAACAATTTTTGTTTTTATATTAGATATGTATATTAAATTAATGAATGATGAAAATATAAATATCTATATTAAGTTTTGGTTAGTGTTAATAACTTCCTTAGTCGGATTAATGATTATTGTAGGTGGATTAACTAGATTAACAGATTCTGGTCTATCAATTACTAGATGGGAATTAATATCAGGTATTTTGCCCCCATTTACATATGATCAATGGAATAATGTATTTTCTTTATACAAAGAAATTCCTGAATATAAGCTCTTAAATTTTTCTATGACTTTAAATGAATTTAAAACAATATATTGGTGGGAGTATGCACATAGGCTTTTAGGTCGTCTTATTGGAATTCTCTACTTATTACCTTTAATCTTTTTTACTATTAAAAAATCATTTAGTAAAAAACTTTTATTTTCCTTTTATTTTATTTTTTTTTTAATACTACTCCAAGGTTTTATGGGCTGGTATATGGTAAAAAGTGGTTTAACCGAAAGAACAGATGTTAGCCACTACCGTTTATCTGCACATTTAACATTAGCTTTTATAATATTTATTATGTTATTTTGGAATTTATTTAAATTACAAAAAAAAGAAAATTTAGATGAATATAAAAAACTCCCATTTTATCTACCAGTATTTTTTTTAATAATTATTTTAGCGCAAATAAGTTTTGGTGCATTTGTATCAGGTTTAGATGCAGGAAAAATATATACAACGTGGCCTTTAATGAATAATTCCTATTTTCCTGACGATTCATTATATATAGATATTTTTTCAACAGAAATTTTTTCAAATCCATCAATTGTTCAATTTATACATAGAAATATGGCGTACGCAATTTTCTTTGTATTTATTATTATTCTTTTTACCGTTTTTAAAAATAGCAATTTTAATTATATGAGAAAAAATTGCCTTATAATTTTCTTAATTTTAATATTACAAATATTTTTAGGAATACTAACTGTAGTTTCTGGTGCACAAATTTTTTTAGCTTCATTACATCAAATAGGATCTATTTTTTTGATTATTGCTAGTTTAAGATTGGTTTTTATAAATACTAAAGAGACTAACTAACTACTTTTAATTTAGATTTTCCGGAAGCTTTTAAGGCTTGATCTAAATCAGCGATTATATCATCTGGATGCTCAATACCTATTGATAATCTAACATAACCAGGAGTAACGCCAGCAGCCAATAATTCTTCATTAGTTAGTTGGCTATGAGTTGTAGTCGCTGGATGAATTGCTAAACTCCTAGCATCTCCTATATTTGCAACGTGATAAAACATTTTTAAAGAATTTATAAAAGTCATTCCAGCTTCTTTTCCACCTTTAACTTCCATACCTACTAAAGCTCCGTTGCCACCTTTAAAATATTTTTTTGCCCTCTCACCAACTTCACCTTTATAAAGAGTTGGATATATAACCCTATCAACATTTGAGTGACTTGATAAAAATTTAACAACTTTTTCAGCATTTGAACAATGTTGTTTCATTCTAACCGGTACTGTTTCTAAACCCTGTATGATTCCAAACGCATTATCAGGAGCTAATGCTGAACCTAAATCTCTTAATAAAACTACTCTAGCACGTACTGCATAAGCTACATTTGCTCCTGTAAGTTCAGGAACAACTTTACCCCAAACAGCTCCTCCATAACTAGGATCCGGTTCATTAAATAATGGTTGTCTCTTAGGGTCACCTGTCCAATCAAAATTTCCACCATCAACTAGACAGCCACCTATTACAGTTCCGTGACCACCTATAAATTTAGTTAAAGAATGTATAACAACAGCAGCACCATGTTCTATTGGTTTACATATTATTGGAGCAGCGGTGTTATCCATTATTAATGGAATATTATGTTTTCTACCTATGTCAGAAACTTCTTTAATAGGAAATACTCTTAAATAAGGATTTGGTAAAGTTTCTGCATATATGCATCTAGTTTTTTCATCTATTGCTTTTTCAAAATTTTTAGGATCCGCAGGATCTGCGTATCTTACTTCTATCCCAAGTTTTTTTAATGTATGAGTAAATAAATTTACTGTTCCCCCATAGAGATCAGTTGAACTAATGAAATTATCACCAGCTTGACAGCAATTTGTAATTGCAAAAGTCGAAGCAGCTTGCCCTGATCCTACAGTAACACAAGCTAAACCTCCTTCTAAGGCCGCAACTCTTTTTTCTAAAACATCATTAGTTGGATTCATTATACGTGTGTAAATATTTCCAAATTCTTTTAAAGCAAAAAGGTTTGCAGCAGTGTCCGTATTTTTAAATTGATAAGATGTAGTTCTATATATTGGAACAGCTACTGCCGTAGTTGATGGGTCACTTCTATACTCACCGCCATGTAGAGCTATTGTTTCTGGATTTTTAATCTCTTTAGCCATTTATTTATTATCTTTTCATTCATTTTCTCTATAAAAAACGCATTTGTAAAGCTTTTTATCAAGTTTAAAATTTGACTTTGTAAGTAAATCTCAGTATTTATGCGCAAATTACAATGACAAGTTTTATTAAAAAAAACGAAATTAAAAACAACTGGCTATTGATTGATGCTGAAAATGCAATCGTAGGTAGGTTAGCTGCTTACATATCTAAAGTTTTAAGAGGTAAAAATAAGAGCCAATTCACACCCCATATAGATAATGGCGACTTTGTAATTGTAACAAATATAGAAAAAATTAAATTTACTGGAAAAAAATTTTTAAACAAAAAGTATTTTAGACATACTGGCCACCCTGGTGGTATAAAAAATACTACACCATCAAATTTATTAAAAAAAAAACCTGAAGAAATATTAAAGCTTGCAGTTAAAAGAATGTTGCCAAGTGGTCCTTTAGCTAAAAAGCAACTATCAAAACTTAAAATTTATAAAGGAAAAATTCATCCTCACGAATCACAAAATCCAAAAATAATAAATTTTGCAGCAGCTAATAAGAAAAACTATATTTCTATTAATTAATATGGAAACGCAAATAAATACTGAAAACCAAAAAAAAATTAAATTGGATTTTAAAGATTCTAAATATGCTACTGGTAGGCGTAAAAGATCTATTGCTAAAGTTTGGGTAAAAAAAGGCTCAGGAAATATCCACGTTAATGGAAAAAAAATGGTAGATTATTTTAGAAAAACAAATTTACAAATAGCAATATTTAGACCACTTACTATTATAAAAAGAGAAAATGAATTTGATGTTAGGTGTTCAGTTAAAGGGGGAGGTCTTACTGGACAAGCAGGAGCAATTATACACGGTATATCTCGTGCATTAGTTCAATTTGAACCTGAGCTAAAACCTACTTTAAAAAAAGAAAAACTTACCACGAGAGATTCGAGAGCTGTTGAACGCAAAAAATATGGTCACAGAAAAGCAAGAAGAAGCTTCCAGTTCTCGAAAAGATAATCTTAATTAGAATATCTCTTCATAACAATAACTGATATAAGGAAAAAAATGAAAGATTCATTGAATATAGCAATAGCTGGAGCAACTGGATACATAGGTTTAGAATTAATATATATTTTATCCAAACATCCGAAGGTAAAAATTGTTTATCTCTGCGCAAAAAAATCAATTGGTAAAAAAATAAGTTCCTTTGACAAAAGAATAAAGAATAAAAAATTACCAAAGATATCTTCAGTTAAAAATTTGAAATGGAAAAAAATTAATATAATTTTTACAGCACTTCCCAACGGAGAGGCTCAGAAAATAGCTAATGCTATTCCGCCTCATGTTAAATTAATTGATCTATCAGCAGATTTTAGATTAAATGATTACAAAAATTACAATAAATGGTATGGGATTAAGCATAAAAGTAAAAAGCTCATAAAAAAATCCATATACGCAATAACAGAATTCTCAAAAAAAAAATTAAGCAAGTATAATATTATATCTTGCCCAGGTTGCTATCCAACGTCTGTTCAAATTCCTTTGATACCATTACTCGAAAAAAATGTCATAAATGTAAAAAATATAATTATAGATTCTAAGTCTGGTTACTCTGGAGCTGGAAAAAATATCAAAAAAAAATTTAATCATAAAAATTTATTTAATTCGGTAGCAGCTTATGGAGTAGGATCTCATAGACACATGGCGGAGATTGATCAAGAACTTTCAAAGGCATCTGGAAAGGAAGTATTTGTTCATTTCACACCACATTTAATACCAATGTTCAGAGGTATATTGTCCACTATATATTTAGAAGTTCGCAATAATTGGGATGCTAAAAAGATTTATAACTTTATAAAAAAATACCATAAAAAAAATTTTTTTATTAAAGTTGCGAAATTTAATACTCCAATAAACACTGGTGATATAATAAATACAAATTATTGTAAAATTTCAGTCTGTAAAAATAGAAAATCTAACAAAGTAATAATAATTTCAGCTATTGATAATCTAATTAAAGGTGGATCTGGTCAAGCTGTACAAAATATGAATGTTGCATTTCAGTTAAAAGAAAAAACAGGATTAATATGAAAAAAATAATTTTACCAATTTTATTATTAACTCTTTCTTCATGCGTCAATCAGAGTAAGACCGTTTATTGGTGTGGTGATCACCCATGTATTAACAAAAAAGAAAAAGAAGAATATTTTAAAAAGTATATGACTGTTGAAAAAAGAATATTAAACAAAAAAGATAAAGCATATTTATCTGAAATAGAAAAAATTACAGCTCAAGCTGAAGTTAATCAAAAACAAAAAATTCAAAAAGATAATGAACAAAATAAATTGGTTAAATTAAAAGAAAAAAGAAGAATAAAGGAAGAAAAACGTTTAAAAAAAGAGGCAAAACGTGAAGAAAAAATAAGATTAAAGAAACAAAGAAAAATGATAAAGCAACTTGAAATTGAAGAGAAAAAAAGAAAACTTAAAAAAAAAACAAAACTTGAATCCAAACAATTAGTGAAGAGTAATAAAAATAAAATTTTATCAACAGATCCTGAATTTAAGTATAATAAATTTGATGATATATTAGAAAAAATTACTAATAGAAATAGCTTAAGAGAGTTTCCTGATATTAATAATATTCCTAATTAGTTATGAATTATAGAAAAATAAATATAGGTTTAGTAGGATTTGGCAATATAGGTAGTTATTTTTATAAAATATTAGAAAAAAATAAATATAATATTTTAAAAAAGACTGGAAAACTTCCAGTTATAAAATTTATTTCTGCTAAAAATATTAAAAAAAATCGTAAAGTAAAACTACCTAAATCTAAATGGGTTAAAAATCCTTTTAAAATAACTAAGAATAAAGAAATTAATATAATCGTTGAATTAATAGGCGGGGCTGATGGTTATGCTAAAAAAGTTGTTTTTGAATCTCTTAAAAATAAAAAACATGTTATAACAGCTAATAAGGCTTTGATGGCTAAACATGGAGATGATTTAGCAAAATTAGCTGAAAAAAATAATGTAAATTTGGAATACGAAGCATCTGTTGCAGGTGGTGTTCCCATTATTAGATCTATTAAGGAAGGTTTAATTGCCAATAAAATTTCAAAAATTTATGGAATTCTTAATGGAACAACAAATTTTATTCTTTCCTCGATGGAGTTAAATAAAGATAATTTTATAAATGTCTTAAATAAAGCTAAAAAACTTGGATATTCAGAAAGTAACCCTGTATCAGATTTAAATGGAAATGATTCTGCTTCAAAATTAAGAATCTTATCTTCATTAGCTTTTAATAAAAAAATCTCTAAAAACAAAATATTAATTGAAGGTATACAAAATATAAATTTAACTGATATTTTGCATTCTAAAAGTTTAGGTTATAAAATAAAATTATTGTCGATATCAGAAGTTAAAAGAAATAAACTGATGGAGCGAGTTCATCCATGCCTTATAAGTAAAAAATCATATATAGCAAATATAGATGGCGTACTTAATGCTGTGGTTGTTGATGGTTCGCCAATAGGAAGATCAGTCATTCAGGGTGAAGGAGCGGGCCCTGGGCCAACTACTTCTGCATTAATTTCAGATTTATGCTCTATTCTAAGAGGAAATATTAAGTACCCCTTTGGTGTATCAGCTAAATTAAGAAAGAAAATATCAAAATTTAATACACTCAACCATTCATGCTCATCTTACTTAAGAATCGAAGTTAAAGATCTTCCTGGTGTATTATCGTCAATTACTAAAATTTTTGCAAAAAATAAAATTTCAATTAAAAACTTAATACAAGAACCAGACAAAAAAAATAGAACGGCATCTATAATTATTATTACTCACAAAAATATAGAAAAAAATTTTAAAAATCTATTGAATAATCTGACAAAAAATAAATTCGTGTTAATGAAACCCACATTTATAAGAATAGAAAAAGTTTAAATGGATATTGATAAAATTTTTTTAGATCAATTTGCCTTGACTACATCTAGAGCCGCTTATGGTGCATCATTATTTAAAGGCAAAAATGATAAGATTGCTGCTGATAAAGCTGCTGTTGATGAAATGAGAAATGAGTTAAATAAAATTAATATGAATGGAAAAATAGTTATAGGTGAAGGTGAAATGGATGAAGCACCAATGTTATATATAAATGAAATTGTTGGTACAAAAAAAGGGGATAATTTTGACATCGCCGTGGATCCTTTGGAAGGAACTAATTTTACTGCAAAAAATTTACCTAATGCTTTATCTGTTTTAGCAGTTACAAGAAAAGGAAATCTGCTTCATGCACCTGACATTTATATGGAAAAAATTGCTATTGGTCCAAAATTACCAAAAAATCTGATTGATTTAGATTATGGAGTAGAAAAAAATATTAAATTACTTTCACAAGCAAAAAATGTAAGTCCACAAAAATTGTCTGCTTGCGTCTTGAAACGTCCACGTCATGATTCAATTATAAAATCACTTAACAAAATGGGTGTTAAAATTAATTTTATTTCAGATGGTGATGTTTCAGGTGTCATATCTGTTTCTGAAGGCCATACAGAAAATGATATATATATGGGAATAGGTGGTGGCCCCGAAGGAGTTTTAGCGGCAGCCGCTTTAAAATGTCTAGGATGTCAAATGCAAACAAGATTATTTTTTCAGGATGATGATGAAAAGAAAAGAGCTCTAAAACTTGGAATTAAAGACTTAGACAAAAAATATAATATAGAAGATATGGTTAAAGGTGATGTAATTTTTTGTGCCACCGGTGTCACCGATGGTGAAATGGTTAATGGCATCAAAGATTACGGTGATATTTTTGAATCAGAAACTTTTGTGCTACATCAAAGCACCAAAACAAAAAAAATAATTAAGAGCCGAATTAAAAAATGAGTTCAATATCAGTTTCAGGTAAAAACTGGCTTTTTAAAAAATATGATTCTATAGACTTATTAAACTTTACTGAAAATTATTCGTTAACTGAAATAACAGCAAAACTTTTATCTATACGAAAAAAAAATATACAAAATATAGATTTATTTCTAGATCCTAAAATTAAAAATTTATTACCTAACCCAAATTTAATTAAGGATATGAAAACTGCTGTTAAAAGAACATACGATAGTATTATTAAAAAAGATTTAATAGGAATATTTGGTGATTATGATGTAGATGGCGCATCATCCACAGCACTGCTAGCTAAATATTTTTTATCTATTAACCAAAAATATAAAGTTTATATACCAGATAGACAAAAAGAAGGTTACGGACCTAACTCTGAAAGTTTCAAAAATTTAATTAAACAAGGTGTGAAAATTATTTTTACTGTAGATTGCGGCACCTTATCATTTGAACCAATAGAAACTGCTCAGAATTCAAACACTGATGTAATAGTATTGGACCACCATCAATCAGATACTAAAATACCAAAAGCTCATGCAGTAGTTAATCCAAACCGATTTGATGACACTTCAGGTCTAAATTATCTCTGTGCAGCAGGAGTTTGTTTTGTTTTTTTAATTGCATTAAACAAAAAACTTCGAGAAGAGAGGTGGTTTAAAAATAATAATGTAGATGAACCTAATTTATTGAATTTTTTAGATTTAGTATCTCTAGGTACCGTCTGTGATGTAGTTCCTTTAATAGGTTTAAACCGCGCTATAGTTAAACAAGGCTTAAAAATTATTAAGAATAGAAGTAATTTAGGTCTAAAAACACTTTATGATTTATGTAAAATTGAGTCACAACCTTCCACATTTGATTTGGGTTATAAGCTTGGACCTAGAATTAATGCTGGAGGAAGAGTTGGAAAATCATCACATGGAGCAGAACTTTTAATTTGTGAGGATCCACATAAGGCATATCAAATTGCAACTGAACTTGAAAAATCAAATAAAGAAAGACAATTTATTGAGATGACCTTAATAAAAAAAATAAATTCTGAAGTAAAAAAATTTCATAATCAACCAGTAATAATTATAGCTGGGCACAATTGGCATGAAGGTATTATAGGAATAGTCGCATCTAGAATAAAAGACAAATATAATAAACCGACCATTATTATTTCTACTGACGGTAAAGTGGGCAAAGGTTCTGCAAGATCAGTAGTTGGCTTTGATATAGGGTCAGAAATAATTAAAGCTGTTCAATTAAATATTTTAGAGAAAGGCGGCGGTCATAAAATGGCAGGTGGATTCACAATTAAACATAAAAATATAGAATCATTTAGAGAAATATTGATTAAAAATTTTGAAAAAAAAAATATATCTGATAATAACAAAAATTTATATTTAGATAGTGCTATTGCACCCAGCGCTTTAAATGAAAATTTTTTTAATGATGTTAATTCTTTAGCACCTTTTGGATCTGGAAATAACGAACCAAGATTTGTTATTGAAAATATTAAAGTTTTAAAGTCTGATATTATCGCTGAAAATCATATTAGAACTCTATTTTCGGGAAATGACGGTTCGGTTTTCAAAGGTTTTGCTTGGAATGCTAAAAGTGGACCGCTTGAGCCATATTTAAATAAATCCAACAAAAAAAAGATCAATATAGCTGGACGATTAAAACTCAATGAATGGAGAGGAGTAAAGAAAATAGAATTTATTATAGATGATATATCAGTAAACAATTAATTTTTTAATTTAATGCATCTTCAATGGTTTTAATAAATTTTTTAGATGTTGGTTTAGTTATGGAAGCAAAAGTATCATAAATTTTACCATTTTTTCCAATTATTATTTTGTGAAAATTCCATTTAGGTACAGCATCTTTACCATAGTTCTTTTTAGCCCAAATAAAAAAAGGATGGGCATTATCACCTTTCACAATAACTTTTTCTGTCATAGGAAAAGTTATTCCAAATTTCGCTTCACAGAAGTTTTTAATCTCACTGTTGTCACCTGGCTCTTGATTCCCAAAATCATTTGATGGAACACCAATCATTACCAAACCTTTATTTTGATATTTTTCCCATACTTTCTGCATATCATTATACTGTTTAGTAAAACCGCACTGACTTGCTACATTTACAACTATTATTATTTTATTTTGAAATTCTGCTAAATTAAGTTTAGTTCCGTCTAAATCATTAAAGCTAAAATCGTATGCAAGTTTTTCGTAATTTCCTAAAGATGATGATGAAAATATACTCATAGTTAATAATAAAAATAAAAATTTGATTTTATTTATCATTCATTCAATTTAAATTTTTTTTTTACTCGCAATCAATAGTAAAAAATAGCCCACTACTGCGGACAAAAATGAACCGCTTAAAACACCAATTTTAACACCATCCATGTGACTCACATCGTCAACAAAAGCTAGATTTCCTACAAATAAGCTCATTGTAAAACCTATTCCAGTAAGTATACCCACTGCATAAAATTTCAACCAATTAGAATTTGTTGGCATTTCAGCTAATTTAAGCTTTATTGAAATATATGAAAATATAAATACCCCAATTTGTTTGCCAAAAAATAACCCACATAGAATTCCAAATGGAACAGGTGACAACATTGTTTTTAAAGAAACATTATCAAGTATTACACCAGCGTTAGCCAAAGCAAATATTGGCATAATTCCAAAAGCTACATAAGGAGATAAAAAATGCTCTAGTTTAAGCAATAATGAATAGTCTTTTACATTATTTCTATGTGGTATTGTTGATGCAAGTAGAACTCCCGATATAGTAGCATGAATTCCTGATCCATGAGTAAAATACCATAAAAACAAACCTGAAATTAAATATGGTGTAAATTTTTTAACCCCGAATTTATTAATCACTATAAGAAAAATAAATGAAATTAGCATTAATAGTAAATTTATGTACTGAAGTTCAGAAGAGTAAAATAATGCTATAATAATAATAGCTCCAAGATCATCTATTATTGCTAGAGCTGTTAGAAAAACTTTTAATGATATTGGGACTCTTGATCCTAACAAGGATAAAACTCCAATTGAAAAAGCAATATCTGTTGCTGAAGGTATAGCCCAACCTTTAAGTGTGTCACCATTTTCTAGGTTAATAAAAATATATATTAAGGCGGGGACAAGCATACCTCCAATCGCACCTATAATTGGTAGAAGAGCTTGTTTTGGTTTTGATAGCTCCCCTTGGACAAATTCTCTTTTTATTTCTAAAGTGACAACAAAGAAAAAAATTGCCATTAGCACATCATTTATCCAATGCAATATACTTAGATCTAAACCAAAATTACTTGTACCCAACAAAATGTGTGTATTTAAAATATTAAAATATAAATCACTTAAATTTGTATTGCTTAACAGTAAAGCAATAATTGCCGCAATTAATAAAATTAAACCACTTGCTGCTTCAAGTCTAAAAAACCATCTAAATGGTGCTGTAATATAATTTATCATTTTATTATTTTATAATATCACCAACTAAAATCTTTCCATCTGTCAAAATTTCGCATCTTATTCCACCTTTTTTTAGAAAATCTTTAACTAAATTAACTTGTTGTAACTTTTCTTGTAAATATTTACATGGTCTGCATAAATCATGAGCTTTTAACTTAACTTGACCTACAAAAAATTCTTTGCCCACAAGATCATTAAGTCTTATATTTTCGGTAACTATATTTCTTCTAAAATTTAAAGGCGGAATGTTTGTTTTTGATTTATTATTAAAGTTATCTATATTTTCAATTTCAATTAACGTTATTTGTCGTTCTTTTTGATTATTTTGGCTAAATTTTCTGTCATTTTTTATCCCTTTTCCTTTAAATACAACTATATTATTAACGTTTTCAATTTCATTGCCCTTTAAACTCGTAATTCCGATTTCCACTACCTTTCCCATACCATATAAATACACAGTTAAATGATATTTGGTAGGGTAAAATGAATTGATTGTTAATTATTAACTGCGTTGAAAATTGCGTTTAATTGTCTTATAAAATCACGAGTTCGGGGCGTAGCGCAGCCTGGTAGCGCATCTGGTTTGGGACCAGAGGGTCGCAGGTTCAAATCCTGCCGCCCCGACCACTTAAAGCAAAGTTTTAGTAAGCTACAATAATATGATAGGAATCAAAAAAACTGCTATTATCTAAAATATGAGGAGAGCAAAAATATACAAACCTTCTAAGACCGCGATGCAGTCTGGTAAAAGAAATATAAAAAATTGGGTTTTAGAATTTGATACACAAAATACAGGTGTTAATGCATTAATGGGTTGGGAATCATCAAAAGATACATTATCAGAAATTATATTAAAGTTTTCTAATAAAGAAAAAGCTATAAATTATGCAAAAAAAAATAATATTGATTATTATTTAATTGAACCAAAAAAGCGCAAGATAATAAAAAAATCTTATGCTGATAATTTTTTAAAGAATGATTAAATGTTAAAAAGTTTTTTTCTTAGCAAAAAATGGCGTCTATGGGCATGGGGAGGATTCGTTTTTATAATCGGATCTCTACTTGCTCAAACTTGGATCGATGTAAAAATTAATGAATGGTATAAA
>CEUZ01179147.1_pt1 | contig 31518 bp, 32 predicted proteins | sample 361511 | NCBI WGS metagenome assembly CEUZ01 (sample SAMEA2622822, study PRJEB7988) | marine metagenome | biome: marine biome (ENVO:00000447); feature: surface water layer (ENVO:00002042); material: "saline water (ENVO:00002010), including plankton (ENVO:xxxxxxxx)" | depth 5 m | reverse complement strand
TTAGAAATTTATAAAAAAAGATTTAATGAAATGGCAAAAGCTATTTCAAATGAGATGGGTGCTCCAATAGATTGGGCAACTGAAATACAAACTGGATCAGGTCAAGCACACCTAGAAGATTTCATTTTAAGATTAAAAGAATTTAAATTCGAAGAACATTTTGATTCAAAATCGAATAACTATATTTGTTATGAGCCTATCGGTGTTTGTGGGCTAATTACACCATGGAATTGGCCTATTAATCAAATTGCATTAAAAGTTGTCCCCGCTCTTGCAACAGGATGTACAATGATTTTGAAACCTTCTGAGATAGCTCCTATATCAGGAATGTTGTTCGCTGAGATGATAGATGAAGCAGGTTTTCCACCTGGAGTTTTTAATTTGATTAATGGAGATGGTGCCGGCGTAGGCACATATATTTCTAGCCATCCAAATATAGATATGATTTCATTCACAGGCTCAACAAGAGCAGGTAGATTAATTTCTAAAAATGCTGCAGATACAATCAAAAGAGTTTGTTTAGAACTAGGTGGAAAAGGTGGAAACATTGTTTTTGCTGACTCCTATCCAAATGCAGTTAGGGATGGAATTAGGAACGTAATGAGTAATTCTGGTCAGTCATGCGATGCACCAACTAGGATGTTAGTTGAAAAATCTATTTATAAAAGAGCAGTAAATGAAGCAGTTGATGAAGCTAATAAAATTAAAGTTGATGTAGGATCGAATAAAGGTGATCATATAGGACCAGTTATTTCAAAAATTCAATACAACAAGATAATTGATTTAATTAAAAGTGGTATTTCTGAGGGGGCTACATTAGCTGCAGGTGGACCAGAAAAACCAAATGGATTAAAAAAAGGATATTTTATTAAACCTACAATTTTTACTGATGTTACTAATAATATGAGAATTGCAAAAGAGGAAATTTTTGGTCCAGTCCTTTCAATTATCCCTTTTGAGAAAGAGGAAGATGCAATCAAGATTGTAAATGATACCTCATATGGTTTAGGCAATTACCTTCAAACAAATGATAAAGAAAAAGCCAAGAGAGTTGCAAAAGCGCTTAGATCAGGCTGTGTTTATATTAATGGGAAAGGTGCTGATCCGGGAACACCCTTTGGTGGATATAGACAATCCGGCAATGGACGCGAGGGTGGAGTATGGGGTTTAGAAGAGTATTTAGAAGTCAAAACAGTTACTGGGTGGAAATAATTTTACCAAAAAATTTATACCGTATTCTTCAAGTAATTTAATCTTCCAATAATTTCATCTCTGTCCATATAATAGCCCTGTAAGTGTCTATGACCAGAATTGGGATCAAATTCCGTCCTTCCATGCAAAATTCTTCTATTGTTAAAAGAAAAAATATCTCCTGGCTCTAATCGAAATTTAATTTGAAATTTATCATCGTGTAATAAATTTCCAAATCTATGATGAGCCTTGTAAACTTTTTCCATGATTTCAGGTTGACAATCAAGTGCATCCATTGTTGCTACACTGAATCTTACATCATGAAAATCTTTGTCTTTAGTTAATGAAATAGCAGGGGCATAAAAACTTCTGTGAGATTCTTGTGTGTAATCTTTATCTCTAAATTTTAATGGAACATTTACAAGGGTATCAAAAATCTCTTTGTCATTTTCTTTTAAAAAGTTAGCAACAGCAAATGCATCAACGGCTGATGAATTACCTCCTTTTGCAGAGTTAATGAGGCAGTGTAAAAATTGATATCCCGGAGGATTTTCAAACCAAGGAAGATCCATATGGTTTCTTAATGCATGCGAGGTATAAGCTGAGTTATTTGGTTTTGGAATATTTATTACTTCAAATGGAGTCTTAAAAAAAGTCTCTCGTGTATGACTTATTCTATTTAAAATAGGAAATGCAGACTCTTTTTCAGTTGGTGAGTTTTTAATTATTGCTATACCTTTGTGGTGTAAAAGCTCTAACCATTTTATCAACCCTTTATCTGAATGCATTATTTCATCATGGTCAAGGCTGACTGACTCTAAATTATTTTGCAATGAATTGTCCCACAATCTGTAAGGAGAAATATATTTTTTATTATTATTAATTGTATAGCAGTTTTCTCTCAGCCATTTTTGGTCGTAAAAACTTGTATGTCTCCCCTCGCTCCAAACAATTTCTAATTTTCCATCATTATTTACCTTAAATGTTTTTGGTTTAATTTCTGTTGAAACCTCAAGAATATTAAACATTCTGTGTCTTGAGTCTTTATCATGGGCTGATGGACAATTATCTCTTAGCCATAAAAAATTAAAATTACTTTTTTCTCCATCCGTCCATTCAATATTCAAACCTGCTCCGTTTTTTGATACTTTAAATATTTCAACTGTCATAAATAAATGTTAATTTATTTTAATTTGTTTTCAATTCAATTTATAATTGCATTTTAAAATTTATTGGAGTTTTTTCAATACTTTTAATATTAAAAAATTATATTTTAAAACAAATCATTGAATTTAATGAAGATATTATTCAAACTTAATAGGCATTTATTGCAATTGTTCTGATAGCAACTATATTCTTTGAAAAATTGTATAATGAATAAAATTGAAATAAAAAATGTGTATAAGATCTTTGGTGATAATCCATCAAAAGTGCTACCTATGGTACAAAATGGAGCTACCAAAGAAGAGGTTTTAGAGAAGACTGGGCATACTATTGGTCTTGATAATGTTTCGCTTTCAATTGAAGAGGGTGAAACTTTTGTGTGCATGGGTTTGTCAGGTTCTGGAAAATCAACTCTTATAAGACACATTAATAGGTTGATTGATCCAACATCTGGAGTGGTATCAGTTGAAGGCACAAATGTTATGGACTTGGATCATAAACAATTAATTGATTTTAGAAGACATAAAATGAGTATGGTATTTCAAAGATTTGGGTTGTTTCCACATAAAACTGTTTTAGAAAATGTTGGATATGGACTTGAAGTTCAAGGGCAGAACGTTGAGGAAATTAAAAAAACCTCAATGGAAAAAATTGAAGCTGTAGGACTTAGTGGTTTCGAAAATCAATACCCAAATCAATTATCCGGTGGAATGCAACAAAGAGTAGGATTGGCAAGAGCATTGGCAACTAATACTGATATAATGCTTATGGATGAAGCTTTTTCTGCGTTAGATCCTTTAATTAGAAGCGATATGCAAAAACAGTTGATGGATTTACAAAGTGAGCTAAAAAAAACTATAGTATTTATTACCCATGACTTAGATGAGTCATTAAGATTAGGAGATCATATTGGTATTCTTAATGGAGGTAGATTGGTTCAAGTTGGAACGCCAATTGATATAATAATGAATCCTGCAGACGATTATGTAGAAGCTTTTGTTAAAGATGTAAATCGAGGAAAAGTTATTAAAGCAAAAATTATAATGAAACCAGTTAGCTCTTCAAATGGTATCGACAAATCTAATTTAGTTAAAGTTTTTGAAGATGAATTTTTAGATGAATTTTTACCAAAAGTTGTTTGCTCAAGTTCAAATTGTGAAGTTGTCGACAAAAAAGGTAATATAAAAGGTTATATAACACAAAAAGAGTTATCTAAGGCACTAACTAAGGATAACTAAAATATTATTTCTGAAACATCAAAATAAAGTATGGTTATTTAGCCAGCTCTAGGGTGTTTGAAAACACCATAGAGATTGGCATATTTTTTATAAAGATCCGATTAATTCTGCAGCAATTTTTTTTGATTTTCCAGAGAACCTAATAGACTTTATTGCTTCTAAATTTGATTTATCACCGCCTACTACAACAAAACCGATCATCCCCATGCTCTTATGAGGCGTACACCAGTATGCATAAATTCCTGGAACAGTAAATTTGTATTCTGTGTCTTTGTTAAACTTCGACTTAAATTTTTCTACACCAGAAGGTACACCACCTTTAATAAATTCAACATTGTGTCCACTATCTGTTGCTTTCCAAAACACTGTGTCTCCAGCATTTATATTCACTACTTTTTTTGAATATACCATGCTTTCTTTGCCAAGCTTATTCAGCATTTCAATAGTTTCGTCAGCAGCTACTAAGTTGCTTGAAGAAAGAACAAGGACAAAAGCAAAAAATATTTTAGTAAATTTTGATTTTAAATTATTCATATGTTTATTTGATCCTTTCATTAATTAAAAGATCTACCCAAATCTTTTTTATAAGTATTAATTAATTATCTAATAGATATTATCAATCATCATGTCTGTAACAAGTTGACACACTTCGCTTGATTTATTTGTAATTTTTAAGTTTAAGTTTTTCCCTTGTTTCAGCAGGGGTCATTGTTGTAAACCCTAAATCGTTGACTATTCTTATTGCTTTTTCAACAAGTTGTGCGTTAGTTGCTAATTTTCCTTTTTCTAAATACAGATTGTCTTCTAAACCAACTCTTGGGTTTCCTCCCATAATTACAGTCTGAGCAACAAACGGCATCTCATTTTTAGAAATTGCAAACCCAGACCAAATTGCCTCCTTGGGCATAATATCTTTCATTGCTTGCATTGCTAGAGGTGTCGCTGGAGCTCCCCAAGGTATACCTAAACACATTTGAAACATTGGTGGGTCGTTTAATAAACCCTCTTTGAATAATTGGGCACCAAACCACATATTGCCCAAATCAAAGGCCTCTATTTCCGGCTTTACATTAATTTCTTTTAATCTTTTAGCAGCTTTTCTTAAATCGTTTGGAGTATTAACAACAATTAATGAGTCATCACCAAAATTAAGAGTGCCACAATCTAGAGTGCAAATCTCAGGTAAAAATTGTTCTGCATTTGCAATTCTTTCCATGATATTAGTAATATCTGTTAATGGACCAAATTCTAAAGGATTCTTTCCTTTTCCAATATGTAAATCACCACCCATCCCTGTGGTTAAATTCAAAACTACATCTGTGTCACTCGATCTAATTCTATCAACAACTTCTTTATAAAGTTCAAGTCTTCTACTCGGCGTTCCATCTTCCTCTCTAACATGTATGTGAGCAATTGCTGCTCCTGCTTTAGTTGCTTCTATTGCTGCATTAGCAATTTGTTTTGGAGTTTTTGGTAAATCAGGATGTTTTTTTGCTGTATCTCCTGATCCTGTAACAGCGCACGATACAAAAACTTTATTGTCCATTTTAATGAATAGATTTATACTATTATAAAAAGTCTTAGGAAATAAAAAAATGTCAATATATTTATCGAGCCAAAAAATTATAAAAGATTGGACAGATTATAATGGTCATATGAATGTAGCATATTATGTGCTTATTTTTGATTTGCATGGTGCAGAAATATTAATGACAAAATTCAATATGGGAGAAGAATCAGCACAAAAGACAAATAAGAGCACAATGGTAGTGGAGTCTCACATCACCTATAATCAAGAGCTTAAAGAAGGTGATGAGGTAGATATTAACTTAACTTATTTTGACCATGATAAAAAAAGACTTCAATATAAATTTGAAATGATTCATAAAGATAAAAAATATTTAGCATCAACAATAGAAGTTCTGTCATTATACGTTGATTTAGAAAAAAGAAAAACCGCAGAATTTGAGGACGAAAAAAAAAAAATAATGGATAGTTTTATTTTAAATAATAAATCAAAATTTACCCAAGATAACTTAATTTTTTCTCAAAAAATAAAAAAATAAGTATTTATTTTTTTATTACTTCGTATTCAAAGTTTTGCGTTGTCTCATTTATTTGAATAAGTTTTGCTCCATTTTTACTGTGAAATCTTGTAGCCATTTCGGTTAATGGTGAAAGAGTGACAAGTCTATTTAAGTGATTTGATTTTTTAATCTTTTTAAAAACCTCTTTTACAATTAGTTTGCCTCCACCTTTTTTTTTCGACCAAACTGTATATGCTATTGCTATCTTCCCAATATTTTGATCTCTCAATGCGCTTTGCAAATATGCATCATGACTCATTTTTTCCAGCTCCTCTACAGACTTAGGAATCTCGTTAGTATATGCAAAACACATTACGGCATGTATTACACCTTGATATTTAACTCCAAATATTTTTCTACCAAAGCCTGTTCTAAATTCATTGCTTAATTCTGGTCTTACTGGATCTTCCTCAGTATTACATTTTTTAAGTTCAACTAACTCAGCCCCTTTTACCCATTCAAAAAAGTTATCAATATTTTTGCTGAAAAACTGGCGATTTTTTCTTATTCTAGCTTTAATTCTTGGTTTAAATTTTTTTTTTATAATTTCGATCATATATTTATTTTAAAATATCTATTTTTTTATAATTTATAATTGTAATTTATGATCTTAGCTATGCGTTATACTTATCAAATTGTATTTATTTTCCTAGATTGACGCTTATTAAGCAAATTATTTCAAACATTATTGAAGCTGCAACCATTGATGTAATCTGATTAGGATTATCCTTAGTCGGCATCAAACATGCAACATCTCCCCCTATTACGTTTTTTCCCTTTAAACTTTGAATTAATTTTTTTGCTTCATCCATATTAAATCCTTTATATGCCGGTTCAATATTTGCAACTCCCGGCGCGACTGATGGGTCTAAACAATCTAAATCAAAAGTAATATAAATTGGATTATCTCCTAATCTATCTAAAATTTTTTTGGCACATTTCTCGTGTCCTAAATTTCTAAATTCATCCATGGTTATTACTTGATAACCAATATCATAACTTGCTTGCAACCAATCCAACGTTCTAGGATTTCCTCTGATACCAATTTGTGTGCTTGTGGTCGGGTCTACATTGCCTTGTTTAACCAAATAAGATGCCCAATGAGCAGCAGATTTTTTAGCACCTAAAAAATGATCTAATTTTTCGTAGCAATCTGTGTGCGCATCAAAATGTACTAATGTAATTTTTTTTCCTTTAGTTAACTTTGAATTTTTTTTTCCTAGGCTCTGAACAATCCCCCCAGTTATAGAATGATCACCACCTATTGAAACTACGGGTTTTTGAGCTTTTTCAATGTGGTCAAAAAAATTTGAGATTCTTTCAATACATTTTTCATTATTGTTTGCTTCTGGAAATGGTACATCTCCCAAATCATGTATCTTATTTTTTTTCCATGGATCTATCTTATAATCAAAATGAGAACGTCTTAGCATTGCTGATATATTCCTTACAGCCCTCGGTCCAAGATGTTGATCTCTCTCGGTCGTTCCATTACCCGTACTGTGCGGAACTCCAACTAGAGCAATATCACAATTTTGAGGATTGGGATCATTTTTACATCTAAATAAAGTTGGAATTCCCCACCAATATAGAGTTTCCATCATTATCTTGTCTTCTTCTGAAATCATAAGATCTATAATATCAAATTAATTGAATTTATAAATTAATTTATATTTGATATAGAGCGTAAATGGCCAGTCAGAATAATAATCCAAAAGGTATTTTGTATATTCTTTCTGGTATGGCTTTGTTTTCAATACAGGATGCGTTGATAAAGTATGTATATGAGGACACTGCATTGTATGAATTATATTTTGGGAGAACTCTAACTGCTACAATAATTTTATTAACCTTTTTATTTGTTTCAAAAGAAAAATTGATATTAAGAAGTAATTATCCCTTTTTAACGATTTGTAGGGTTATATTCTTTTTTTTTGGATTTAGTTTTTTTTATATTTCATTGACTTTTATGTCGTTAGCAATGGCAAACGCATTATTTTTCTCTAGCCCTTTTTTTATATCAATTTTAGCAATGATTTTTTTGAGAGAAAAAGTTGGTATAAGAAGATGGTCAGCTATTATTGTTGGATTTATTGGAGTGTATATTGTTTTAAATCCAGATTTAGAAAATTTTGATTATATGAACTTAGCTCCCGTTGCGTGTGCTTTGTGTTATGCGATCTCTATGACTATTACTAAAATTACTTCTGACAAAGATAATGTTTTTACGCAAATGTTTCATTTATATATTGGAGCAATATTTATTAGTATTTTATTTTATATATTTACTGGTAAGGGTCAGTTAAACAATTTTTCTGATCCAACTTTCCAATTTATCTTTAGAGAATGGTTTACAAATCCATATTACGCTTGGCCATATATTGTAATAATGGGTTTAGTTGCATCGATTTCTTTTTATTTTGTTTTTTCTGCGTACTCGATTGCATCGCCTTCAGTAGTCTCTTTATTTGAATACTCATTAATTATTTGGTCTATAATTACTGGATATATATTATTTCAAGATGTCCCAACTTTTAGAACTTTAATAGGAGTCGCACTTATAATTAGTGCGGGTGTATATATATATTTGAGAGAAAAAGTTAAAGATCAAATGATAGCCTCGGATACACCTAATAGATGATAAAAAAAAATTTTATACCCACCATTGATATTTCTTCATTGTTAAATAATGATTTAAAATCTAAAAAGGCAAATGATACAATAAAAAAGATTGAAAAGGCATGTATTGAAGTAGGTTTTTTCCAAATAGTAGATCATGGAATATGTTTAAATAAAATTAATAAAATTTGTAAAATCGGTGAGAGATTTTTTGACTTACCTATTCAAAATAAACTTAAACTAGCTCCAAAAAAATGGAATAAAAAGAATAAAAATATTTATAGAGGATATTTTCCAAAAGAGGTTAATGGAAAAGAAGGGCTAGATTTAGGTGATCTCAGAATAACAAAAAACTATTCTAATATAGCTAAAAATCAATATATTGAATTTATAAATTTAAAAAGATGCTTCAATGATAAATCAATTAAAACTTTAAATAATTACTTTGATGATATTTTTAATTTAAGCGAGATACTTTTTAAAAGCATTATTAAAAGCTATTCAAAAAATCCGAAAATATCAAAAATTGCTTTTTCGAGGTTAAAAACATTAAGTACACTAAGGTTTAACTATTATCCTAATCAAATTAAACCCGTCGAAATATCTAAGCATGATGGTGTGGCTCTTGGTTGTGAAACACATGTAGATAGTGGAATATTTACGTTACTTTACCAAGATAAGAAAGGTGGACTACAAGTTCAAAATCATAAAACAAAAAATTGGCATGATGTTCCATATAATAAAAAAGCATTAATTGTTAATACAGGTAGAGCTTTGGAATATTTAACTAAAGGTAGATTAAAAGCAACTAACCATAGAGTACTCTGGAATAAATCAAAGAGAATTTCGATACCATTCTTTTTTGAACCGTCTTATGATTTCAAAATGCACCCTTCATTTTTATTAAACAAAAAAATCAAAAATAATGGACAGATTTTCGAGAAATTTTTGAAAAATTCACTCAAGAAATTTGTTGAATATCAGCGATAGTAATAATATGGTTACACTATAAAGCGATACATAACTCGTCGTTGTTTCCAATACGAAAGTGGGATAGGTCCTTTTGAATATTTATAATAGAGGAGCGTTTATGAAGTTTGGATACTTTTGTAACAGCACAAATTGGAGCAAAAAACCATATTTGCAAATTTTAAATGAGGCTAGGGAAATTACTCAATATTGTGATCAAAATAACTGGGATTCAATTTGGTATACAGAACATCACTTCAATCATGAGGGAATGGAGTCTTGCCCAAATCCCCTATTGATGTGTGCTGATGCAGCGGCCACAACAAAAAAAATTAGAATTGGCCAGGCGTGTAACGTTATTACTTTTCATAACCCAATAAGATTGGCAGAGGATATTGCTATGCTAGATCAAATGTCTAATGGACGTATTGAAGTTGGAATTGGAAGAGGTGTTTATGGTAGAGAAGCAATAAATATGAACATTCAAGCAGATTTAAAAGATCAGGCTAAGAATTTTAGACTGTTTGAGGAAACTCTTAATATTATAAAAAAAGCATGGACTGAAAAATTTTTTGATCATCAGGGTGAGTTTTATACATATCCTACTCCAAATTTTGTTTGGCAACATGATATGAGCCCACCAAGTGATGAGTTTCTTAATTTAAAAACTAACGAAATAAAAAAGATTAGTGTAGTGCCTAAACCTTTTCAAAAACCACATCCACCAATTTGGCAAGTTGTGGATGGTGAAAGATCAATACAATGGGCTGCAGCAAATGGGTTAAATACTATAATGTGGATTCCAACGGTTAAAGCTTTAAAAAAACGATTTGAGGTATACAAAGAGGCAAAATCAGAAGCAGAAGATAGGGATGTTCCATTAGGTGAAGGAATTAGTCTTGTAAGAGACATGTTTGTTGCAGAAACAATGGAGGAAGCAGAAAAGATGGCTGGTGATCACATTATAAATTATATGAGATGGGTTTGTCATTGGAGAGGCTTAGGGAACCATATGGACCCAGGAGAAGAACTGCCAAAAACAAAAAATAAATTAGATTTATTAAATTATGATTTTTTACATAAAAGAAATTTGCTATTTGGAACTCCAGACTATGTAGTCGGTAAAATTCAAGAACTTAAAAGAGAATTAAATCTTCAAAATTTGCAGGTATGGTCAAATTTTCCAGGCATAGACCATGAAGCATGTATGAGAAGTATAAAACTTTTTAATGATGAAGTAATTCCAAAAATAAACTCAAATAAATCAAATATTCAAAAAGCAAGCTAGTGGAATTAAAACTCAGAAAATTTGCAAAATTTGTAGATAAAACTTTTATCGAGGGAGACAAAAATGCTAAGGAACCAGTATTATTAGTTTCAGTTGCAGCTGTAATTCAAAATCCATGGTCTGGAAAAGGTTTTGTCGAAGATCTTAAGCCTGAAATTTTATCTCTTGCACCAAAAATTGGTGACATTTTAGTACCAGAGCTTATAAAAGAAATTGGATCAGGTGAAAAAGTTTTAGCTTATGGAAAAGCAAGTATGGTAGGACTTAATGGAGAAATAGAACATGCATCGGCTTTTATTCATACTTTAAGATTTGGTAACAAATTTAGAGATGCTGTTGGAGGCACTTCTTACTTAAGCTTTACAAATACAAGGGGACCTGCTGGTTCAAAAATTTCTCTGCCAATGATGCATAAAACAGATGCAGGTTTGAGACCATATTATCTTACCCATGAATTTACTATTCATGATGCCCCTAAAGAAAACGAAATAGTTGTTGCAATTGGAGGAGCACCTTCAGGGAGAGCTCACGCAAGAACAGGTGATAGATACCAAGATATGAGAGAGATGGGTCTTGAGCCTAAATAATAGAAAATATTTTACCTATAACAATAATAATACCGTTCCATTAATTTTTATCCATGGCGTAGGTCTTGATAGAAGCATGTGGTCACCTCAATTAAAATTTTTTAAAAATTATACGACAATTACTTATGATCTATTGGGACATGGCAATGTTCCACATGATAAAGAAAAATTAACTATGGAAGATTTTAAAGATCAACTTAAATCACTTACAGATTATTTAAAAATTAAAAAATTTAACCTAATTGGTTTTTCTATCGGATCTTTAATTGCTTTAAATTATGCTTCAGATTTTGAGAGTAAAATTAACTCTTTAATTTTATTATCTACAACATACAAAAGAAATAGTAATCAAAGGCAAGAAGTAATCGATAGAGTTAATCTCTCAAAATTAAACAAGCCAATATCAAATCTGGCTTTGAAAAGATGGTTTACGGATGATTACATTAATAATAATAAAAGAATAAAAGAATATATAATTCAGATTTTAACTAAAAACCCGTACGAACAAAAAAACTTCATCAAAGCATATGAACTATTTGCAAACTATGAAGATGATATTGAGAAAGTAAAAAAGATTAATACTAAATCTCTGGTAATGACAGGATCCTTAGACTCTGGCTCAACTCCAGAAATGTCCCAAAACCTATCTAATGATTTAAAAAATTCTACTTTCGTTGAAATTAAAAATGGCAAACATCTGTGTAGTATTGAATGTGCAGATGATGTTAATATAAATATAAAAAAATTTATAGATAATGTCTAAATTGAAGAAATATAAAATGTTTATTAATGGAGATTGGGTTGACTCCGAAAGTAAAAAAACTTTTAAAACTGTAAATCCTGAAAATAATGAGCCTTGGGCAGAAATTCCTGAAGCTAATGAAAAAGATGTGGATAATGCTGTACAAGCTGCTCAAAAAGCTTTTGAAGGAGAGTGGCCAAAATTATTTGCAAAAGAAAGAGCAAAGTATTTAATTAAATTAGCAAACCAACTTCGTGATAATGCTGAACTTTTAGGAAAAGTTGAGACTATCGATACAGGGAAACTATTTAAAGAGACAAAAACTCAAGCAAATTACATAGCGGAATATTATGAATATTATGCAGGTCTCGCTGACAAGTTAGAGGGAACCGTGCCTCCTATTGATAAACCAAATATGCATGTAATAACAACAAGAGTACCCATCGGTGTTGTAGCAGCTATTATACCATGGAACTCTCAAATGTTATTGACAGCTGTAAAACTTGCACCTGCGCTTGCAATGGGAAATACTGTTGTTATTAAATCATCAGAATTAGCACCAGCAACTCTTTTTGAATTTGCGAAGTTGATTGAAAAAGCAGGGATACCAAAAGGTGTTGTGAATATTATATCTGGTTTTGGCGAACCGTGTGGTAAATCTTTAACATCACATAATCTAGTTGAAAGAGTTGCATTTACAGGTGGACCTGAAACTGCAAGACATATAATTGTAAATTCAGCTAAAAATTTATCTCAATTAAGTCTTGAACTCGGAGGAAAAAGTCCTGTTGCTGTTTTTGATGATGCGGACCAAGAAAATGCTTTAAATGGAATTACAGCAGGGATATTTGGAGCAAGTGGACAAAGTTGTATTGCTGGATCTAGACTTTATATACACAAAAATATTTACGTTGAATTTTTAAAAAAAATTATAGATAGGGCTAATAAAATCAAAATAGGCTCACCAATGGATCCTCAAACACAGATGGGGCCTTTAAATAATTTTAAACAACTAGAAATTATTGAAAAAAATATTAAAGCTACTCTTGATCAAGGGGGAGTTCTAAAGTGTGGGGGCAAAAGACATAATTTTTCAAATAAAGGATATTATTTTCCTCCAACTGTAATTGAGTGTAAAAATCATAATTTACCAACAGCAGAAAATGAACTTTTTGGACCTGTTTTATCTGTTATGAAATTTAGTGACGAGGCAGAAGTTATTGAAAAAATGAACGATAATAAATATGGATTATCATCTGGTATATACACAAAAGATATTAATAAAGGATTGAGGATATCAAATTTAATAAGAGCTGGGATAACGTTTGTTAATACCTATAGATTGATTTCTCCAACTGCACCTTTTGGAGGAATGAAGGATAGTGGTTATGGGAAAGAAGCAGGAATTGAGTCAATTAAGGATTATACTAGAATTAAGACAACATGGTTTAATTATTCTGACAAGCCAATGGATGATCCTTTCACTATGGGTTAGTTGCCATCTATCTAATCAATTAATGAGTGAATATGTGGAGACTTGGCTATTTATTTAGCTAAAATTGACAAATTTACTTATTGAAAAATATTACCAATAAGCTTTAATTTATTTTTTATAAATTGTTAACAATAAAAGGATAAATATGAAAAAATTAATAACTGCGATGTTCATTTTTGTATCTTGTTTTGCTTCAAATTCATTTTCAGATGGACATGCGCTTAAAGTTGGGATCATTTTAGGGTTTACTGGCCCAATTGAATCTCTTACTCCTGCCATGAGAGACTCGGCTAAACTAGCGTTTAGTGAAGCTTCAGACTCAGGATCTTTATTAGGTGGAAAATCAATTACAGTTGTTGAAGGAGATTCAACTTGCGTTGATGCGGCAGCAGCTCAAGCAGCAGCAGAAAAATTAGTTTCTGAAGGTGTTGCGGCAATCATGGGTGCTGATTGTTCTGGTGTGACTGGTGCAATAGCAACAAACGTAGCTGTACCAAATGGCGTAGTAATGATTTCTCCATCTGCAACATCACCTGGTCTTACTGACTTAGATGATAAAGGTTTTTTCTTTAGAACAGCTCCATCTGATGCTAGAGGTGGTCAAATTTTAGCTGATATTACTAAAGATAGAAAGATTAAAAGTGTTGCAATAACTTATACAAATAATGACTATGGTAAAGGTTTGGCTGATGTTTATGCGGCAGCAGTCAAAGCTCATGGTATTAAAGTAACCACGGTAGCTGCTCACGAAGATGGTAAAGCAGACTATACTGCTGAAGTGTCAACTTTAGCTTCAGCTGGAGGAGATGCCGTTGCAGTAATTGGATATCTAGATCAAGGTGGTAAAGGTATAATCCAAGGATCTTTAGACTCAGGTGCATTTGATACATTCATTTTATCAGATGGAATGATTGGAGATTCTTTAACTGATGCATTCGGCAAAAGTTTAAGTAAATCATTCGGATCTCTACCAGGATCAACTGGAAAAGGAGCGGGTGTATTTGAAAAAGTTGCAAAAGCAGGTGGAATTGATTCCTCTGGTCCTTACACTGGTGAGTCCTACGATGCGGCTGCGCTTATAGTTCTTGCTATGCAAGCAGGTGGATCAGCTGATAGATCATCAATTGCTAAAAATGTTATGGCAGTTGCAAATGGCCCAGGTAAGAAAATTTATCCAGGAGAACTCAAAAAAGCACTTGATTTATTAGCTAGCGGTAAAGCTGTTGATTATGAAGGTGCGACTGGAGTTAATTTTACAGACGTTGGAGAAGCATTTGGTTCTTTTTTAGAAAAAGAGATCAAAGGTGGAAAATTTAAAACGAAAAAACAAAGATAATACATAGTATTAAAGCCCCAGTAATTAGACTGGGGCTTTAATTAAAAAATCAAAGATTTTAACATTCCAAAAATTGAAATAGTAATTAGGAAATAAAGAACAAATTTTCTGTAAGTTGACTCTTTGCTTTTATTAAAAAAAATATCACCAATCTTTACTCCAATTGGTAAAATTAGAATTAGCGGAATTGTCCTATATAATGATTTCAAATCAAATATTTCAGCAAAGAAACTTAAAATTAATGCATATGCATCGGTAAGAAAAAATAATGCAGCTAAAGTTCCTCTTATAAACTGAGATTCTATGCCAACACATAAGAGAAAGAGCGCACAAGGTAAACCGCCTAATGTACTTAATCCATTTAGAGTTCCTGCAAAAGTTCCTGTAGAAATTTGTATACTAGCAGTGTTAAGTTTTTTATTTAAATACCCTTTTAATAATAAAATCCCAAAAAATATAACAACCAATGAAATAATCAAATGAGTAACATTTGAATCTAATATCTTTAAAAAGTATAAACCTATTGGAGATCCTACAAAAAAACCTATAAACATTGTTTTAACAATAGACCAATTAATTTTTCCTAAAATATAAGGAATCATAAAAATACTTATAGCTATTTCTAATAAAAGAATTATAGGCACAACCTCAATCGCAGGAATAATGAAAGTCATTAAAGAAACATTTGTAGCAGCAAAACCGAATCCAGAAAATCCTCTCACAATTGAAGCAAATAACATTATTAAACAAATAATGGAAAAGTTGAATATGGATAATTCTAAATTAAAAAAAAAGCTCATTAATTACTCTGATAATTTTTCTGCTCTTAAACAAACAACTATAATTAAAATTAAAAAGGGTATGCAAATTAAATTCATTGTTTTCCAGTTTGTTAGAGTCAATAAAATTCCAGCAGATAGACTTCCGATAGCATGAACCGAGTAAACAATAAAATCATTTAAACCTTGTGCTCTGAATTTTTCTTCCTCTTTATAACTTAGAACTAGCAAACTTGTTCCAGAAATGAATAAAAAATTCCAACCAAAGCCAAGAAGCACTAAAGCAAATAAATAATTAAAAAAACCTTGATCAAAGAAACTTATTATTATTGTAGTACAATAAAAAATTACTCCAACATACATAATTTGGCTATGTCCATATTTTTTAATTAAATGACCAGTTATCAAAGATGGTAGAAACATAGATGCGACGTGAAATTGTATAACTATACTTGTTTTACTTAGACTAATTTCCTCCATGACATGCATACTTATTGGGGTTGCAGTCATTAAAAAAGTCATTATGGCATATCCAAAAGCTGCAGCTACCATTGCTTGTAAAAATCTAGGTTGTGAAATTAGACCAAAATAACTTCTGCCAGAATATTTAACGTTTGTCTCTGTTATTGAAGTATTGTTATAAAATAAAAATAAAATCGAGGGAATAAAAGTAAAAATGGCTAGTGATAAGTAAGAACCTACATATAAATGCCCGCTTATTAAATTTTTTGCGTAGTTAGCCGTACCAGGTCCTATAAAAGCAGAAATTATTCCACCCAATAAAAGTATTGAGATTGCTCTAGGCACTTTATCTTTTTCAACACTCTCAGCAGCTGCAAAACGATATTGGTGAGTAAATGCCATCCCAATACCAAGAAAAAAATTTGCTAAACAAAATAAAACAAAGCTTTGCTGTAATATTGAATAAGCTGCAAGTGTAGCAATTAAAGAATTTCCGATTGAAGCTGATATAAAGCCTATTTTTCTTCCAGTTATACTCATTATCTTCGATGCAAAAATTGCACCTACAGCTATACCCACAACTGATATTGACATTGGTAAAGTAGAGAGAGATTTTAATGGACTTATATTAGAACCAATAATCCCACTTAAAAAAACAGTAACTGGCGCAGCTGTAAAACTAAAGATTTGACTCAAAATTAAAATGAGTAAATTTTTGTTCATCACAAAATATATTTATCTGATAAATATAGCAAAAAAGCTAAGGCCATTCCTAAAAGTATATAACGCATTAAATTCCTTTTTTAATAAGAGAATAAATTTCCTCTTTTTTTGTAATACCAACTGATCGAACTATTTCTTTTTTATTTTTGTAAACTACCAGCGTAGATCTGTAATCTATATTTAAATACTTTGCTATATCTTTATTTTTTTGCTCGAATGTCAAAAATACAACATCTTTAAAATCTTTTCTTGCTTGTTTAATTACCTCTTCTTGCTTAATACAAGTAAGACACCATTTATTCCACGAATTTACAAATATGGTTTTTCCAGATTCTTGAGCTGACACAAACTTTTCCAAAGTAAAATTTATTTCAACTTTTTCTGCAAAAGTATTTGTGGTAATCAAGAAAAATAAAATGAATGTAATTTTTTTCATATAAATTTATTGTTTAATAATTTTTTCAGGCAATATACCTCTAGGTTTATATCTCATAATTAGTAGAAGTCCTATACCCATAGTTAAAAATCTAAAGTATGGGACACTATTTATCAGATGTACTTTAATAGCGTTTGTGTCAGATAAATTTTCAGTAAAAAAATTAATCAAAAATAATGCCATAGGTGCAGATTCAATCCACAAAAACCAGACTGCAAAACCTCCTAAGATTGCTCCAAAGTTGTTTCCACTTCCGCCAACAATTACCATTACCCAAATTAAAAAGGTATATCTCATTGGTCTATAACTTCCTGGTGTAAATAATCCATCATGTGTTACCATCATTGCTCCTGCAATTCCAACAACTGCTGAACCTAAAATAAAAATTAACAAATGTTCTTTAACTACATTTTTTCCCATTGCATTCGCGGCCTCCTCATTATCTCTTATAGCCCTCATCATTCTTCCCCATGGTGAGTAAAGAGCTTTTTGGGTAATTATAAGTAAAATTATAACCACTAATAAAAATAGACCTGCTAAACACAATTTTACATAAACTGATGATGCGTCAATAACAAGTTGATTAAGTACTACTTGTTTTTCAGATAAAGACTGTATTAATTCTAATTTTCTTGAATAAAATTTCTCAACAAGATTTATAAACCATGTTGAATTTTGCAAATCTAATTCATAAGGTACTGGTCTTTTAAGTCCTATAACATTTTTTACGCCTCTAGAAAGCCAATCCTCATGTTTAATAACTGCAATTACAATTTCAGAAATTAACAGGGTAGCAATAGCGAGATAATCAGCTCTTAAACCAAGGGCAACTTTACCAACTATATATGCTAATCCGGCTGCAAAAAGCCCCCCTACAATCCATGAAAATAAAATTGGCATTCCTAATCCTCCTAGAAAACCAGTTTTAGCTGGATTGATTGCCTCAATATGCTCTGTAGCTGGACCAGAAATAACTCTTAATAGAATTAGACCAACTATGATTATTGTTGCAATTATATAATTTTGCTTTTTTGATTTATCGATTTTTTTTAAAGTATAACGAATAGAAAAAACCATGGTGACAATTATTCCTAAGCAGATAATCATTTCAAAACCACCTGCAGCCCAAGCTTCTTTTACTGGTGCTGCTGACACTAGCACAGCTGCTAAACCGCCTAAAGCTGTATAACCCATTATCCCAAAGTTTATTAGTCCAGCATATCCCCACTGAATATTTGCACCCATTGTCATTACCGCTGAAATTAAACAAAAGTTTAATATTGTTAATGCAACATTCCACGACTGAAATACACCAACCAAAACTATTAGAAATAGCATTATTATATATGCGCTTATAACATTTGCATATTGCCTCATAAAACTCTTCCTTTAAATATGCCCGTTGGTCTAAATAATAAAACTATAACTAGTATCGAAAAAGAAACAGCAAATTTATAGTCTGTTGATAATAATTGCATTAGAGAGTCTGGTTCCAGTGCCTCAGGTAACAAATAAATAAAGAATTTTTTATAAGCATATGTAATAAGTATCTCCGCAAAAGCTATTACGTAACCTCCCAAAAATGCACCAAAAGGATTTCCAATTCCTCCTACTATGGCAGCAGCAAAAATTGGTAACATATTATTGAAATATACAAATGGTTTAAAACTTTTATCCAGTCCATATAGAACACCTCCTATAGTTGCTAAAACTCCTGCAATTATCCAGGTTATCATCACAACCCGTTTTGGATCTATTCCAGATAATAAAGCTAAATCCTCATTATCAGAATAAGCTCTCATGCTTTTTCCAGTTTTAGTTTTATTTAAAAACCAAAATAGAATAGAGACAACCACTAAAGTTATAATTATAGTAATCATCTGAGTGGATTTTATAGTTAAACCTTCACTTAAACCTGTGATTTCCTTAAATTCAGTTGCTTTCAAAATAAACTTTTTTCCATCTAAAAATCTTCTATCAAATGGTCCAATAACAATTCGCACAAGAGCTTGGGTTACAAACATAACGCCTATACTGACCATTGCCAATTGTACAGGTGGACTTTTTTTAATTCTGTAATAACTAAATACAAACTTATCAACTAAAAGCATGTACAAAATCATCATGACAATAGCAAATGGAATTGTAATCAAAGCTGTTGGTAAAAAACCTAAATTTATTCCTAAAGATTGAAAATAAAATGTTAATAAGACTGAAAACATTGTTCCGAATGACATCATGTCTCCAGTTGCGAAATTTGCAAATCTTAAAATACCATAAATTAAAGTTACAAAAATGGCACCAAGAGCTAATTGAGATCCGTAAGTAAGAGCCGGTACAATTATATAATTTAAAAGTAATAAAATTGCGTTGATAAAATCCATTTATGCTCCTAAAAATGATCTTCTTACTTCAGGATCATTAAGTAAATCTTTTCCTGAACCCTCAAATTTATTTTCTCCTGTTACCAAGACATAACCACGGTCAGATATACTTAGTGCTTGTTTAGCATTTTGCTCAACCATTATTATTGCGACATTAGTCTCTTTTACTTTAAGAATATGGTCGAATAATTCATCCATAACTATTGGCGAAACACCAGCGGTTGGTTCATCTAGCATTAAAACTGAGGGCTTCGTCATTAAAGCTCTGCCCAATGCAACTTGTTGTCTTTGACCTCCTGAAAGTTCCCCCACCAACTGCAATTCTTTCTCTTTTAAAATTGGAAATAGAGCATAAACTTCACTTAAAATTTCATCTAGATTTTCATTTCTCAAAAAAGCACCCATTTCAAGATTTTCTCTTACTGTTAATCCAGTAAAAACATTTCTTGTTTGTGGGACAAAAGAAATACCCTCTTTAACCCTGTCTTGTGGGCTCATAGATGAAATGTCTTTTTCATCGATCAAAACTGCACCAGATTTTAAATTTAGTAGACCTAACATTGCTTTCATAGCTGTAGATTTTCCCGCACCATTTGGTCCTAGGATTGCAACAATTTCTCCACGATCAACATTTATAGAGCATGAATTAATTATATTTGCTCCACCGTACCCTCCTGTCATTTTTTTTCCCTCAAAAAAAGCCATTAATTATCTCCATTTAATTTTGATCCTCTTCCCAAATAACTTTCTATTACTTTTTCATTTTTTTTTACTTCATCAGAAGTGCCTTGAAATAATACTGAACCTTCAGCCATTACAATAACTGGATCACATAGTCGACTAATAAAGTCCATATCATGCTCAATCATACAAAATGTATAGCCCTTTTCTTTATTTAATCTTTGAATTGATGTTCCTATGTCTTTTAAAAGAGTTCGGTTTACGCCTGCCCCAACTTCATCTAATAGTACTAGCTTTGCATCTACCATCATTGTTCTGCCTAATTCCAGGAGTTTTTTTTGCCCACCAGATAAATTACCCGCTAATTCGTTAGCTAAATGTTTTAAATTTAAAAATTCAATAACCTCGTAAGCCTTATTTCTTACTAGCTCTTCCTCCTTTTTAACTATATTTGGCTTCAATAGTGCGTTTAAAAGTTTTTCTCCAGATTGATTTCCGGGAACCATCATTAAATTTTCAAGAACAGTAAGATTTGTAAACTCATGAGCAATTTGAAAAGTTCTTAACAAACCTTTTGAAAATAATTCATATGAAGGCAAATTTGTAATATCTTCATTATTAAATATCACTTTTCCTTTTGATGTTTTTAAATTACCGGCAATTAAATTAAATAAAGTAGTTTTGCCAGATCCATTTGGTCCAATTATTCCAGTTATAGATCCTTTTTTAATTTGCAAAGAACATTTTGATACAGCCGCTAGGCCCCCAAAATATTTTGAAAGATTATCGATTTTTAAAATATTATTATTGCGCTGCATAAACAATCATTTTTTATTTAATCTTTTTAAAATATTATTTAATGTTGTCTCAGCAGATTTAAAAAATTTAGCTTTTCTTAATTCTTTTACACCTTGTTCATTTAAACCTTTTGGAGTTTGAGAGTCATTTACCAAATATTTTAAGTTTTTTTTTGAGTTAATAATCGCATCTGCAGAAAGTGCATAAAAAAGGGAGGTAATATATTTTTGAGCCTTGTCTCTTTTAACGCCTTTCTTAACAAGCCAATTAGACATAGTGTATTGTAACTCGTAGAATGGAGCCATCATCCCTGAGGTAGACCAAAAATTTTTAGATAAGTTTTCATTATTTATTTCTACAGTTGTGCCAATTTTGTCAAAAAAATTTTTAACTTGTTTGTTAGGAGGAAAAATTGGAACAGGCCCCTTTTTAATCGAAATTGGGGGCAAAGGTATTGCTCTTACAATTTTTGCCTTAACTTTTATAAACTTCTTGAGCTGTGAATAAGTGATTGTTGAAATAAAACTTACAATAACTTGAGATTTTCTAAAATTTAATCTTTTTAAAATTTTATTTCCTACTTGAGGTGTTACGGCCAAAAAAATCCAACTACAAGAATTAACGATTTCTTGATTATTTTTAGCAATATCTACTTTATTAAAATTTTTTTTTAATAATCTTGCTATCTTTTTATTTCGTGGTGATATTATAATCTTTTTATAGGATATTTTTGATCTGCATATTCCTGTTATTACTGCCGATGTTATCTTTCCTGTTCCTATAAAACCTAATTTCATTAATCATTAATAATATATAAACTTAAATGTTTTATCTATAGACAAAAAAAAACCCGCTATAAAAAGCGGGTTTTTTTAAATATTTTTTCTAAGAGTTATTAGAAACTAGTTCCAACAGTTACTGCTAATACTGTATCATCAGCATCTACAGAAACTTTCGTACTGTCAGATGTTGTTGCACTAATAGTGTCGTACTCTGCAATGTAACCTTCTACTTGAATGAAGATGCTATCTACAAAATGTCTAAAACCAACACCATATCTAAAACCTTCTAACTCTAAGTCATAAGATGTAGATGTTGATGTTTGCATCGTTGTTTGTACGTCTACATCAGCCATAGAATATCCAAGTGTTCCGAACACTGATAAGTTATCACTTATGTTAGCAGTCGGTTGAATTACTAAACTAATATGATTACTTAATTCAGCACTAACTTGGTTTTTTACCGTTGTATCAATAGCAGAATCTTTATCTGTTGAATCTGTATCTGCATTAATAGCTGTCTCTAAATTTGCCTTAAACGGAATATATTCTGCACCTACTGTTAGAGAGTACATTCCCCCCATGTCTTTAGTGTATGCAGCTGTAATTCCAGGAATTACAAAAGTATCAGTTCTAGCATGTGACGCGTCGACTGAACCGTTACTATCTACATCCTCGTCTGCATCTTGATCTAATGAGTGTGATCCAAATGTCAAACCTAAAGAAAAACCTTCTTGTGCTTTTGCTGGCACTAATAGTAAAGACATACTAAATAGAAGTGCAAGCAATGTTTTCAAATTTTTCATAATATAACCTTTATAATTTAATTAAATTAGTGTGCTTTTAGCACGATTCTGAAGTTTCTAAAATCAATTATCGCCAAATATCCCTTAAAACGATAAATAATTAGATAATGTTGTAAATATACAACAATGTAAATAAGAAAATAAAGGCATTTTTGAACTAAATTAATAGTTGTTTTTTTGTTTTGTAGGATAGCCCTAAAAACCGGGAGCTAAAGATGGTTAAATTAGGACTATCTTGTCTATATTATCAGATTAAAAAAAAAAAGCATTAGTGATTTTTGTCCTTTTTTTTGAATTTTTGCAAAATGCCTTATTTTATTTACTCCTATTTAGCTAAATTTAAGGATTATTTGATATATGTTCAATTTGGGTATTTTGAGCTAGATAAAGTAAATATTTAAAATTAATAAATTAAATTTAAAAAATAAACTGCTAAATGAAAAAAGTAACTATTTACACTGGTCCAGCATGTAATTTTTGTGATGCTGCAAAAAGACTATTAAATAGAAATAATATCTCCTTTAATGAAATTAACATTTCAACTGAAGACGGAAAAATGCAAGAAATGATCGATAAGTCAAATGGCAAAAGAACTATTCCACAAATATTTTTCGATCACAATCACATTGGTGGATATACAGAACTAAGAGATTTGGAAAAAAATAACAAATTGAAAATTTTATTGTCAGAAAAAAACGAATGATAGAATTTTTTGTATTTATCTTTTAGGTCTGAAATTTAAGCAGATTCCATTATTGCAATATCTTTTTCCAGTTGGTTCAGGGCCATCGTCAAATATATGACCATGATGTCCACCACATTTTTTACAATGATACTCAGTCCTAGCATAGCCTAAATTATAATCTGTTTTTGTCTCAAAAACATCTGGTAGAGACTTAAAAAAAGATGGCCAACCTGATCCACTTTCATATTTATTTTTAGAATTAAATAGTTCCGCATCACACCCTACGCAATGATAACTTCCCTCTCTTTTTTCATTATTAAGTTTACTTGAGAATGGTCGTTCTGTACCTTCCTTTAGAAGAACAAATTCTTGATCAATGGACAATTTCGATTTATCAATTTTTGACATTTTGAATCTTTTTATTTGCTAAGATTAAACCTAAAATAACCAGAATTGAACCAACAAAATGATATGATTGAAATTTTTCATCAAAAAATATAATTGCCATTATTGCGCTGAATAAAGGAATTAACATCAGGAAGATCCCAGCTCTATTTGGTCCGATAATGGAGACTGCTCCAGCCCAACAATAATATGATCCAATACTTGGAAATATGGCCAAATATAATAATGAAAAAACAAAGGTTTGATTTAAATCTATTATCTCACTTTGACTATATTCGTAAAAAAATTGTGGTAATAAAAAAATTAATCCACAGGTACAAAGAATATGCACTAAACTTAATAACGATATCTTTAATTTTAACTTCTTTAAAAAAGCAGAATATACGCCCCAAGATACAACAGCAAATATCATCCATATATCCCCAATATTAAAATCAAGATTGACTAGAATTTCTAAATCAAGTCTTGTAATTATAGCCAAAACTCCAAAAACAGAAATAATTAAGCCAGTTAACTGATAAGAGTTTGTTTGCTCTATTTTAAATAAAAAACATAATAAAATAATAGCTGCTGGTATGGCAGTATTGAATAAGGATGCATTAATTACTTGAGTGTAATTTAAAGAAATATAAACGAAAGAATTGAATAAGCCTACACTTGTAAGTCCAAGTAAAAGAAGTAAATTTATACTTTTTTTTATTTCGTATTTTAATTTTAAAATTTCTTTGTAAGTAAAAGGAAATAAAATAAACCAAACTAATAACCACCTAAAAAAAACTAAAGAAAAAGGTGGTATACCCTCAAAAAAAGCAAGTTTTCCAACAATAAAATTACCAGCCCAAAAAATTGAGGCCATTACTAGCATAAAATATGCGCTAATGTTTGTTTTCACTAATTAAACCTTAAAGAACTATACGGATCTAAATTCAAGTTAGTTTTTTCATTTGAAATCATTTTTGAAATTATTTTTCCAGATATAGCTCCTAAAGTCCATCCGAGGTGGTGATGTCCGAAACAATAATAAACATTTTTTTTATTTTTTGCAGGACCAATAACAGGTAAAAAATCAGGTAACGTAGGTCTAAAACCTAACCATTCATCTTCATGCTCCGGGAGTCCGTCCAACATATATTTTGCGTTATTAATTAAATTTTTAATTCTTGATTTAGAAATTGGGTTTTCTAATCCACCAAATTCCACCGTTCCAACAACTCTAAGACCCTGCTCCATCGGTGTAATACCAAAACCCCTATTTGCAAATACAACTGGTCTAGACAGTAAATGTTCATAACCTTTAAAATGAACATGATATCCTCTCTCTGTATCAAGAGGAATATTTTCGTTGAGTTTATTTGTGAATTTCTTTGAGAATGCTCCACAGGTTATTACCACTTTATCGAATATAAACTCTTGAGCTTCAGACTTAATAATTGGTATCTCGTTATCAAATTTAATATCCTTAACATTTAATTTTAAAAATTTTCCCCCTTTTTTTAGAAAGTGATCAAAAATTCTCAAAAGTATTTTTCCAGGATTTTTCGCATGTCTTGCTTTTGAGTAAAAAACTCCTCCATGATAAAAAGGTTTTAAATTTGGTTCTAAGTCATGGATCTCTTTTGGGTTTAATATTTTTTGATCAATTCCGAGTTCATCTCTAATCTTTATTTCTAATTCTCTACTAGACAAATCCTTATTGTTCCAAACATACATTATTCCTTTTTTTTCTACTAAATCTGACACATCGACTTCATCAAAAATTTCATCATAAGCAGGAATTGCTAAATCTAAAATTTGATGCATGTTTTTAGCTGTATGCATCATCTTTTTTTTTGAACAATTTAATACAAATTTTAAAAACCACGGGATCATTTTAGGAATATAATTCCATTTTAAAGCTAAGGGTCCTGTTGAACTTAATAACATCGCTGGAACATCGGTAAGAATATCGGTTCTATTTAATTGTAAAGATGCATAAGGTGAAAAATGGCCAGCATTTCCATATGATGCAGAATCTTTTGCTGGTTCATCTCTATCAAACAAAGTTACATCAAATCCTTTTTTTTGAAGGAACACTGCGTTGCAAACACCCTGAATGCCTGCTCCAATTATCCCAACTTTAATTTTTTTTTTCATAATAATAATAGTTATTATATTTATGATTGATTACCATCGGCATCTTGGTAAAATTCAATTGGAAATTGTATAAAGTTTACTTTTTAATAATTTATTTTTATCTTTTTCCTAGTTTTTTCAATCCTAGTTTCAACAAGTTTAATTAGTTCTTGATTTATCTTTTTAGAATCATCTAGTTTTTTAATGAAATAATAAACATGTTCTGAAGGTTTTTTACCTGTTTTTTTTTCCAAAATTGTTCCAGAAGAATATGCAAAACTTGCCTGATAAATATTACCTGTTGTTGCAATTGTATACGATGGTCCTACAAATGAACTATATTGTGTACAGCCATTTAAAACTGCAAAGCATAATATATATAAAAATATTTTTTTCATTTCTCCCTAACAAAACTATAAAAATATAATTTAATAATAACAACGATTAAAAAACTAGTAAAAACTTAAGATTTGTAACCGTTTTGAGTTAATCACAAAAGAAATCGATTAAATTAAGAAATATGTTGTTTTTGATAAATCTTAGCGCTCATCACAATACTAAACCCTATCATAGTTGCTAGCATTGATGAGCCCCCATAAGACATGATAGGAAGTGGAGAACCAACAATAGGAAGTAAACCGAGTACCATGCACATATTGACTGAAATATAAATGAATATTGCTATCGCAAATCCATAACAAAATAACTTTGCAAAAAAGCTTCTTGAGTCTGAACCTATTTTAGTAACTCTAAAAATTATTACTGCGTATAATAATAACAATATTACGGATCCGACAAATCCATGTTCCTCTGAATATAAAGTAAAAATAAAATCTGTATGCTTTTCAGGAAGAAACTCTAAATAACTTTGTGTGCCTTTTAAAAAACCTTTTCCCGTCAGACCTCCAGATCCAACAGCTATCTTAGACTGTATTATTTGATATCCTGCCCCTAAAGGGTCTCTGTCAGGATCAAAAAAAGTTAGAATTCTTAACTTCTGATAAGGTTTTAACAATGAAATTATAAAAGGCATCGATATAAGAAAGGTTAATAAAGAATAAACAAAATATTTTATATTTAGCCCTGCAAGCCATATTACTGATAAACCAGTTAATGCAATTAATATAGAGGTGCCTAAATCTGGTTGAGTAACAACTAACATTATTGGGACTATTAATACTGTTAAAGGAATTAATACATTTATAAATTTGTTTAGATCTTCTATTTGGCTTCGATGATAATATTTAGCAAAAAAAATTATTATTCCTATTTTCATTAATTCTGATGGTTGCAAATTTATAAAATACAAGTTTATCCATCTTTGAGAGCCAGAAGAACTAATGCCATACATTGAGGCCCAAACCAAAGAGATTAAAACCACAATATAAAAAAGATACCCAATTGAATGCCAAAATCTAATACTAAAAAAAGATAAACAAATCATCATTGTAAAGAAAATTATAAATCTTATTGTATGACTTTTTGAATGATAGAGTAATTCTCCACCATCTGTTGAATACATAGAGAAACAGCTTATAACACCAATGGTTAAAATACATGAAAGTAAAATAAAATCAAAGGACCTTAGTTTTTGGAAAAAAGTCAATTGATCAGAATATTGAACTCTATTTAACATTTAAATTCTTTCTACTTTTTTTTGTTTTTCTCTTACCTCATGTCTATCAATAATCTTTTTAAAAAGTTTTTGTGCAATTGGAGCGGCTGTGCTACTTCCCGATCCTCCGTGCTCAACAATAATGCTTAGGGCATATCGTGGATTTTCATATGGACCGTAGGCTATGAATAGAGCATGATCACGATCCTCATATGGTATTTGACTAGTTTTTAAATCAAGTTCCCTTTGCTCTGCAGTTATTTTTTTTACTTGAGCAGTTCCAGTCTTACCAGCAAATCGATATTTTTTATCATCTATCCTCGATCTATATGACGTTCCCATGATTTCATTTGTAGATGAGTACATTGCTTCTAAAACAAACTTAACATTTTCAGGATTTCTGAAAAGGCTATAATATTTATTTTGAGCTGATCTATTAAAAAATTCTCCTCCTTTTTTTATAATTGATGAAACGTTGTTATCTTTTTCAATATCCTCTAATTCACTTAAATTATTTTCTTTCATTTTTTCTTTTATCTCACTAATAGACGGTTTATTGTTATCTGATATTATATTTGGATAAATTTTATATCCACCATTTGCCAATTGGGCTGTCATTAAACATAATTGCAAAGGTGTGGTTTGAATATAACCTTGCCCAATACCTGTTAATAAAGTTTCACCTAAAACCCAACCAGTTCCAAGTTGATTTTTTTTCCATTTAGTATCTGGAACCAAGCCAGATTTTTCTTCATATTTCATCTCATTTAAAACTTTACTACCTAGTCCAAATTTGATTAAAGTTTGCTTTAATCTATCAACTCCTAATTTTCTTGCAGTTTCATAAAAATATGTGTCGCAAGATTGTTTTATTGCATCTCTGAGATCCATAATTCCATGACCTTTATCCTTCCAACAATGATAGGTTTGACCGTACATCTCCATTTTGCCAGTGCACCTTACTTTAAAATTTGGAGAAATAACGTCATTCTCAAGAGCAGAAAGAGCTACTAAAGGTTTAATTGTTGATCCGGGCGAGTAAAGACCAGATATAGTTTTGTTTATCAAGGGTTTTAACTTGTCCAATCTAATATCGTCCCACTCCTTCTGACTTATGCCATAGACAAATAAGTTTGGATTAAATGATGGTGATGAGTGCATAGCTATAATTTCTCCTGTAAAAATATCCATGACACTTATTGATCCTGATTTATCCTTTAAAAGTTCATTCGATAGTATCTGTATTTCAGTGTCTATTGTAAGCTTAATATTTTTACCTTTTTGTCCCTCTTTAAAGTCTAATTGGCTAATTCTTTTTCCATAAGCATTTACCTCGTATCTTTTTACTCCGTTTGTACCTATTAAATCCTTCTCAAATATTTTTTCTAGCCCACTTTTTCCAACCCTTAAGCCTGGAACATGATTCTTTTTAATTTCCTCATTTTTAATTATATCTATTTCACTTGCTTCAGAAACGTATCCAAGAATATGAGTATAATTTTCATCGTAAGGATAAAAACGAGCTACTGATAAAACTGGTTTCACTCCAGCAAGTTCATGTAAATAAAAATTAACTTTTGAAAACTGGTCCCATGATAAATTTTCAGAAACAATTAATGTTTCCCAAGATTTTTGACTGTTCTTTTTCTTCATTATTTTTGAAAATTGATAATCGCTCATATTCAAAATTTCTTTTAGTCTAATCATCAAATATCTGAAATTTTCTACCTGCTCTGGGATAACATGAAGTTGGTATACTTTAAGATTTCCAGCCACTGTATTTCCAAAGTAATCGAGAAACTCTCCTCGGATGGGTGGTAATCTCCATTCTCTAAGTCTATTCTTATCAGATAATGTTAAATATTTTTTATTTTCACTAATTTGAAGTGAAAATAAACGCGCCATTATAGCTGTCAATACTATTGCTTTTGCAGCTGACATAATAAACATTCTTCTGCTAATTATATGAAGTTTTTTAAATCCTAAATCACCACCACTAATCATTTGATTTCCTTTCAAAAACTAATCTTTCATAAATAGAAAATAAATTTGCAAAAATTACATAGAATAAAAAAGTAAATAACAAATTTACTAATAAATCAGCGTAATTTATTTTGTAAGAGAAAAATAATACCAACAAAGAATATAATAGTGAAGTTATAACTAAAATAGTGAATAAAAAAAATAGCCAATCTTTAAATAAGCTTGGATGTAACGTTATATTTCTAAAGTAAGCTGCAAAACCGCAAATTAAAAGATAAGATAAACTACTTATTCCTAAAGGAAATCCTATTACTACATCATTAATTAAGCCAGAAAGAAATATTAAACCATAACCTAAACTTTCCGATTTTTTTAAACTCCAATAAAAAATTAGTATAAAAGGAAAATTAAAAGAAAAATATTTTAAATCTAAATAGTTAAAATCAAATTCATTTAATACAGATAAAAAAAGTATTATTATTGGTGCAGATGTAAGTAATTTATTTAGAAGTGTAATTTTAGCAAATTTCGTCATTATGAGCCCTCTTTTTTATAAGAAACAATCTTAACAAACTTAAGTTGAGATAAATCTGATAAAAAGTTTACATATCTTTTATTGTCATTTTCATTATATCTTATTTCACCTATTGGAACTCCTGCCTTGTAAAGACCTCCAGATCCAGAGGTATAAACTAAACTTTTCTCCTCAATTTCATAATTTTCTTTTAAATATTGAATTACACCGTCATTTTTTCCAGTACCTGATAATATACACTGATATGATCCAGGTTCTATAGTAACAGGTATTTTACTATTTAAATCTGATACAAGTAAAACTCTGGATGTTGAGTAATTTACTTCCACTACTTTTCCAATTAAATATTCGCCATCAAGCACAGCCATTCCTTTTTTAATCCTGTCTTTACTACCCTTATTAACAATTATTGATCTTAAAAAAGGACTTTTTTTATCAATGATAATCTTTGCAAATATCTCATCAGATACTTGAAGATAATCATCAATTATCATCTTAAGTTTTTTATTTTCTTCTAAAATAAAATTCTCAATATTTTTTTGAGACTTAAGTTCTTTATTCTCAACTATTAAATTTTGATATTCTTCAAAATATACGAAGTGTTGTTTTAGTCTTATATATGAATCCAATAAGTAATTTTCAGGGATTGAAACAATAAATGATGATCGATAAACTAATTCTTTAATTGCAATTTTCGTATAATCTATCGCTTTAAAGTTAAACCTACCTAATATTAAGAAGATAATTGAAAATAGTATTAAGACTACAAGAGAAAATCTTTGTTTATTACCTCTTTTAATGAATGCTGATCGAATAGCTATTATAAAATCGTCTCTACTCGATTCCATTTTTTAATATTCAGATAACATAGTTGAAAAAGTCTCTTCTTGATCCAGAGCTTTTCCAGTTCCAATAGCTACACACGCAAGAGGATCATCGGCTATGTGGACTGGTAAGCCTGTCTCTTTTGAAAATCTTTTGTCAATATTTTTTAATAGTGCTCCACCTCCAGTCAATGTAAGACCCATATCAACTAAATCTGCGGATAACTCTGGTGGTGTATTTTCTAATGCATCTTTAATGCCATTTACCATTTCTCTCAATATTCCATTTAATGCTTCAGAAGAGTCTTCCTCTGTGATATTCACTTCTTTTGGAGTTCCAGATCTGATATCCCTCCCTTTTACAGCATATGTATTATTATTAGTTGGAATTGCTGTACCTATTTCTTTTTTTATTTTTTCAGCTGTACTATCTCCAATCATTAAATTGTATTCTTTTCTCATATAATCAGCTAAAGCTTTATCCATAGCATCTCCTGCTATTCTTAATGATCTTGAGTAAACAACTCCTCCAAGTGACATTACTGCTATTTCAGTTGTCCCACCCCCTATATCAACAACCATTGATCCAGTTGCTTCAGAAATAGGTAGGTTTGCTCCAATCGCTGCTGCTATAGGCTCCTCAATTAATTGAACTCGTCTGGCTCCTGCTGCTAATGCACTATCTTGTATTGCCTTTCTTTCAACTGGAGTTGAGCCTGTTGGTACACAAATTAAAATTCTTGGATTGGCAAATGTACTTCTCTTATGAACTTTTTTTATGAAATGTTTAATCAT